>Ga0315284_10004229_pt1 | contig 20416 bp, 34 predicted proteins | sample YL17G09_16_MG_FD_203696 | JGI IMG/M metagenome (GOLD analysis project Ga0315284, IMG submission 203696) | Sediment microbial communities from Yellowstone Lake, YNP, Wyoming, USA - YL17G09_16 | ecosystem: Environmental > Aquatic > Freshwater > Lake > Sediment | place: USA: Wyoming | collected...
AATAGAAGAATTTTGTAAACAATATGATATAAAATTAATAGTTATTAAATATGATATGAAACAAGAAGAAATACAAAAAATTTTGAATGATTTATGATTTTTTACAAATGTCACATTTACCACATTTGTCAAAATCATTTATACCAAAATAAGTCATTATAAATTTCATTCTGCAAATTTTATCATTTCTTAAAAATTGAATATATTCTTTAAGTTTACTTAATTTATATTCTTTTCTTTCTTGTATTTCTTTATAATCTATTTTTGCATTTTCTGGTTTATGATACCATTCTACAAGTTGATATTTACCCTTGTCTAATGTTTTAATAAGATTAGATTTTTTAAGAATGTTTATACAACTGCTTACAACCATTTGATCAATATCTGTATATTCTGCCATATCAGCTTGGGTCATTTCCATCACACCATCAACATAATCTTTACCTTTATCATTAATCCATTTCCAAAATTTGAAAATAACTTCAACGTCTGGATATGTAGAATCTATAAAATATCTTTGTAATCTATAATCATAATTAAATGATAAATATGTTTTACAAATTGACAATTTTCCATCTCTTCCAGCTCTTCCAATTAATTGATAATGTTCTTCCAAATCTGATGCCATAGAAGCATTTATGACATATCTAACATTAGATTTATCTATACCTAATGCAAATGCGGTTGAACATACGATATTACCACCATATTCCATCCAATTATTTTGAATTTTATCTCTTTCCTTTGCAGATAATCCAGCATGATAAAAAGTTGAAGGAATTCTATAAGTATTATTAAATTGATCATTCATATATTCTGCATCTTTGCGTTTACCAACATATATAATTCCAGTATCATGTCCAGCTTTTTGATATACTGATACTTGTTTAATAACTGTATCTACTCTAGCTTTTAAATCACATTCTTCAACTTTTATCATCAAATTATCTCTATAAAATCCTTTAATAAATCTTTTAGCATTTGGAATTCCTAATTGTTTACAAATATCATCTTGAACTATTGGAGTTGCTGTAGCTGTAACTGCGACTACTTGTTTTGGTTCTAAAAATTCAATAGCTTTCTTTAAATGTCTATAAGAAGGTCTAAAATCTGCAAATTGACTAATACTATGTGCTTCATCGACTGCAAATATATTAACTCCGAATTGTTTAATAAACGACATAAAAGATTCATCTTGAAATCGTTCTGGAGCAACATATAACAAATTTATTTGCCCGAATTGAAGAAAACTTAATACTCCTTCCTTTTCAGAATCTGTTAAAGAAGAATTGTAAAAAGCTACACCTACTCCTTTTTTCTCTAATGTGTCAACTTGATCTTTCATTAGTGCTATTAAAGGAGATACAACTATATTTAATCCTTCCATAACTAATGCTGGTATTTGAAACGTTAAAGATTTACCATAAGATGTTGGACAAATTGCCAATACACCGTTATTATTTTTATAATCTATAACTGAATTGATAATTTCTTCTTGACCTTCACGAAAAGTGTCATATTTAAAAATTGAATTTAAAACTTGGATTGGTGTCATTATATTATCTTTCGTTGCCAAATTATAATATATGTTTTTAAAATGTCAATGACTAAGCTAAAAGTTCGATCAATATAAGTTCAACTTGCATAGCTGATTCATAATATTCATTTGGACCTGTAGCGTCAAATCCTGCACCATGCGTGCCATAAGGGAAATATGGTAGTCCAGCGGCAGATAATGCGACATCTGATAACGAATCCCCAACAGTATCATGGGAAGTTGCCCTATAAATGATATGTGGAGGATTTAAATTACTTATACCCAGTTCTGGTGGTAATGGTAACTGTCTTGATCTAGTTCTAGCATCGTTTGAATTAAGAGCAAATTCGAGAATATCTCCTGAATGAGTATTTAAAGTAAAAGTTTCAGTCCATTGACGCATTGAATTGTCATCAGTATTAAGATGAGCATTAAGAAAATATGTTGTTGTAACATAATTGAAATTATCATAATGTATTAGTCTATATCTATCAAAATTACTGTTAAGAACATTAGTTCCTCCAGTTTTTACGAATTCCGTATTTTGAATTTCTGTACCACCAATTCTTCCATGGCGTTCGGCATTTGATCTAACTCTGACTGTAATTATATGACTTTGATCACTTCCAGGAATTAAATATGTAGCCGATGTTGGAATTATTGAAGGACTTGTGGGTGCTGCTGAACCATATAAAGATCCTTGAGAAATTGGGGAAATATAATTTGTCCAATTCATACGCATAGCACCAAGTGCTTGACTTAAAGAATAACATACAATATATGGCTCAACTTTAAAATTTAATCCGAAAGATGTTTTATAACCAATTAATACAGCATAATTTATAATTTGTGGACGAGTTCCAGACATAGCCCCAGGTACAGTATCGCTTAAATATATAGGTTTTCCAATATTAGTTGGTATTTTATTGAATAATACTTTATCTTCTATAACTAATTCATTTGAATTATACATCCATGTTGAATTAAGCGGAAATCTATATTGAATTGGTCCAGGACTAGTTTTTAAATAAAATTTATTATTGTCTATAAATGACCAAACCATACCTTGTACAGTAGATTTTTTTAAAGAAACCGCCAAAGCTGGTTTATATTTTCCATCATTAGAATCTACATATACTAATTGTCCAACTTTTAAAGTAGTTTTACAATTTTCCTGTTCTATTAAAACTGGTTCTGTATGAAAATGATTTGTAAATGATTGTATATCTACCATAATGTAATATTTATCATTTTAATATCAAAATTATGATGATATTTTTAAAATTCCATTAATATTATTTTGTGCAAGTTCTTCAAAATGTTTTATAAAAAAATCACCTCTATAAATAGATTTTTTATTTTTTAAAGCCGTAAAAAAAGATTTTCTATTTATATTATATTTGTCTAAAGATATTCCATCATATCGCTGCAATGTTTCAGAATAAAATTCTTTTTTAATGCATTCATTTTGTATATCAAAACTTTTTTTATCTGCTGATAATCCCAATAAATCTAAATCCATTATATTATTATATTCTGGATCTATACTTTCTTCTAAATGCATAGCTGTGACTTGTATACCCATAGCAGCACTATTTTTTAAACTTTCAGAAACTCCAGTGTCATCCAATAAAGATAACATAAATTGAATGCTATTTACTTCATTCTTTTTACTTCCTGGTCTATAAATTGCATCATGAAATAGCAACGATAATTTTTCCCAATCTTGTAATTTTATATCATATTTTACTAAATTTGAAATAATAGATAAAATATGTATTGGAGTATGGTAATAACATTTATCAGAAGTCATAGAAGAAAAAAGGGCATTACAAATTGATCGTATATAATATGGATTACAGTTTATGGAATTTAAAAATTCCGCAGTTAATACGTTAAAATCATAATTAGCTTTCATTTTAATTTCATTTTCAGAAGAATGGAAATCGAAAAAATTGGTGTAATCTAGTAGCATTATAATATTCCTTTGAAGATATTATATTCGAAATTTAACATTTATCAAATTATATATAAATTAAACATATAAATAATATTAAATAAAGACAAAGGATTTAATAATATGGCTAATCCCGTTACTAATGCTGAACATAGAACTTATGGAATAACGATAACTTCAGTTGCAACAAGCATTTATAATTTATTATCAAATACTGATGCTGCGGAATATAATGCAATAATTAGTGGCGGGTTGGTCATTCAACCGCTATTCAATCCCGCCCAAAATAATGAAGTAAGATATAGAACTCCATCAAGTGGATATGTTGTTGCAGTTAGTGGTGCATTTTCTGCGTTGGCAGCGGCTTCTGGATCTAAGGAACTCGTAACTGCGCCAGTTCACTATGATTGTCCGGTTTATTTTTTCCCGAATAAAGTTTGGTTATCATCGACTGTGCCTACTATGGCAAATGTCAGAATTTATTTTAATTGATTTTATTTTTAGTTTTGTTATAATATAAACATGATTATTTCTGAAAAATACATTTTATTTGCTTGGGAATCCAACAAAATACATGGCGGGTTTAATGACAATTGCGGGCTTTTTAAAACCCCAGTATATGCTATGGAGTTTTTTAAAACAAGCAATCATTGTAAATTGATGGATTGTTATCAAATAGTTGATATAGAATCATTAAATATAATCACTGAAGGTAAAATAAACAAATAAAATGACTGAAACTGGTAAAAAATATATAATTACAAAACCCGAACAATTTACGATGGGGGTTGGTCAAAATAAAATACCTGCTGGATATATTGGTAGGGTATTATTAACTGAAAATAAATTAGTAGTATATGAAACTGTTGATATAACTCCTCAAATGTGTCAGCAAACGTGTATTATTTGGTGCATGGCAGAAGCTACCCAATCTCCTCCAGTGCAAGCAGAACAAGCAGAACAAGCAGTACAACCAGAACAAACGCAACCATTGCAAGAAAATACAAATTAGGTAAACTTTTATGATAAAATATTTAGTAACCCCACAAGATATCGTAACAAATACGACGTTTAATTTAGTTAGACCTTTTATTATTTCAATTGAAAATAATACAGAATTTACTCCAATCACATTAGAATTAAATTTAAATTCTATGTTAGATGACGAATCTAAAGAAATACAAAAATTCTGTAAAACTTTATCAAATGTGGTTAGAGTTGACATTACATCAGATAAATTAGTAAAAATAATTCACGATAGATTTTTATTAGTTGAGGAAACTTTATGAAAAAAAATAAAATACCAAAACAACGTAAATTCGAAATTAAAACATTTTTCGACGAAACGGATTTAAGACAAAAAACATGTATTTATATAGATGATGATATGATATATGAAGTTGATAAAACGATTTACAATGGTATGACAACTAGAGATAATTCTAAAGATATAAAAGCAGCTATATCTAAAAAATTGAAAAGAGAAATAACAGATGAAGAAATAACCCGAGCAAAATGGTTAAAACTTATATAACGTGTATAAATACTGGTATAATTTCTACATAATGTTTGCCGAGTTATGTTGCAAGTCGGAAATACTTACCAATATCGGCTTTTTTTGGAAATATTTATGAAGATTTTAGTATTTTGGTTGAAAAATTGCAAACATTGTGATAAATTAAAAAAAGAACTCAAAAAATTGCCAAAAGATTTTGAGCAACCTATTTTGATAGAACATGAACATATGTCAAATTTACAAAGAAAAAAATATAATATTAAAATATTTCCAACTATAGTTTTTTTATCAAATAATAATAAAATATTAAACACTGTAAGCGGTTATCAAAATATAAATGATATAATTAAAGAATATAATGGAGTTAAACTTTTGGAAAACATTTTGAATAGAAATTATAAAACATTGCAATAAATTATACAAATCGTTAATTTATCACTTATTTAAAAGGAATAAAATATGGCACATGTGCTTGAAACACTTCAACTTAAATGTATTGAATTAGAAAAACAATTGAAACAAAAATACGGCAGTATTAAATTTGCTAAACAATTAATAAATGGCGCGAAAGATGATGTCAATTATGCATTTAGTAAAGATAAAACAGAAAAATGGTGGATCATGTACGCTCAAGAGCTAGAAAAAAGATTATAACGTGGTATAATTATTATTATTATGAAACCTCGCACTTTAGCCCGATTAGCACTACAATGGATTGATGATAATTCTTTTTCTTTCGATACAGAAGAAAGAAAAGTTGAAGCTATTAAACAACTTAAACGAATAATTAATGGCAAAACAACAGAAATCAACAATCCAATTGATCCATTAGATCCTATAACAGAATTACATATTGGAATTATTGTTCCAAATTTTGATTATCCTTTAATTCCTATAAATTCTTGGGGAGAGCCTATTATTTGGAAAGAAGATAATAATTATAAAATTCCAGGTAAAGGTACTCATATATTAAAGGGTATTAGTTTAAATGGTGAAACATATTTAATGAAAAATATTTACAATATGTGCCCTTATAAAAATGCAATAATAAAAGTTGATAAATATACCGATCTTAAACGTGCAGCATGGGTATTTGCGTGTAATTGCTGTGAAATATTAAATAAAAAAGAAAATGTTAAAAAAGATGGGTTATATGGTTTAAAATATGAATATGAGGTATTAAAAACTAAATTTGAAGAACAAATAAATGTAAAAACATATGAAAAAATGCAAAAAAACTTATATATAAAATGGTTATCTAAATTTATAAATGAATATCAAAAAAATCCATGTACTCATATGAGATTATTGAAACTTAAAAATTTTGTTAAAACTTAAAAATTTAATATAAATAAATGTATAACTTACCTTCCCAGGAGAATTCAAAATGTCTAAAAGAGCAATAGAAACCCCATCAGTTACAAAACCTCTCACTACAAATAAAGATGCTCGCAGCATCCATCCAACAAAAGGTACGGCAACTCCAGAAGTTGGATATGACCGTGAACATCCTTTCAAAAATACTCAATACAAGAAAGTTGGAACTAAATCTAAGTCTGGTGGAGACGCTGCCGAAAGAACTCGTCCAACAGTAAATCCAGCATCAGGCGTTGATAGTCATGGTAAACATCCTTTTGACCATGCAGGATATTCAAAAATCGGACAAAAATCGAAAACTGGTGGAGACGCTGCCGAAAGAACTCTCAAAAATAAAAATACAAGTCCTTGGCGCAAATAAGTTAACATCATAAATACAATTAATTAGTTGTATAATCTCAAAACTCTTAATAGAAATATTAAGAGTTTTTTGTTATAATATTAAAATGGACAACTCTATTATAAATAAAAATAAACAAAATATTAAAATTCTTCCAGAATTTGAAGTATATGATATGTATTTTAATAAAAATATAAATACAATTTCAACAATTATAAAAAATAAAATAAAGGAATTTTCAATATGAAAAAAGCATGCATATTAGCTGGAGGATTTGGTAAAAGAATGCGACCATTTTCAAAAAGATTCAATAAAGGAATGGCTCCCATATATACTAAAGATGGTGCTATACCACAAATATTATTTCCATTAAATACTTTAATAAATTCTGGAATAGATGATATTATGATTATAACTTCAAGAGAACATTGTGGTCAACTTGTCGAATTATTGGGAGATGGTTCAGAATATAATTGTAATTTGTCATATAAAATTCAAGAAATGGATAGACCAGTTGTAGGAATAGCGCAAGCCTTGGGATTAGTTAAAGATTTTGTATGTAATGAAAAATCATTTTCAGTTATATTAGGAGATAACTTTTATGAAGAAAGTTTTAAAACAATATTTAATAAATTTGATGAAGAAAGTTATATAAATAAAGAAATATCTCATATATTTTTAAAAGAAGTACACGATCCTGAACGTTTTGGCGTAGCAACAATCGATAAAAATAATAATGTTATGGAAATAATAGAAAAACCCACATCACCAAAATCTAATTATGCAGTTACTGGATTATACTTATATACACCACACGTATTTAATATTTTACCAAATTTAATACCTTCTGCTAGAAAAGAATTAGAAATCACAGATATTAATTCATATTATGTACATACTAAATCTATGCAAGCTACAATATTAAATTCTTTTTGGCATGATATGGGAACTCCAGAAGCTGCAAGAGAAACAGAAAATTTTATATGGAAATAAAATATGCCAAAATATAAAAATATAACTACATTTACTAGACCTATAACTATTAGTGGTAAAAGACTAATAATTAAACCAAACGAAATATTATTTAGTGAAAGAGATTTAGATATAAACATTTATAATTTCTTAGAAAAAGTTGATGATAAAATAGAAGCTTCTAAAATTAAAGAATTGCCATCTAAAAAAATAACATTACCTAAACCACAAGAGATAACAAAACTTAAAACTGATATTGCAGATGTAGAAAAAGATGTTTCTGTATTAAAAACTGTTCCAAAATCAATAGAAGACCTTAATGCACAAATTCAAGTAGCATTTAAAAGATTAGAAAGTATGAAAAATGCTGTAGAAGAAGTAAATAAAATTGCTGAAGAAGCTTTAACTACTGCTAAACAAACTGATCAAGCAGTAAAAGATTTATCCATAGAAGTTTACGAAAATGGTGGTATAATAATAACAGATGCTGATGAAGAAACAACTAAAGGATAATAAAAATGCCAACTTATAATTATATTTGTGAAAAATGTAACAATGTTCAAGAAGAATATCATATGATGTCGGAAAATCCAAAAATTAAATGTGTTAAATGTGGATCTACAAAAATTAGTAAAGAAATAACTAATTGTACTATTGTAACAGATGATACTAGAATTGTAAAAAAAGTAAATTATGGAAAAAGAAAATAAATGGATTTAAGTGCATTAGTAGTCGGGGATAAATCAGACCACGGTGGAACTATAATTACTGGAGATCCTATTACATTAGTGGACGGAAAACCTATTGCAAGAATTGGCGATTTGCATAGTTGTCCACTATTTTATTGTCCAGAGAACCCAAATTCTGTTACGAATGGATCACAATGTGTGCCACATGCAGTTACTCCAATAATATTAACTGCACAATGTCCAACACGAATGATGGTAAATGGTAGACCTGTCGCAGTTGTTGGGGATACTACTGGATGTGGAGCTAGATTTTTACCTAAATTTTCATTATTAGCATGCGTAGGAATTGCAGTCTCAGTGTTTTCTTTAGGTGCTTTATTTTTAAGACAGAGATATAATACAAATGTATCATTATCTTCACCAACGCAAACTTCACCATCGGCAACGACAGATCAGTTAATTTCTGATAAATTAGAATATTATGCTAAATTATCATCAAAAATTATAGGTAAAGAATCTCCACAAAAACCACCAGAAACTCCACCAGATAAAAACGAAAATTGTAATTGTGATTAATCGTTGTGTGATTTAAAATATATGTTATAATATATATATCATCACTTTATAGAAAGAAAAATGATATGAATAAAACACATAAGCCCTTGTTAACACTAGTACTTGTACACAACGATTTGGACGGGGGAGGATCTGCTATATGCATTATTAACCATATAAAACAAAAATATGGTATTAATGCAGAATACAAACTCCATTTTGCAACTTATAAAAATATAGATTTATACGTTGAACGAATTTTAGACGAACCAGAAAGATACGAAAAAGTATTTATTGCTGATATACACATTCATCCAGAATTGGCTCAAGAATTATATAATGTCTATAAAGATAACTTTATATTACTTGATCATCATCCGTCAGCATCTAATTTAAAAGATATTCCAAATTGTATAATTGATTTAACTGGAAAAATTTGTGGTGCCGCCATGTGTTATAAATATTTATTAAAAGATCAGGGTTTTGAATTTAAACATTTATCAAAACTTGTAAGTATTTGTAATGACTATGATTTATGGTTACATAATCTTCCAAATAACATTTCTAAAAATTTAAATTTTATATTTTATCATTATTGGGGAGAAAAGTTTGTAGAACGTTTTCAAATGGGCTTTGACGGATTTAATGCTGAAGAATTAGAAGTTATTAAACAAAAATGGTTAGATGTAGAAACGCAAATAAAAACTGTTAAATTTGTAGATCCTTTAGAAGAAGATGTAAATTATAAAAATAAATTATGTATTATTCCTGTAAGCAATAATAAAGATGGAGAAGTTAATGAGTTATGCGAATACGCAATCAAAACATTAAATTATGAAATTGTGATGTTCGTAAATTCTAGAAGTCGAAAAATAAGTATTAGATCCAGTGATAATGCAGCTAAAAAAGGATTGCATATAGGTAATTTTAATGCCGAAAATGCTTGGGGTGGGGGGCATGCACAAGCAGGTGGTATATCATATTTCGATGAACTGCAATTAGAAACTATTTGCAATGCTTATTCTGATAAACTTGCAGAATTAAACATTTAATATTATGACCCAATTTGACCATTATACAAGTCTTCAATTAAAGCTTTTAAGCGTTGTGCTAAACCAGAAACATCAACTGTTGCAGTACTAAAGGCTGTTCTATTAGACGTTCCAGTAGGTAAACTCCATCCTTTTTTTCTAGGTCCTACAACTCGATCTAATCCACAATAATAACCACCACCAGATGGCGTTACGACAGTTCCACCACCAATTGTTACGGTGCCATCTCTAACTCCACCGTATTGTGTAGAATGTCCGGTTATTCCATAAATTGTAACAAACGTAGCTGGATTAAATTCTATTGAGCCTGATATATTCGCAATTCCCGCTCCAGGATAACCTTCATTATTTATACTCATAAATCCTATCGCACTATTATTAGCATATATGTTAAAATCTGTGGCATCAGCATCAGGAATAGTACACGTAATATTTCCGTTTGTCATAATATCATCAGAAGTCCATATATTACCATTACCTATAATTACTTGATGATCTCCAATAAAGGTATCACCAAGTCCAACATGAGTCCCATCTTCTTTGAATGTCATTATACCATGAAGTATGTTGTCACCACTTGCTACAACAATATTTGATGATAATACAGTATCCGAATTTGTCCTATTTATTATTTCTTCCTCCAAGTTACTTGCAATTAAATCTGCATATACTTTTAATGCATAAGATCCGCTTATTGCTACAATTGAATTAGTATTTGCAAATTGTCCATCAGCTAAGGTTTTTAAATTATTTTCTATTAATCTACCACCTTCTCCTGTTGGATTGCTGATAAGTATATTTTTATAAGGAATAATAGCCATTTTAATTCTCCATTTATTATATTTATATTTATATTAGTCTTTATATAAATATAATATATCTATATTTAGGAGCATTTATGGCTAAATTTGGAAGCGATTTTATAAGTGGTATTTTTCATCCAGATGGAATTAGATTTAAATTAATAGATCCATTTTCATACCAAACAGATATAAATCCAGAATCATTTGGTTATACTATTGAATATTTAAGAAAAGATAAAAATGGATTATTATGGATTGATATTCCTTCAGGGTTTGTTACTGATTTTGCATCTTCTCCACAATTCATTTGGTCAATTGTTCCATCTATCGGAAGACATAGTAGAGCATCCATAGTTCACGATTTTATTTATGGATATAATAAAGAAGGTAAACCTTGGGCAGATAAAGTATTTTTTGAAGCTATGACTGTAGATAAAACTTCAACATTTGTTAAATATGCATGTTATTATACAGTTAGACTTATGGGCAGAAAGGCATGGGACGCATGCACTAAAGATAAAGGAAAAGATATTATTAAAGATAAGAATTGGTTGAACTGAAACATTTCAATATAAGTACTTTAACTATAATAACTTAATATTATTTAAATAAAATTTCAATTAACTTTATTAATAACTTCGGCTTCTTCTGGAGTAATTTGTCCATCTTTCGACATGACTTCAATTAGTTTTAGTTTTGTTTTAGTTTTGGCATCTAATACTATTTTATTTTCAACTGTTGAACATATCAAATACACCGCAGAAATAATTGTTACTGGCCAAATTATTAAAGGTAGTGTAGCTTGAAATAAATACACCAATGCTCCAATTGATGCAATAGTTATCCACAATTTCCTTGAAGTCCATGGTGAATTCTCAAGTGATTTGACTTGAGATATAAATGATTGCATTTTGTTTATATCCATATATGTTTCCTTGTTAAAAGCGGGTTGAAATTGATAAATAAAAAATCGATCTTTGAGCACTGTCATTAAAAGTCCACATGCGACCATAACCAATACCCATATTATGCCAAAATGATCCAAACCGATCTTCCGAAGGATGGAACGTGATTCCAAGTCCTGCGCCTTGATTTGACATGAGTAATTCTGGGGATAAAGTGTTGTAGATTCTAATTGGGGATAACTTGATTCCAACGTCGAATGGTTTGACTGTTGTGTTTTCGGTTGGTCCTGTGAGGAATCCTGCGTATGTCCCGAAATCGAATCCTGGGTCAAAGATGTAGTCTCTTTTGTGATGTGTGACGGTCCAGATTGGATATTCTTTTCCATCTGTTCCGGTTTTTGTTGGTAGTCCCGTAGCGTCATTTGGCAAGACGAAAAAATTGTGATACATAAGAAACTCAAGCTTATCACCAGAATCTTTATGTACGATTTCGACTTTATTATCATTTTCTTGTGAATCATTTTTATCAGTACCTCTTATAAGTGCTATTTCTTTTTTAGGTGGAATTATATTATTTCCATGGATAGTTGCAATAGGCACTTTATTATTAAAAATAAATAAATATAATAAAAAACCTCCAATAATAAAGGGAATAATGTTATCTATTTTTATATCCATACAACCATATTTATATAAAACGCCAATAATATCGTATTTTATTTAGATTTTTTATTATTCCATCGGTCATATAACATTGAAATTGGATACAATTTATCGTATAACACCTCATAATTAAAGTGTTTAGATCCATTTTTTCTTCCTGGGACTAAATCAGTTTTTTCTATATTACGCTTTAATTCAAATCCTATAATATTTATTATTGCATTTTTATTAGTCATATTATCAAATTCAATATAACTAAAAACGTATATATCAGATTTTAAATATATTTTTTTACCATATTCGTTCATACCATAAATCAATCCACTATTATACCAATGCAATTTACTTTCAGTTTTAACGTCAATTTTATACTTTCCCATTAAAAAATCGCAATCATCTCCAAATTTACGATATGAAAAGTCAACAGGTATATCAAATAATTTAGAAAATGCGTATTCACCAAGTAATCCAATTCTTTCGGTTTTATGTTTATCTTCAGCAGAATTTAACATACCACCACCGTAAAACCCAGTTTTTTCATTTGACCATCTTTTATGCGAATATTCATCACACAATTCATATTCAGTATCTTGTATTTTCACACTAATACAATCTTTTATAATATTATTAAATTTAATTTGTTTAATTTCAAAAAACATATATTAACCTTTTGGATATATCAATAATTCAGTTTTTGTTCTAGAGCCTTTAATAGTATAATTCGCTGAAATTTCTTCAATTGTTGCCCATTGATATAATTCACGAATTTCTTTACAGTCATCATATGAAAGCACCCAAGAATGTTTGGTTTTTTTCAATCCTTCACATAATCTAATATGATCATGTTCATTAAAACTAAATTGATAAAGTTCGTTGCCTTTATCATAATATGGAGGATCTAAATAAATTATAGATAAATTTGAGTCATCTTCCAATGCATTTATAAAATCATAAGATGTACATTTATCAGCTTTTATATCAAATTTATTAAATAACTCACTGACTGCAACTATTTTTTTACAAATATATTTAGGGGACCATCTACAATTAACTTTATATTCGGATTTTTGCAATTTTCCACCCAATGGTCCTCCAGATTTAACACCTAATCCAGAATACGAAATTTGATGAATTGCTAATTTTTTAAATCCGATATCAACAATATTATCTAATTGTTCAAGATTTTCTAATTCATATTTAAATTTATAAAAATCTTCAACTGTTGGCTCAAATTTCATAATTTCATTTATTAATTTTGCTGGATGATTTATAATAGATGACCATAAAGAACTTATACCAACATCATAATCGTTTATCCATATAGTTTTTATATGTTCTGGAGATTTTTTTAAAAACTCTAAACCAATACTACCACCACCAAAAAATGGTTCTCTATATTCAATTATATTTTCATTATTATTAATTTGTGCATTAATCTTATCAATAATTTTGAGACTTAATTTTGTTTTACCTCCAGGATATCTAAAAAATGACATATTACTCCTTTTATTATTTAAATATTATACAAATATAATTTCAGGAATCAATCAAAAAATTCTTCTTGAATAATAAATATCATATGATATAATTTCACATATAAGAGGTTTACCACAATGCAAATAGATACAGTTTACCAATGCCGTTTAAAACATTTAACGGATATTTCTAAACAAGCAGACGTTTTACATTATAATATTTTACAAAGTAGAACTGAGCTATTTACTAAATTTAAAGAACATAGAAGTCATAAAATTATAACATCAATAAATATTATTAAAATTTTATCAGTATTAGACGGATTTCATATATTACCAAAGGTAGATTTAGATACTTTTTCAAATATTAATCCATTATTTGTAGCAAATTTAGGTTCTATTTCAATATATTCGGATAAAGAAAAAAAAGATATTGTAATTATCACAAATGGTAGTTATAATATTCAAGTAAACATTTCATAACCAACAACAAGGAACATTATATGAAAATTAAACAAACTGTTACGCTTACTACAGAGGAAGCTGTAAAAATATTAAGTAAAGTAATCGAAAATAAAACTAAAAAGAAAGTTACTAAATCGGAGTATGCTACGTTATCTTTTGTTTTAGAAGATTTAGATTTAGATGCAGAACAACCAGCCACGGCAGCAACTACACCAACTAAATAATTGAAAGGATATAATATGCCATATATAAAAAAAGAAGAACGCATCAAATTTGATAATTCCGCGTTAACTATAGCATCTAACGCTTCAAATTGCGGAGATTTAAATTATGCAATAACTGTTATTATACAAGAATATATTAAGAAAAAGGGGTTAAATTATGCAACCCTCAATGACGTTCATGGTATGTTATATGCATGCAATGCTGAATTATATCGTAGAATAACAGGACCATACGAAAATACAAAAGTAGAACAAAATGGGGACGTAAATCGTGTATGAATTATCTAAAAGATAAAATTGTATATTTATGCGGTTCAATTCATGCAGTATCGGATGATGGATTGGGATGGCGCACTACAATAACTCCAAATTTAACAGATATATTTGGAGTTATTGTAGACGATCCATGTAAAAAAACAGTAAATGGGCAAGGTGAAGTTGCAGATGATAAAAAAATATTAAAAGAATTAATAAAAGATGGAAAATTTTTAGAAGTTAAAGAAAAATTTTATCCTATCGTTAGGAAGGATTTGAGATCCGTAGACAAATGCGATTTTCTTATCGTTGTTTATGATCCAACAGTACATTTGGTTGGAACTATAGCTGAAATTATATTAGCACATCAACAAAGAAAACCAATGTTAATGTTTTTCGATAAAGCTAAACAAGAATCTGTTAACCCTTGGATATTTACGTATTTTAAAGATACTTGTATATTTACAGAATGGAATAAAATGTTTGAGTATTTAGAAAATATAAATTCTGGAAAATTTGATACAAGTTATTGGACATTGTGAAAAATATAAAAGGACTTAATATGACAGAACAACTTTCAACAATTGATTTAATGAGAAAAGAATTATACGATTTCTTTGAAGTGAAAATAACTCCAAAAATAGAAACTGAAGAACATAATCCAGAATTATTAAAAGAAATAGAACTTATGTTTTCTAATAAATTTTCTAATAAATTTTCATATATTGTCCGACATTATTCAAATACCATACGAGTATCGGCATGGTCATATGCGTCAGGCATAACATTTTTCATGGCTGCAACTAAAAAGGGACATGAAAATCATAAATTTAAAGAAAAATCATATATAAAATAATGCTTGTATTAATTAAAACTGTAGTTATAATTAACTTATAAGGAAAATTTATGAGAAAAAATGTTATTTTAGATTCGTTCATTGACCACGACTATTATCCTACAAAATATAATTTTTTTTGTGATATGGATGGCGTTTTATGCTTTTTGGATAAAATGTTTACATCATGTTCAGGTGAAAGTGTGCATGGCTATGCTGAAAAATATGGAGTAGCAGCATTTTGGAAATTTCCTGATACTGTAGGAGAACCCTTTTGGTCTGATATGGAATGGCAACCAGGAGGTAAAGATTTGTGGAATTATATTAAAAAGTATAATCCTACTATTTTATCAGCACCGTCGCGCCAGCCATCATGCCATGCTGGAAAATTAAAATGGTTAATTAAAAATATTCCAGAACTTCCAAATCATAATGTGCAGACTAAATCCAAATATGGTTGGGATGGAACTTCTAAAATTATATTAAACTCTGATAAATTTAGATATGTAAAAGATCAATATGATATTCTTATTGATGATACGCAAAAAAAGATAGATGCATGGAATAAAGCTGGTGGTACTGGCATATTACATACTTCTGCTGAAAATTCAATTAACCAATTAAAAACATTAGGATTATAATATTTTCTTGATATTTTTTTGTAATCATGTTATAATATTATCATAACAATCTCAAAAGGAATATATTATGACCAATCCTAATTTAACATCAATTATTGTACTTTTAGACGAAAGTGGGAGCATGGGTGCGTGCATCTCAGATTCAATTTTTGGCTTTAATTTATTTTTAGATGAACAAATAAAACAACCAGGAGAATGTGAAATTTCTTTAATGAAATTCTCAACACATGCGGAATTTGAATATAAATCTAAAAATATTAAAGATGCTCCAAAATTATCAAAAGAAAATTATAGTCCTATGGGTGGAACTGCTCTAATCGATGCCATAGGCAAAGCTTTGGATGAAAAGGGTTTAGAATTAGCAGCATTGTCAGAAGAACAACGTCCTTCAAAAGTTGTAGTTGTCATAATTACTGATGGTGAAGAAAATTATTCTAAAAAATATACACTTGCACAAATTAAAGAAAAAATAGAACATCAAACTTCTGTATATAGTTGGAATTTTACATATTTAGGGGCAAATCAAGACGCATTTGCATCTGCTCAAATGTACGGTATAGCACAAGGTAGTACTATGAATTTTATGGCCGACAATAATGGGGGTATGTCAAGAGCATTTAGTGCCGTTGCTCAATATACAACAACTGTCAGAGGTTGCTTAAATGCATCACAAGTTTCATATAGTGACTCGCAAAGATTCCAAAATTCTATATAATAACGCATTTTGGTGAACTGCCCAACCACATATAAAGAATGGGATTATTGGGATATTTAATATAATAACTATATAAAAACATATAAATATACCTAAAAAGGAATAATATGGAATTTGTTGAAAATATAGTCCAAAAAATGAATGAAGTATTCGAAACTGATGTTGCGTCATTAGATAAAAGATTAATACAAATAGCCAAATTAAATGGTGGTAAGGCTTATTTAGTAGGTGGGGCAGTTAGGGACGAAATAATGAAAAAATCTTCAAAAGACCGCGATTACGTTATCACAAAAATGTCATTAGATCAATTATTCGATAAATTAAAAGAATATATACCAGAAGCAAAGATTAATGAAGTTGGAAAATCATTTGGTATTATCAAATTATCAATTGGTAATGATGAATTTGATATAGCTATTCCAAGAGCCGATATGGATAGAGATAATGTCACAACAGATCCAAATATACCTATTGAAGATGATCTAAAAAGACGCGACATGAGCATCAATTCTGGCGCAAAAGATTTAGAAACTGGAGAAATAATAAGTCCAGAAGGATATGATGTAGTTTCAGATATTAAAAATAAAATTATAAAATCTGTTGGGAATCCTCAAGATAGATTTAAAGAAGATCCTTTACGAATTTTAAGAGCTTTAAGTCAAAGTTCTAGATTTGGATTTGACATAGAACCAAAGACTTTACAAGCTATTAAAGAAAATATTGATTTATTGAAAAAGGTGTCATCTGAACGTTTTTATGAAGAATTTGTTAAAGGTTGGACAAAAGGTAATGCTGACACAGAACGTTTTTTCAATTTATTAAATAACACTGGAATAGGAACATTATTGTTTGGCACAAAGTTTGACCCAATTATATTAAATAAACTTAAATCGAATTTATCAGATAAAGAATTTTTCTTAGCACAATATATAGCAGCATTCTTAAATGGTGGTGATTATACAGCTATTAATAAAAAAATGGATGAACAAGATTATGTGAAGATAACTCATTTATTTAAATTATTTATTGATAATGGCATAAATTATGACAAAATTAAAGAATTAAACAAACATAGTGATAAGTTTGAATTTATTTTAAATATATTTAATTTAATTGATCTGTCATTGGCAAAAAAATTATATAAGATGCTTTCTAAACCATTAATAACTAGACAAGATTCAAATAAACCTCAAAAATCTTGGGAATTGCCAATAACTGGTGGGGAATTAATAAATATATCAGAAAAAATAGGTAAAACATTAAAAGGTAAGGCAGTTACTGAAACAATATCACGATTAATAAAAGCTTATCAAAATGATGAAATATCTTTAAAAAATGATCCAGAATTAGATAAACAAGAAATAGAAAAATACTTAAATAAAAACATATTAAAAGAACATTTTGTTGAAAGTGCTCAAAGATTGGATATAATTAAAAAAAGAATTAATAATATTTTAAACACATAATGTTATAAATAATATAAAGTCTTTAATCAAACTGGAGCTTACAATGACTGATTTTTCTAAAACTATTGCGACGTTCTTTAGAAGCGATTGTTCAAAATATTCAGAATTTAAAGAATCTCTTAAAGAATCTGCAATACAAGAGGATTGGTTATCAGCAGTAGAATTATATCGCAAAGGTATATTAGCATTACAAAAAAACGATGTAAATGCGTTAGAAATAATAAAACAAGCCAACGATTCATTAAAATTAATAGTTTCAAAAAAATCAGAAAAAACACAATTAAATTTACAAAATTTATCTGAGTCTATATTGGGATTAAATGAAACGAACATATTGGAATCATTAGCATTAATTAAATTTAATTTTGGTATGTTATATGAATCATGTAAAGAAGATGGATTTTCACAATTATTAAATGAAGATACTTTTTATAATGAAGAAGAAGGCGATGGTTCAAGTGCTGAAGATGAAATGTGTGAAGATGAAACATCCGCGATTGAAGAACCTACAACTGACGAATCTGTTGAACCAGTAACTCCAACTGAAACTCCAACTGAAACTCCAACTGAAGATCCTACAGTTGCACAAACACCAGTAGTTGAAAAGAAAAGTGGATATGCTATCGGATTTGAAGAAGGTCGCAAATATATAACGCATCACGCAAAAGAAAGTGTAACTTTTAATAGATCATTTAAAGAATCTTTAAATCATATAATTGAAACTGCTTTACCTTCAGAATCATATTCTTATGTAGAGGCATATAAAGAAGGTTTTGCGGCGGGTTGTAAAGTTGAAGAATCTATTTTAAAAGAAATGCATCCAACCATCTGGAAAGCTTTCTTAGAATCAAAATCCAAATAAATTGTTTTGACTTTTAAAAAAACATTAGTATACTATATTTATTAATATACTTTAAATATTTTAAAGTTTATATAACTTATAAGGAATTACATTTGCATAATAATTATAACGATAACGATACTTTAAATCAAAAGTATAATGAAGAAAAACCTAAAATGAATTGGGAAATTAAATATTTACAAATTCGTTTGATAGATGTAAACGGAGATAATTTAGGTCTATTTGCAGTTAAAGATGCCATAGGCAAAGCTAAAATTATAGGATTAGACTTAATTGAAATAAATCCAATGGCAAAACCGCCAGTTTGTAAAATAATGGATTTGGGCAAATATATGTTTGAATTAAAAAAGAAGAAGAAAGAGAATACATCTAAACAACCAGAGACTAAAGAAATACGACTAACTCCATCTATTGGACAGCATGATCTAATTATTAAATCTAAAAAAGCATGTGAATTTTTGGACAATGGGAGTAAAGTTATAATCAAATTTAAATTAAAAGGTCGTGAAGCTAAAAAATACGATCTAATAAAAGCAATTGTTATTAAATTTCATGATATATTAAAAGATAAATGTATTTTAGAATCAAAATTGGATTCTTATATTTTAATTCCAAAATCTTGAAAAATTGTATAAATAATAATAAATACAATTAAGAGGTATATATGGCTATTAAAAGCTTTTCAGATCAAATAAAGAAAAAACTAAACGAAGCTATTGGATTTGGTTATAATACTTCACAAACTCCAATACAACATCTATCATTTCCAGAAACTTCATCAATAATACTAAAAAATGATAATCCTAGTATTCAAAATGACGTTATACCTTCAGATTCTCAAGTAGTTGTCACCAATAGTGAAACTACACCAATTGATGAACCAAGAAGTGATATTGAAGCTCAAAATCAATCAACAGAACAAGTAGATTCGGAACTTGCAATAGAGATTAGTAGTCTATTAATTACGATTGGATTTTTATTAAGTAAAGAAGGTATAGTTCCAGATAAGTTTAATACTAGTGCAGTAATTGAGTTTTTAAATAAGCATTTCAAACAAAAAGAATCTCCTGCATGTTCCGATATTCCTTCAGAATTACCTATTGATGGTGGGG
>Ga0315284_10004230_pt1 | contig 20415 bp, 41 predicted proteins | sample YL17G09_16_MG_FD_203696 | JGI IMG/M metagenome (GOLD analysis project Ga0315284, IMG submission 203696) | Sediment microbial communities from Yellowstone Lake, YNP, Wyoming, USA - YL17G09_16 | ecosystem: Environmental > Aquatic > Freshwater > Lake > Sediment | place: USA: Wyoming | collected...
TGGACTATTAAAGTAACGCTGCGCGACATCATCGCTCTTTGAACCAACCTCATTCCGCCACTCGCGCGAGAGTGGAAGCGGATCCGCTAACGGGGTTGATGGAGTTATTGCTTCCTCGCAGCGCGCCGCCGCGAGCGTGCGGTCTCTCATGTCGAGTTGATCTAACAACTTATCAAGTTCTAAAAAATCCTCGTCGAGCAAACGATCGCGCGCGCCGGATTTTTGGCTCCAGGTATCAGATCGAGGCATTGGGGGCGAGCGCAATCGAGATAGCGCGCCGGAAAGCTTTTGTAAGCGGCCCAGCTTATTTTTAATTAACATATGTTAACGGCGTTTTTTACTATTAAGTAGCTCCCAAAGCAACTTAACAACATAATAAAGAATTTTTAATACTAGCTTTTTAATATTGCCGGAAAGGAATGTGTTCATAATGCTCCTTAAGCGAGGTTGAATAGTTCAATACCAAACCGAAGAACGATTGGCATCTATCGATACTTTTTCTTCTTCCAACTCTTCATAGACCGGCAATGTATCTGCTACTCTTATTTTTTTGTGGGCAGGTAACATTTCAACGAGGTTGTTGAACCTGGGCAACAAATCTTGAACAGCTTTACTGGCTAATAAATTACCAGCAGCCGCCAGCCCACTAACTTTAAATTCTTTGGCAAGACCTTGGGCGCGTTTATTATTTTTAAACGAAGGGAAATAGGCAAGCATTAAACCAACAACAGTTGATAGTCCGGCGGTCCCAGCTTCCGTATCAAGGAAATTAGATACCGTATTGATATACTTATTATTAATACCTTTGCGTTGCAGGACTTGCAGTAAGCCTGACTTGGTTGCTTTAATAACTTGCGTGCCAGCAACGCGATATGCCGCTTCCGTCGAATCCGCTTTTAAAGTATCAAAAAAACCTTTACCCATATTACACCTGTTTGCCGACCCCCATATCATAATCACGGAACCAAGCTGCTCAATGTTTAAATTTTATTTAAACTATACGAGGCTGCCTTTCAACATTGTCTCCCCGTAGGGCAATGACCGCAGATTTAAGTTCAAAAATTACTTGCATTATATCTGGGTCATTGTTAAATGACCTGGCGAGACATAGATTTAATCTATCAACTTCTATTTCAAACTGCGAAAGTAAAGTCGCAAAATCATCGGAGGGGCGGCTTGCTTCTAAAGCAAGAGATGTTTGTTTTAACTTATTAAGTTTAATAATGATGTCGATAAAATCAATCATAACTTATGTATCTTACTTTAATAATCATAATCTAATACTACGGGACCAAAAGTATTACCAAGAAATTGGCTTAATTGCAAGCGGCGGCTCATTAGATTTGATAATTGCTCTCGCTCTGTAATTGAGGATTTAGATAATTTGGTAACATTGGACGCATAGGCTTTAGATCTGTCGTGTGCTGAAACTGGAACAAAGTCATTTGTGCGTAGGTTTCGCGTAACAGCATTGGCTCCATTTGCTATGGCAACATTAATCCATCGTCGATATTTGCCGAATACCTTTTGTAATCTATTATTATGATCATAATCATTATTACAACAAGCCTTGCATTTATTAGAAAAGGCAGATCCATACTTTTGGATGTGAGTTAATACCTCTTTTAGATCCCAATTATTTTTAGCAGCATCACAATAATTGCGACGCATTGCTTCAGAGCAATGACTATTGTTTATCGATGCCGCATATAATTCATAATTAATGGAAGCGTATTTTTCTACTTCTGCCTTCCATTCAGCTAATGTTTTAGATATCATAATTACTAGTGAGTTTGGCTTGTTCTTTTCGTAAGTCGATCAAAAACTTTGATCGAGAAATGGGTTGAGTCGCCACCTCGTAATTACTTGGAATACGTTTTAGGAAACGTTGTCCATCTTGACAGCGAATGATCCAAGGATACCAACGATCAAAGTCTCTTTGTAAATTAGAGCGATGCACGGGATCGTGTTTACACGACAAACATTTAGCTTCATTGAAGATGTTGTCATAAGTAATAATGTGATATAATACTTCGTTAAGGCTCATGTAGGTTGCCGAAGTGTTGCGCCAAAAATGCATCATAGTGATGGGCGCTTTGGTTCCTAAAAAGCATCTCTCATATTTTTCTCGAAAACTATGAGACATTCTCCGTATTTCGAGATGCCATTCTTGGATGGATTTAGACTCTAAACCAAAATGTTTTGTTATCATAATTACATCATTAGAATAAGGTTTTTACCAGGCTTGAGCCATCTCTCATCTCTTATGAGAAGTAACTCTGCTTCTTTAAGCGAAGTAATAATAAATTGTGCAATAGCTTCTACATCCGCAATACGAACGCCGTTAATAAGCGTAGGGGAAAGTAAGCCGGAAGTTCCGAGTTTAAAATACATACCATTCATATCTGTCGGATCATTTAACAGAACATATGATAATACATATGCCTCCGCAACGTTTACCGCGTATTCAGATAGTATCTGATTAGATATTTTCGCTAAACAAAACCTCTCTACAAAGGAGAAGGGGATATGTTTTACTTTTAAAGCGCTAATTTGCAATAGCAACTCTCGATAAGTGTCTTCTTTAGGATTTAATTTAGTTTTTTCACTTAAAAAGCGCATTGCTTGTGCCGAATCCAACTCATCATATGATGATTGGTGTGGATCTACTTGGCATAAGTGATTATAAATTAATTGAACTGTTTTCATCATAGATGCAAACGATCTTTGATCCAATGCCATACCCAATAACCCAGGATGAGGGCAAATAGAAGGGGCCACATTACGATCATTAAGCCAACCAAACGCCATTTTTCAAATCCGTCTTCGGTAATATTATATCCACTTAAATAGAGTGAACCTTGAATGAAGACTATGCCAAAACATAGATAACCCATAAAGAACAATAAAGTGCTCATTTAGCTGGCTCTTTCTTTATGAGAAAGTCGGTATTATTTAATTCAACTAAACTTTGTTCTTCGGGAGAAAGCATACACGACTCATTTTGAGTCGCAAGATATGTAGCCTCTTGCCAAAGAGCAGTCCTATTAGCAAATAAATAATCAAAATTCAAACAACCCGGACCACGCAAATTAATGGTCCATAGTCTTCGAGAAAAGAATTTATCTGGAATAAATTGTTCTTTATTGCTGGTGCCAGAGAAACCTTGACGCAAGGCGTATCTTCGAGGCTCTCGTGCCCACGCCATACGCACATCAACATTTTGTGATGATAGTAATTGTTTAAAGGTTTCTTCTGAACGCTGATAATCTAATACGGATAACTCATCGAAACAAGCGACAGTTTTTCCTATAATAGATTCTACGAACTTCTGTGCATTCTTTACATTGCAAAGAATTTCGCCAGTTCGATTCTCGAATGGTTCAGGCAATAGATTGCGAAAGAACGTTGTCTTACCAGTGCCGCCAGGACCCCGTAGGACCAAACAACCATCAAAAGATGCGCCCGGAATCATCGCCCGCTTGGCGGTTCCAATAATCCATTTACGAAAAAGTAATGTTGCATAGGCAGGATCGGTAACCAATACATCGCCAAACGCGGAAGGCAAAAATGTATTTATAATACTTTCTTTATTAGGATCCCAACCGGCGAAATGATTCTTGAATTTAGTTGCATTGAAATCTGATACGTCTATCATTTTCAAGGCGCCTTCCATATGTGACGGAAGGCTTGCCACCTTAATGCTGGTGGAAGCAATAAACCTATTGATTAAGTCAAGTTTCTTGGCACTTGACATACGTTCGCCATCAATATAAGCGTGTCCACTTTCTTCGTCTCGAACGATTTTTTCTTTGACGAAAGGGGAGGAGGTTAGCCACTCGTGGAGAAAAATTGCCGACGGCTTATATGTAAGTTCTTGTGTAGTTTTACTAACTGTATAATGTGCAGTAGCATACCCAATACTCTTCATCATTTCCTGATGAATATCTTGAATTGTTTTAGCGCGCTTTGCATTAATGAATGATTTAACACCGCCCTTCACTTCGGAAAGAAGGAGGGAGCGCGCGGCGCTCACGGCGGTTTTAGTAAAGAATTTAACTACATCACTCATTATGAGACCTTTGAGGGTGAATAATATTTATAGCAAACTAAAACCCTATCAGCATTGCTGATAGGGTCTATCTCGCTCCCGTCGTCGTAGGGACTTATGAGCGGCTGTGTGGATCGAGACCCATCAAGCGTGAAGCCTGATCGGTAACAACGCCAGCAACGCGAATTGTAGCATACACTAAAGCAGTGTATAGTGCAAGTCGTGGAGTTACGAATTTAAGTTCTTCAAACGAGATCATTGTAATTTTTGATAACATATTTTTATTCTTTCTTACTATTGTTAATTAACGTCGGTCGATAACATTATCGAACAACCAGCCAACACTTTTAGCTCCAATATAAGAGCCAGCGAAGGTTGCCATCATACGTGCCATTGATTTCATAAAACTGCGTTTCATTGTATTCTCCTTATAAAATTCGTTACACTAATCATAATAATCATTAAATATTAACTGTCAATCTTTAAATGTCGCCCGTTGCTCTACCTTTTCATCCAAAAAAAGCAACCTCGTCCCTTCGGATAGGGTATTCGAGATCGAAGCGCCTTATTACGCAGGCTTTCTGGCTCTTTGTCAGGGCGGGGAGGTTAATATCTTTAAGTAAAGACTGTATTAATTGTCGGCTACCAGCCAATAAAGCATAGTCGCCATTATGATCATAAGCTTCTAAATCTTTTTCAATCGACATAATACCCTACTTCGATCATCATACATTATACCAACCCACTCTTTTTTATTAGAAATAAAGGTAAGTTCAGTATGAGTATGATGATCGGTTCTTTTAGAAACTCGGAATGATAATGAATTTGCAATATTCCATAATTTACCATCTTCTTTTAGGGAGAGGATAATACAATTATGTGTATGCATTCTGTTGCTATCGCGTCTAGCAATACACGTATAGCAAATTGGTCTTTTTCCAAGATGAGAAGTCTCATCCCACCCTATGTTGGAACTTTCTTCTTTACAGAAAGAACAAAGCTCAACGCCCTTATTTTTTGAAGGAATTAAGGACTGATTTGAATTTACTCTTGGCATTATTTACGATATTTAGTGTCGTGTAGTATCTCGTGCCATTAGATCGATACGACCAAGTGCCGGTTGTCGGCTCGGTGCATCCAATATTGAATTTAGCCAAATGCTTTTCAAGCTCTTTAGAGATTTCATTGGTGCCATTCCAATTGGAAGATTTCCCATACTGGATAACGTCTCCGGCAATAAGTTTGCCGGCTTCTGTAACTGATAATATTTCTTTCATAATAACTCCTTAAGTTGCTTTCATTTCACACCACGTTTTTACATCTTTAATTCGATCTTGGCATTTCTTCAAATCATCCAGCGATGATGCTAATTTAGATTGCATCTCGGCGTTAGCCGGAAGAAAAGTAAAAAGCGTCGCGAATATTTTTACAGTTGCTTCTAAGCTTCTTTGGATAATAAGAAGTTTAGTTAGCCCAAACTTATAGAATTTTCTCTCGTGTGCGCAATGAGGGATTTGACAAATAGGGCAAGGCTTCATTTTAGAGACTCACTTGTAAAGATTTGCTTTTTGATTTCTTTGATTTTTTTGTAATCGATATACCTAAATTTCGAAGAATTTCGCTCTCACAATATGACTCTAACGAATAATGAATGGGGGTATCTCTATATGAGACTTCGTCTGGAAGCAAAAAGTTATAATTATTTGGTTTATACAACTCATACTTATTAAGACCGCCCGTCTGCTCTTTTAGTTGAGCATCAATAACTTGGCAGGCTGGCACTTTCTTTTGAAGATAGTCAATAAATATATTTTTGACTTGCTGATCAAATCTACTACTTTCGCCCGGCTTATTCTTAAAGAAGCTGGAGTATAACCGATCCACCATTATAATGGGTTTCAAGGTATCGTAATGGCGAGCCAATCTAACTACGGATCTAAAGAGCATTTTAGAGCCATATGGCGTTTTGGTTCCATTGGTTAGATAGATGATACCGCAACAAGGATCGATAATCGAACCTACCAGGGCTGGACATTGTTTAGCTTCCCAGCGCATACAGCTTTTAATGCCTCGCATAGACATTGTTGCTATATCCCAGGCTCCCGCCACATCGTCGGATGAAAATGCAATTTGCAACTTTTTACATTGCGTAGCGATTTCTTTGGGACTAACTAAATCTACTTTGATATATTTTTCGCTATAATCAAATATATCTTTAACTAAAGAAAAGACATCAGCGCCGCTTTTAATAAGCACTTTGCCATCATAAGATGGTATTGATGAAGTTAAAAGAATTTTATCTTTTAAAGAAATGAATCCTATTTTTTTAGTAAAGCGATGATCTAATTCTTCAATTAGATATATGATGCGGGACATTCTAAAAAGCTCTAAACCTTTTAGGCGAGCTAATGGGCGATCTTGATTCCACTGTTGGACGAATTTTTTTATGGCTAAATGAATAATTTTATCTAACGCTACTTCGGCAAAATTGAATTTTGCACTAATGGGTTCTATAGAATTAGGTAATCCTAATTTAGGAAAGATTTTCTCTAATTCCGTATTAGAAGATATAATCTTACTTCCCGTAATAAAACTAGGAAAGGGTTTGGCAGAATCTAGTAATAATGTTGATCGCATATTTAATAGTGAAAAACCTGGCAAAATTACTTTTACCAGGTCTCTAATGAGAGGTTAAGATTCTTGTTTAGTGATTGCCTTCATCCATAATGAATTCAAAAAGAGTTTGCATATTATCGGTCACGGTTAGATCATTAGCTTCTACCGTAGTTTTCGTATCTCCATTTTCAATAGAGAGAGAGTAATGGCATACATCTGCGGCGGGCTCAACCTTTCCTTGTGTGAAAGGTAGAGCCTTACCCACCAATTTTTCCAATTCAGTTACTTTATCTTGTGCCATATTGGCAGAATTCATCTGCACATTGACTACAAGATTTGCAAAACCGCCGGTGCGTCTAAATGAAATTAACATTTTTAAATCCTTAACGTGCTCGGTTTGACCAGATACCACCACCAACAGTGATACCGACTTTTTTCCAACCTTCTTTAACCGCCTTCTGCTCTACGCTATTTTTGCCATAGAGTTTCTCGGCAACTTTGAATGTTGCTTTAGCGCAATCTTTGAATTGTGATCTTGAATTAAGTTCCGTGCAAAGAGTATCATACCAAATGCGTCCAGCCTTCTCCCAAGCATAACCGCCGAGCATCATTGCTGTTTCATAGAAAGCTTTATTCGGAATGCCAGAATTGATATGCACGCCACCGTTATCCGATTCGGTCTTATTGTATTTGCGCATATGATCTGGTTGGGGATCTTTACCAATCTTCTCATCATCATAAGCTGTGCCAGGAGCTTTCATAGAGCGAAGCGCTACACCATCAATCTTATCCGTAAAGAGACCCTCTCCAATAAGCCAGTCAGCATCTTTGGATTGATGATTTTTATCACGCTGTTTAACCATTGAACCGAAGACATCAGAAAAATGTTCATTCAATGCGCCAGACTGATGAGAATAAACTAATCCCGCAGTATGCTCTGTAACTCCGTGGGCAAGCTCATGTCCAATGACATCAATAACAGAAGTGAAGCGATTGAAGATTTTACCATCACCGTCGCCATAGGTCATTTGTGACCCGTTCCAAAATGCGTTGCCAAAGTTTTTGCCGAAATGGACGGTGCTTATTAACGCCATTCCACGATCATCAATGGAGTTACGACCAAAAATGTCTTTGAAGAAAGCGTGAGTTTTACCAGAACCATCATATGCTTCATCTACTGAAACATCACCTTTACTAGCTTCGCCCTCATTGCGAACAACTTTACCCGGCAAAGTCATCTTATGTTCTGCGTCGTGCAAAGTGCGAGCAATAGCAGTATCACTTGCTTGTACTCCAAGGGAATTTAAACCCTTTGCGACATTAACGTGCAGAGCACATTGTCGCCCGTGGGCAAATCCTTTAATAGATTCAAGGACGTTGGCGGCAAAAGACTTCTGTTCTGCGTTGCCTTTTTCAAGGATATTGTTATAAACGTGGGCTGGAACGATAAAACACATAAGGGACCTTTTTCTTTCTTATAGAAAAGTAAAGAGTTATTAACCGACTACCTACAATATAACAAGGACAATGATAAAGTCAAAGATTATTTGATCAGCTACCTTAACATCATAATGATGAAATCATCAAGGTCAAGCTTGAAATTATCTTCAATATTAAATTCAATTATTATGCTGCTTGGACTTCTGATGTAGGATAATTGAGCATTATAAAGATTGCCAAATCTCCCGTCCAAATAGCCTTCTCTGCACCAAAAGATGGCAGTGGGACATTATGAAAATTTGTCCCAATAAAATCTATATCATCTTCTGAATCGGCAATGACACATATAAGATAATGTGAGCTTGATGCCGCAGCGGCGGAAGCTATACGCTTGACTTCTTGTATGGGAGTAGTGCGTAAATCAATCTGATCTGATTTGCCAGTTTTACGATTAACGAGATTTATACGCATATTTTATTCTATCTTGAAATAATTTAAGACAATCAAATGCCTCAACAATTATAAATAATCCACATATATACAATATATATATACTACCTCTAAAGATAGTTTTAATTGTCATAGATTGATTCGTCATCATAATCTGTAACGGCAGAGTATTCTGGACAGACAGAACTTTCACCACATTTATGAATTTGTGTAACGCTTCCTTTAACAACCGTACACTTGTCATTATTACTAAAGCGACAACCGTGAACAGCACAACAGTGTTCTGAATGAGTATCTCTAATTTCTAACATTGGCATAACGACTCCTTATTGTAAAGTTTTCCAAGTCTTAACTGCTTTGGCGACATCACTGACATTGATCCAGATGTAACCGCCATTCGATCGATCTTCTGCACGAATATTATGTGCTCGTAATTTTTTCTGAACTACCGGCAAAGCCATAGCTACAATAAGCCGATTGTGTCGAAAATCTGAATTTGAAATTATCAACCATCCCCCAACGGAACTACCGGCTCCGCGCAAATAGTCTTGATATTCTCTGGGAATAGTCTTATTAAGGAATTTATAAATTGCTTTATCTAAATCCCGATCAGATATGATCGGTTTAATTAGCGAATCGCGTAATCCCTCTATCCATCCATTATCATCTATTGATGGTTCGACTGGCAGCGCGGCATTCGCCCGCGGCAGCAATTTGGGTTTAACCCCTAAAAAGAATAGGCAGGCTTTATATAAATTCTTAAGGTATTGCCACATTAAGCATCTCCGTAAGGCTTTTCACACAGTTGATAGTTAATGCTGACTTGCAATATAGAATCATATTCTGATAATTCTTTAAACCCAAAATGGGTGATGTTAATGCCAAAAGGCTTCTCTGCTATTGAGACCATTCCGTCTGCAATGAGATCAAAGAGAATGAAGCTGTCAGTCTCGCTGTTGGGAATGGTTTCCCCACGTTGAAGCATTTGGAGTATGCGTATTTTGTCTGATTTAAAGATCATTAGATGCTCACCAAAAGAACTTGAACACGATTATCGTGAGTATAAGTAACCTCATCGCGGTGCACCAAATTCCAATATGGTGGTTTTACCCACCACATTGGTGGTTCATCTTTTAGAGCCTGTTCGTTGTATCGGTTTCTGGAAGAGACGGCGCAGATTCTACGCGAACCTTTTCTTTATTACGATCAAGTAGGTCTGTTACTTTCTTGCTCACAAAGGCAAAGACCGCAGCGTGCGTAGCGCTTTCAAAAATCTTTTTGGCCAAATTTCCAACAACAGTTTTCGTAACTTGTTTCATATCTTTTTTCATAATGAAGCTCCTTTTAATTCACAACAGTTTCAATGACCAGTAACTAATTCAATACAGTATCAATTATAGTTAAACAATAATATCCTTGCCGTGCAGTTTGCACAAGGTCTTGTAATTCCTTTTCTGAATCGCTATCAATAAAGTGCCATCAATTTATGATATTTGATCTTCGATGGGCTTGTGAATTGTTCCACAAAAAAGCCTCTCAAAATAAAGACCCCGTTCAGGTAAGTTCGTTAGCAAATGCACCCCGCCATTACGGTTGGGCAGAACAAGCCATATCATTACTTGATCCTGATATTGAATCAGATAAGATACCGTCGCCCCAACTCTTGGGCGTACTGCCCGATGATCATGCTATATTTTATTTTGATGATGTGGCGCACCCCAAGAAGTCGAGAAAAACAATTTCTCCAACTCGTCAGCAAATTAGAGAAATTTTACAATTTGCTCAAAAAGATAAAAATATCTTAATTCATTGTCATGGTGGGCTTTGTCGCAGCCCTGCAATAGCAATTGGAATCTTAATTCTAAAAGGCTATGAGCCGAGACAAGCGGTGCGTAAAATTTTAAACCAAGATACAAATAACATGATGGAGCCTAATGAAGTTATTCTTCAGTATATAGATGATGAGTTGGCTCTCGGCGGAGAACTAATTCCGATTCTTCAGGAAGAATTAAGAAAATAAACTTAATTCACTTTGATGGTATCACCATTTAATCTATTCAGAAGATCACGATCACTTACGAGAACCTTATCTTCTACTCGAACGGCAAGACCATATATTCCTGATTGACCAACCCATCCATTTGTATGACCTTTATTATTAGAGATTTGAAATCTCTTTCCGTTGCTATCTACGGCGGTAATTAAATGCACAAACATATTACCATTCACTTTACAGTAGACTGCATCACCTTTGCGAAGTTGTGACGGTTCGACTTTCTTTAAATGAATCGTGTCACCAGTATTAATGATAGGCTGCATCGAGTTACCTGCGCCTTTTATAAAACACTCTCCTTCGTCATTTAAAACTTGGGGAGCTATACTTCTGCTAATTATCATAGGTAATTAAATATACTCTGGTAGAGGTGGGGTTTGCCAAAATGGCTTCCATTTAGGATGAAAAGAATTCCAACATATATCATAACGATGAATCAAAGAACACAGCATACGATCGTTGGATATATCTTGTTTGTCAAATCGCAATAAGTGATAAGTTCTTGTGCTATCCGAGAACCATTCACTTATTGAGAAGTGTTGCATTGAATTTATGCTCTAATATACGCGCCGTCTTCTCTAAAGACATTATGAAACATAATATGATAAAGCCCCTAAATAATGCCCAATAGAATCCTATATGGAAGGGGCAGTGGGTAGTTATACTTCTATTATAGAAACAGCAACACGTTGGAGGAGGAACATTCGTATGTCCTTGTTGAATCCAATATGTGCGCAGCGTTGATAAAGTTTCAAAAGAGGCTTGCATCTTATACCTAAAAGAACAGAACGCACCACGTTTGCTTTGTCTGTTGATGTTCTATCATAGCATATTGTGTATGCTTGTGTGGTATCATTTGTGCTACACTAATATGCTGCAATGCTTGCATAAAACAATCAAAATAACTTGGGGAAGATAATAGTCCCGTATCGTTAGGATTACTTTTATATTTAAATTGCAACAAGTATCGTTTCATTCCAATGCCAATTGCATTTTTACTGGCACGATACGAAGGGGGTTTTCTTCTTCACTAATTCTTGAAATAATGAAACAAGGCTTGCGTCCATTTTTCTCTATCCAGAAATGGATATTGGGACGCAATCGTGCTCCGATAACTCCATATCTTTCTGAAAAGGTATGCTCCCAATAACAACCATAGTTCTTATGCGGCACTACTTTACATTTTTCACAAGCATCTGGGGTTAGGGTAGTCTTCCACTCATTCCAACCGTTAGAGGTTTTTGCTCCTCCGGTTGTTTTAAACGGGCGACAATCGCCTAATCGTGCTGACCAATTCGTCTGGGGAAACTGAACATAACTGTTACTGTTCTTATAGAACAGACCATCAGCTTTGCGCTGGATGAGATACATTGTGCTGGTCTTCGAGAGGTGACGCGCATTCATTTTTCTATAACTCTTTTCTCGCCAGGCTTATTAACCGCCACATATATTAATGTGGCGTCAGAGATTTTAACCAGCTCTTTTGGATTGGACATGCGTTGAGCATAAGCCTCTATTTTGATTTTGATAGAGGTGGTGCCAATAGATATCACTTCTGTGAAGAAGCTTACCAAGTCATAAACAAAGAGGGGCTTAATGAAGGTTAGATTCTCGACAGCCCGAGTGACAGTCATTCCATTGGTTTTGATAGTGGCAGTAATCCCGCCAGCAATATCTATTTGCGACATGAGCCAGCCGCCAAAGATATCTCCGCGAAGATTCGCATCTTGCGGACCTGGTTTAAGTCTTAAAACCGGCTGCTCATTAATGTTTGATATATCAATCATAACTGCTATTGTTTTACCGCCACCATATTTGTCATTTCATAACCGTCATTTCAAGAAACTTGTATTTCTGAACCCTATCGCATAGGGCGGAAAGCATTTTCGTATCACCTTCAAATGCTTTGGCATCAACGGTAAGTTTGAGTTTGATTTTAGGAACACCAAGGAATGATGTGGCGCCCGTGATATCAATATAAAGCCCTTCAAGCTTTCCAATACGCTTGCCGCCAATTTTGAGGGTAAGCTCCGACGAGGGTTCGATTTTTAATTCCATAGCTGTCTCTTTCTTTCAGGCAATTATAGGTTAGTAACGGACTATGTGTTGATTGCCATACCATTTGGTAAGGACATCAAGATTCTCTTGCTCTATTTCGGCTAACTTGCAGAACGTATGCATTTCGCCAATCTGTTTGAGCTTGATAGATTGGTGGGCTTGCTTTAAGTAATAATGGCGATCGGCAATATGCCTCTTAATCTGCTCTCGCTGATATAGAGAAACGATCATCGAAGTCATTACTGTAAGTCTTTACTACTGCGGACGCAATGTTTAAACTAACATTAGTTGGGTCGCTTCAACTATGAAGCTTGCTTGCCAACTCTAATGTATGAAAAATATGTTCTTTGGTTTGGTCTTTACGATCGTTCCATTCGCGAAGATCGATATACATCGGATACAAGTATTCTTGTGGAGCGCTACGCTCTCTAATAAGGATAGAGTAATCTATCCTGGTAATCAAACACTTTGTCTCATATAGCGGTAACTCATGTTTGACCAAAGCGGAGTGCAAGGTTTCCTTATCTTGGTGGTTAAAGGTTAACGGAGCTTGCGAATTAAACGCTTGCAATAATGCGTCTTGAACAGATAAGCCAGTAATCGACAACCTGACTCCACACATAAAGCACGGCATATCGTGTATGTGATACGTAACTTTGTTATCTTTATTAGTTGCGGTATAAATGCTTTTACGCCAACCGCGGTGTGCAAGTAATTCTAATGCACGCTGTATAATTGTTTGAGGCGTTGGTTTCATTGATCAAGAATATCTTGTAAAGATTGCACTATCCTACGATAGACTTTTATACCTATAAAATAGGTAGTATAAATAATTGCGACCGTTCCAATGGCTTTGGCAAAGTCAGAGGGCGTCGGACTATTCGTAAGTGGCATACGCTGTAGTTTGTCGGCGTCTTGTTTCATCGAGTTCTATCTCTGCCTGTATAGTTTCAATAGATAAACAAACCCGATGAATTGTTTCATCGGTTCTTCTAGTCCTCATATAACTATGAGCCATTTTGATGAAGAGATTTCTCTTCCTTGTAAGACGCTCACTCTCATCATCAATTTGCTTTTTAGACATATGTTTTAAATCTTGCAAAGAGACAATAGCAAATCGGTGTTGATTTAACACTTGATTTGTAGTAATCTTATTGCCGAAATGTTCATTGAGAAGGTAATCGATAATTCTCGACGAGCTTGCTTTGGGCTTTGTGATTTGCTCCCGCGTGCCGAATCCGCCTCGCTGATCATGCGAGAAAAACAAACACTGATCGCTATTAAAAATACCTATAAGGCGACCTCTAATAACGCCATAGAATACTAAATCACCCGCTTTAAAAGCTTGTCTAATCATTAAGCCCTTGAATAATATTTGCGTAAGAAATGTAAAATTTGTTTGCCAGTTACTTTGACATTATAATGACGAGAAGAGTGATAGCTATGAAAGCGAGCGATCACTTCTCCCTTTAAAGAGTCTTTAAGGGTAAAGAGAGTAATGTCGAAACGATGTAAATGCTTATAGCTAATTAACTGTTCACCCACAATGCTGGTGGTTAGTTGGCTTTTGATTTGTTTGCAAGCTTGCAATCGGGTAAATTTCATTAATCCGAAGCATCTCCATAAATTTTAGTTAATCTTTTAAAGGACTCTTGTCCCGATTCAATGCTACGCTCCTCGCGCCCTTGTTGCAATGTGTCGGACCATTCTTTTTCATCTTGCAAGGTGCTTATTGAATGTTTTGGTGCCAGATACCAACACATTATCAATGTGATGATACATAAATAACTAACAACAAGTAAAAATTTTCTTAAACTCATATCACCAACCACTACCAACATCAAAAGATAATGGCAAATTACCGTATGACGCGCTAAATTTGGCAGGCTGTAATGGTTTGTTGGCTACCATTTCCAAACCATCACAAGTGCAGAGGGCGTTTCGATAAGCCTCCTGGGCTGTAAGCCAGTATTTTTCAAACTGACCCAATTGGTAGATGGAAATATAGCGTTCTTGGTATAGTTTTTTATATTTAGCTTGTAAACGCAGAACGCTTATATAAGTTGAGCGAATATCGCTATGCTTTCTACAAACGGTAGGCGGAGGAGTTGTGCATATACAATATTCAATCTCGCCGTCTACTCCGCATTCTGCGCATCCCAAATCGGGAGGAGAAGGATATAAGACTTGTTTAAGAAGTTGATTTATCAACAATTCTAATTGAGCATTAGCCCCCTTATGCATTTCATTTAATAATGAATTGAGAGCTAATTCAATCATAATTCTTATTCGCTTTTCTGGACGCTATTAACACGCCTGCGCTGACATTTATTAATTTCCCACAGTTTGTTTATAGCCTGCATAGAAGCAGAGGTAAGCTTCCTCGACCTCCTCGTAAGTAGTAAAAAAAGTCTTGAATCCATCTTTATTCGGATTAATAATTGTTGCTACTAAAAAGGTAAGAAATATATGACCTAATTCGACTGCATCAAGCACCAAGCTAGATACTTCTGGCGTTGAAAGAAATCGTTCCTCTTCGAGACCTATGTTGTGAGTAATAAACAGATTACGAATACTATCTAATGTAGCCAATTGTGTTTGGAACACTATTCCACCTTCTTATCCTTGTTCTGTTTTCGCCACCACCGTAGCATTACGGCAGATCCGAGTATCCAAATAATAAGTGCTATATCTGATTTGCGCATATCTTTTCGCCTACTGCTCAAAAAGATTCGAAATTATTATATTAATTTTCTGGTGAAAATAAATGTGAATGGTCTTTGTGGAGAGTCCAATTCTCCATATATAAATCAGCTATTCGTTTATTTGAAATAAGTAGACTGTTCTCTGCGTTGCTCTCTTCTGCGCCTTTCGAGAAATTGAACGAGCCAGTAAAAACCTTTTGCCCATCAATGATGATGACTTTATTATGAGCAATGGCATGCGATTTGTCAATGTAAATTGTTATACCATTGTCATAAAGAGACTGCATCACCGAACTTTTATTGCCCAAATTTTCCCTATCAAGAATGGCTTCAACATTTTTGCCGGACTTTTTTGCTTCAATTAGCGCATCTGCGATAGGTCGAGAAGTAAAAGAGAATGCCTGAATTCTAATATCAGAAGACGAGTCTTTGATACCGGCTACAATAGATTGGGTTACTCCCCCTTTGGGGGAGAAGTGAACATCAATGGGACATTCTTGTAACTCTTGTGCTGTAGGTTTATTCTGGCAGGCTGCCAAGAAAAAGGCTGTAAGCCATATAAATGTTTTACTCTGCATCTGGTTCCTTATTTACTCTAATGATATTTTTGATCGTTTTGAGATTCCAAATACAACCGGACGCAATATCATAAGTCTTATACCAATGTAGGTCGCAACAGTGAGAGTCGTAAGGTGATATTTCAATTCCATCATATTGAGCTGCAACCCGAACCCAATCAATAGTAACGTCAGGGTAACCTGTAATAGTATCTATGCAGCCAAATATATCGTGAAAACGCCTAATATCTTTGAGGCAAGTAAGTTTGATAAAGTTATCAGTATCTACGTTGAGTTCAAAAAGAGGATGCAAGTTACAATCATCAGTGCCGCGGTCGCTTGGAGCCAGTCGCCAATCAATCCAGCCTCTACCAAACGCATACCACAAACCCTCTGGCTTGTGTCCGCCAACAGGATAAAGAGCATTAGAAGTGTCGGCGTTAACTTTTATACCGCGAGCAGCGGCGGTGACGAATGTTCTTGTAGAATATTGTTGATAGGTAAAATCTAAATCGATAATAGCGTTTCTTGATAAAGAATACTTTTTGGTCGAATCAAGGTTGAATTTAAACATTGCGTTGCCTTGATATTCTGGATCGGTAAGATATCCGATAATTCAATTACGAGAGGTTCCCCAATCAGCTTTACCTGATTGGGGTGGGAGAAATAAAAATGATTCTTATCAGAGTTAACAAATGCGGCACAAAGAGCCGAATCGCGAGAACCAAGATCGGAGCCATAATATGCGTTAAGTTTAGCGCATCCCAATCTATTTTTGGTGAGAGAATATACTACGCAAGACTGCGATGTCACGATAATGTTTTTTTACAAAACCATAAAGAAGCGATAATCAAAAACCCTGGAGCCAAAAAGTTTAACCACATTGGTAATCCAAGGAGAACGGCATAACAGAGATATAGAGCCACCGTTGTGGTAGCTAATGCTAGGAAGGTGCGAGTTAATGTTGACATAAGAATTATGATCTTTCTATATAGTCTTTACCTATTTTGAGACAAAGTATGTTGCTCAAAAATGGATGGTTAATAATCTTGGGTTGCAAGTCTTCTTTATTTGTAGCACTAACAAGTAGCCTACCATTATAAAGAGCCACCCACCGATCATTAAAATGATTGGAGTTAGTTTGCAACCACAACATATTGGCTGCAAACTGCCCTGGAATTTCCCGAGATTCAGCCCGTTGATTTCGTTGCATATGTTCTAGCTTTAGTTGGAACAAAGAGCTTGAATTTGCGTAACAAGCCTCCCGCCCCTAATACCGCCAAAGCTTCCATAAACGCTTCTTGCTTTGCGGGCTTACGGCTATCGAAATATTCTTGTGTAAGTTGAATGGGTTGTGAAGACTGATTAAATTCAACATATTGAAGCGTGCCGGCAGTAACCTCAACCACACCATCATCTAAAAGATAGTGTTTGCTCTCCAGCTCGTGAATCATTTCACGCATTGTAACCGCAGGCACGCGGCGCGATCTTGCCAAGACAGCAACAGCCCTACTAAAACCAAGGGTGCGAACCATCGCAAGAGCGATAACTTTGTCATCAAACGTAAACATTATCTTATCTTTCTATAATAGAATTAACTTCTAATACGCCAACACAAATTAATGAAAACTGGAATCCAGTTACGAATATGAGATTGTCCGTCCTTTGTTAAACCTTTTGACAAAAGTTGTATTACAGATAGTGCCTTGTAAATGCACCACAACAGAATGGTATCTTTAGATTTTTTAAATCGAACCACTCTCATACTCCAAGCTAGTGACATATTCGTGTATATCTTGAACGGTGATCAGCCTATCGAACTCTTCATCAGGAATTTCAATTCCATATTGATCTTCGATTTGAAGCATCAGCTCAATGAGATCCAAAGAATCTCCCACTAGGTCTCTTATGAGAGTATCAGCTTTGACATCATCAGAAGATACTTCCAAAAAGTTAGCAATAAAATTAACAATCTGTTCCATATTATTTACTCAAAGTAATTATAAATTGTTTTTGTTGTTCAGTTTCTGGACCATCACAATTAGTGTTGGCAAAATCCAAAGCCTCATCGGCAGTATATCCATCTAACGATATTTTAATGGCGGCTAACCCTAGCCCGGTTCTGCCGTGCCCTCCAAAACAATGGATAAAAACCTTCCCTCCTTTGCGGAGAGAATCAACAACGGTCATTAATTGAAGTAAAAATGTTAGGTTATTATCGGGAATACTGTAATCGTCAATGTTAGCGCATAACACTTTCTTGGCAAAAGTCTTTTCATCTTCTACCAAAAAGTCTAATTCTTCCGCGAGGTTCCAAATGATATCATATATTACCTTCGGAAGTTGTTCCGAAAGTGCTAGCGCATCATCTTTATCGCCAATAAATAGTGTGCCGCGGGTCGTTTCTACCAATTTCATTGTATCTTATAAGATGCAAAAGGTTTCACAACATATCAGAATTGCTTATTTAAAACTTTGTTTAGCTGGGCTTCAAGAAGACATGGCTCAGCGAATAATGTTTTCTACATTACCTTTTTTAGCTTCTCCCGCACAAGTTGCTTTGACGAAAGGAGTAGTTGATATTAACGCCTTAAAAGCCGCAGTCGAAGGACGTAAAGACATTATTAAATATGGAGTAATGGCGGTGTTAGGAGAGTTAGAGCATTACAACGAAAGCTTCGCTATGGCGAATCGCCCACAGGGAAAAAAAAGCGCCCCCTACCAACATTGTAAAAACTCCATATTAAGTGGGCAGTATCAGAATTATAGTGGGTTGGGTGGTGCTGCTGCCGCACATTTCGCTAAAGCGATGGATATCGCTATCGAAGCATTCCAAGATAGTAAGGCTTGGTATACCAGTTACGGCGGTAGACCTTGGGAAATGATTGCCAGGACTATACGACAGATAGCGCGATTAGATCGGACCTTGGATGAGTTGCGCGCATCTCCACGTTCTATTGAAAGAGATGAACAAGAAGTTCAAATAATGAGAGACTTGATTGTCGAAATGAATGTCTTCGATGGGCTAGCGCATAATAGCGATAGTATCTTAAATAATATTGCCGAACAAGAAGCCCATGATAAGGTGCCGGCGAGCAATCCACACGAAAGAAAACAACGTTATACAGAAAACTATGTAAAGCTTAAACGCTTAATGGATGCCAAGGAATTAGATTCCCCGGTGGAAGTCTTCAAACAAATTCAAGATACCTTGACCGGCAGTGGTGACATTCATAAATTTAAAGATTGGGTTACCAAGATGCGTAGCAAACCCGAATATAGGCAGACAGATTCTAAATTAGGAAAAAGTTTACTTACCATTTACTTGCGTAAAGCTCTCGCCCCAGCAAGAAGCGCAATCAATATTGGCAGAGATAATCTGTCTTCATTTATAACGGAACTAACAAATCATTGGGATAATCGAAAATTTGAGCTTGCCGTCGAGAGTGTAGGAGATATATGCGATTACTTGATCATTCTGACGGGGGAGTTTGCAGAACATTTGCAAGCATTTGAAACTCAATATCCGGAATTAGATTGCGACGCTGGCTTTCCAAACCACCTCCTAGCTCCGTTTGAACAAATGCAATTGTCTGCAAATTCACTAGAGGCAAATATTGCCGGGCGCGCTGAATTTTTGAGAGGACAGAATGCGGCTTTTGAAAAGGGCTTTGGTAAGCATGAGCCTTATAAACCAGATCCAAGCGCACAAGCAAGAATCAAACAACAACAAAGCTTGTTTGCTCTAAACGAAATAATTACTTTTCTCAACCGACTATCCTTTATGTTGGATAGTATTTAATACTAACGATTAGCAGCAAAGGTTTGCTAACCCAAAGAATACTTACGCTCTTTCAGAGCGAGAGCGAAAGTCATTTAACTTGCGACAATTAAAAAATTGTAGAAGATCCTTATCTTTCCATTTTACAATGTTGATTGTAAAATGCACTCTCATATATAAGATAACATTACGATGCCCGCCAGCTATATAGCTGCCAAGAATACCAAGCCAAGCTTGGCGAGATAAAGCATTAAGCCATTCATCCATTTCTTTATAGTTGCTTGGCGCAAATAACGAGGGGTTATTTTTATTGAGCGGCGCTCGCTCCATTTGAATACAATCTCTAATCGGTTTTAAGTTTCCAACCGCATATCAAAATGATAGCACAAATTATATGTCTATATTTAAATTGAAAATCACCCCATTCAAAAGCAACGTGACGCATATTAGGATACCATACTGGTAAAATATACCAGGCTCCAAGTAATGCGCAAAATATAATAAAAAATTTTATAATCATTGTGATGAACGAATATGGAGCAAAGGTTAATTTACAACGCAATAAGCATCGTCCTCTACGCAATAAGCATCGTCCTCTAATAAAAGATAAGCTCAACGAGATTGCGAGAAATGATCCTAAAAGATCAGAAAGGCAGGCTCAATGGGATTCTATGAATGCGGAAAGAAAAATGTATCTTTCAGCC
>Ga0315284_10004232_pt1 | contig 20415 bp, 23 predicted proteins | sample YL17G09_16_MG_FD_203696 | JGI IMG/M metagenome (GOLD analysis project Ga0315284, IMG submission 203696) | Sediment microbial communities from Yellowstone Lake, YNP, Wyoming, USA - YL17G09_16 | ecosystem: Environmental > Aquatic > Freshwater > Lake > Sediment | place: USA: Wyoming | collected...
CTTTCTGTTGTTGTTGATGATGCAGCTATTAATCCTGATAACACTAAACTTGTATTCAATAATGGTGTAAATGATAATGCTGGTGGCATTACATTCACTATTAACGGTGATAGATCAATAACCCATAGTATGAGTACATATGGGGCAGTAAATTATTCAGTTGATACTGATGGTAATTTACTTATTACTAATAGTGAGAGTTCAGCACCCCCTGGTGGGCCGGATGGTGCAGTTACTATTATCACAGGACGATCAACTCCTGGGGTACTATTACTACGAGAAGGATCAGGGACAGGTACTAATGCTGTAGGCTTTTCTGCGCCACTAGTGTTAGGTGCTAGTGCGACTTATACTCTTCCAGCAGTAAATGTAAACGGTATACTAACTAATACTGCTGGAATTTTATCATGGGGTTCTGGTCTTATAGATGGAGATTATGGCGATATAACAGTATCAGTCGGCGGTACAGTATTAACAATTGACTCAGATGTTGTTACATATGCTAAGATGCAGAATGTTTCTGCAACCGATAAATTACTAGGTCGTGCTTCTGCTGGCGCTGGAGATGTAGAAGAGATTAGTTGCACAGAATTTGGTAGAATTTATTTTTCAGTTGGTGCAGAAATATCAGCAACTATAGCCGCAAATGCAACCACATTAGCATTAGCATCAGGAGTAAATCATCTTTTAGATTTCGCAGCATTTGCTTCTGGTACAGTATCTATTACATTTGCCGGTGCTGTGATTGGTGTTAAATATTTATTAAGGATTAAACAAGGTGCAACTGCTAGAGCAATTACATGGATTACTGCTGGATTAAAGTGGGATACAATTGGTGAACCAACGTGGAATAGCGATACAAGTAAAGAACGATTGGTGACAGTTTATTGGAATGGTACTAATTACTACATGGCAGTATCTGATACTTATGTTTAAGGACATTCAAAATGTCATTTAGATTAGCAACTGACACACGTAATAAGGCTTGCGACGCTATTGTGGATGATCTTGATACGGGTGGTGGTGCAGGAAAGATTTTAATTTTTACTGGTGCCCAACCAACAAATGTTGGTGATGCAGATCCAGCAGGACTCGTTGGTACTATTAACTTAGCTGCTACAGCTTTTGGTTCCGCTTCAGCAGGAGTGGCAGTTATGGCTGGTGTTCCTCTTTCAGCAACTGCAGTTGCTAGTGGGACAGCAGCTTGTTTTAGATTCAAAGATTTTGCTAATGCTATTCATTCAGATGGAACTTGTGGGTTAGGTTCAGGTGACTTGAGTTTCAATAACAATGTGATAGTTTCTGGTGGTACAATTACTATCTTATCATTTACAGTTACTGTTTAGCAATATGGCAGAGCGAGTAATAATTGTTTGTGGGTCAACTGCTCCACCACTAACAGATGAATTGCTTGACAAATATGAAACTCTGGCTGCTATTGCTGATACATCAATTAAACATGCAATACATAAATGTTTAGCTTGTGTATTCAAATGGTGGAATTTGCCAGAATCAAATAAACAAACATTAGATCCTGAGATTGCAACAATACTTGAAGAGTATATTCCTTGGGCGCATGAGATTGATGCTATACAGCAGTTATTTAATAACATACCATCAAATCAAATGGATTTACGTGACGCAGCTTTCCATTTGTTATGGTATGTACGTGAATTAGATTTTGGCCGAGAGCCGATTACAACGGATAAACTCTATGACTAATAAAATATATCGTGCAGTAGAAACATCCCTACTATTCCAAGATAGTGGTGGGGATATTGTAATTTCTCTAAACAATCTCTCGACTGGTGCTGGTCGTATTTCTGGACGTAAGGATAGAGGTGTTGGTAGTATGCCAACTAGGTATCGGTGGCGAGCAGTTTTCCAAACCAAAACTGGTACAAATCCAACATTAGGTACTTCAATTGAATTATATCTGGCTGAGTCAGATGGTACTTTGATGGATGGTACCTTAGGGACAGCAGATGCTGCCCTGACTACAGATAAGCGTAAGAATTTAATGTTGATTGATTCTGTAATAGTAGATGTGGCAACCCCAGACACTAATTTTATTGGCTCAGGCATTGTTGAAATCTATGATCGATATTTCTCAATTGGGGTATGGAATGCAACTAACGTAAACCTGAAAGATACTGCTAATATTAGTAATATTACACTAACCCCAATGCCTGATGAACTACAATAAGGAACAACTACAATGCCCATATACACTGAAGCTCAACGACTTGTTATAAAGGCTTATGTACTAGCTGATCCGATATTGGTCACTAAAGCTAAAGGTCTAGATACAGATTATGGTTTTATTTTGAATGCCCTTAATCTCCATTATAATCCAAATTTCACTGTTTGGAAAACTGTCACAACGGAGAAAGAGATTCAATTAGATCCGGGATTTGATTGGAAACGTGTCGATAATCTTAGTATAGGTAAAGCCCGTATTTGGGAATGGTTATTCAAACTAACTGGTTATATCGATCCTTCACAAGCCAATGTACGTGCAGGTATTGATGCAATCTGGACGGGGGCACCTGTTGATTTAGATGTACTAGCAGTTGTTTATACTCATTGTAAACGGTTAGCCACTGTTACTGAAAAATTATTTGCGGTTGGCACTGGAAGCAACGCAGTACCAGCAGTGGCAGTATTCGTCGGTCAGATAGGAATAAACGACATTGGCAGCATTTTAGCGTAGAGACCAATGAGCAGACCACGTATTCGCAGAAAATCTGAGTTCGCACGGTCTCGCGGCGAAGCGGCCTATCCAGAATTGTGGCCTACCGACGCATGGTGCCCTTCACTATACCCACCGGGCGGTTTGCCCATTCGATCACTGGGACCGAATGGAAACTTGGGCACGCTCTCCAGCAATTTAGACCCCTCCACCTTGTGGGTAGTATCCGAAGGACAACATGCAGTAGATTTCACCCCTACTGCGGGGGTCACAAAACAGTGTACAACAGACCTTGATATCCGAGACGTTCCACTCTCAGGGACTATTAGCCTGTGGTTTAAGCCACGGCTGGCATTCGATGCTGTTGGAACGGCTGACTATGGTATCGAGTCGTTGGTCATTGTTCACAATTCGCTTGATTACTTTTTAATATATCGCCAATCGTCTGGAAACTTAAAATGCGGTTGGTACAACGACCCACTCTCGATCTGGTTCGGAGTCGCACTAAATGCTACGATATGGGACGTTAATGCTTGGCAAAACTATGTGTGCACATGGATCAGAGGTGGCATCCAAATATTGTACCGCAATGGTATTGTCCTAGGTTCCAATTCTCCAGCTAATACGGTTCGCGCAAGCGGTGATGGGGTCTTCTATTTTGGCTCGCTTGGAGGCCAATACGGGTACGATGGACTGATGGACGACGTACGTATTTGTAATACGACGTGGTCATCCGATCAAGTCATGCTTAACTACGTGCTAGGGCGTGGAGGATGGGCTACTCGTAAGACTAGGCGAACGTTTTTGCTCGCCCCAGCATTTAATGCCACAGCAGCCGTAAATACAGTAGCAGCAACTTGCAGTGGAGTAGCTTCTTTTACAGTACCAATAGTTGTAGGACATAAATCTTTTAAATCAATGGTATTAACTAGATGAAAACTATCAGGGTTGATTTTGATCCAGGTAATACATTAACTTTATCGCTATATGAAGTAGGTACAGATACATCAGCATATTCACTTCCTTTAACTGAATCTGCTACTGATGAAGGTTCTTACTATTATACTGGTAATCTAATGACAGGACGATATAGAACAGCTTTGTTTAGTACATTTTTAGTACAGAGGGGTAGGATTTTTGTAGGATCATTAGAAAATACAACATACTGCGTTGGTAATTGGGATGGTGAAAAAGATGTTACTTAAGATTTGCGCAAGGGGTTAAAATGACTAAAATACTTGAAGCAGATTTCGATCCACTAATTTCACCTCTTCTTTATAAACTTTATCCAATTGGTAGTGATGTAGTTTCGTATTCCGGGACACTTACAGAGCGAGCTATTGATAAAGGGTCTTATACTAAGACGGATACATTTTTAACTGGCAGATATAGAGCAGCATTACTAATAGGAACAGATGTTGTACAACGTGGACGTGTCCAAATTGGTGCGATTGAAGGATTAACATACTTCATAGGAAACTGGGAAGGTACAATTGATATTGGTAATATTACTGTACAACCATTACCACCAATTTCGGCAAATCAAGTTAATGTTCAAGCCATGACTTTTGATGAGTTTGGACAATTAGAAAATGGTGTGCTTGTTAGTGTAAAAATGATATTACCTTCTACTCTTCCAGGTTTTTTTGATAGTAAAATTGCAGTTTTTACTTCAGTTGCTGGAATAGTAACATTAACTAATCTTTTCAAAGGTGCTACCTATGAGATGTGGCGTGGTCGTTCTACGCCAATTAAATTTGTAGTACCAATTACATCCGATCTAACTATCAACGGAATCCCTGTATTGGGAAATGATTCGACGGATCCGTGTTTATGATGTAGTATGAATAATCAATCATCGTACGAGTACTTTTGGAAACCATTAAGATATCATCCAGTCCAAAGTCAATTGTGGAATTATACTGGACGATTGGCAGCTATAGTTGCAGGTCGTAGATCAGGAAAAACAGTTATTTGTCGTAGAAAGTTGATACTTCAATTACCAATTCAAAAGGAATGGCCAAATCCTATTTATTATTATGTATTACCAACATACTCTCAAGCAAAAAGAGTTGTTTGGTATGACATTTTGAATATGATACCACCTAATTGGATTATTAAGAATGGCATCAATAGAACTGAGCTTTCAATAACAACAGTGTTTGGTAGTAAGTTGTATCTTGTTGGTGCGGATAAACCTAATAGACTAGAAGGTACTCCTGCTGATTTTGTGATGATTGACGAAGCTTCAGACCAACGACCAGGGTTATACGAGTTGACAATACTTCCAATGCTTTCTGAAAGATCAGGAATATGTTATCTTTTAGGTGTACCTAAAAGAACAGGCATGGGTCGTATTGCCTTTAGGGATTTTTTTAATCGTGGTTCGGAAAGTGATTCCGATGTTGCATCGTTTCATTGGAAATCAGCAGACATACTAACCCCAGAAGAGATAAATTTTCAACGCTCACAGATGAGTGAACAAGATTTCGCAGAACAGTATGAAGCACAATGGGCAGACATCAGTTCTAATGTTTATTATAATTTCTCGTTGGTTAATATTAGAGACGACTTCTCTTATGATCCGGCTAGAGAAATTATAGTTGGGTGTGATTTTAATGTTAATCCAATGTGTTGGTGTTTAGCGCATAATATAGATGGTAAACTGTATATCTTTGATGAGGTATTTATTAGAGATACTAATACACCATCTGTAATGGATCATCTACACAACAAATACTATCAACATTTAGGTTCATGGAGATTTTTTGGTGACGCAAGTTCAAGAGCACGTAAAACGAGTGCGACTAGATCAGATTATCTCATCATTAAGAATGATGCGAGATTCGGGGAAAAGAAAGTATTTTTCCCGCATAGAAATCCAAATATACGAGATAGATTCGCAGCAGTTAATGGCGGATTCAAAAATGCTAACCAAGAAACCAGGATCTATATCCACGTTAAATGTAAGAAATTGATAAATGATTTGAATTCGGTATCATATAAGGAAGGTACTACTGACGTCGAGAATTATAGTGGTACCGATGTTGGTCATATGTCTGATGGCTTTGGTTATATGGTACATGGAATAATGCCAATACGTTTGGAAAGCTCAGTCGCCCCCTCTATTTGGAGTAAAACAGGATGAGTACGGTGATTGGGCCAGTACAATTATATGATAAAAAAGATGGTAGTAGTGAGCGCACATCCCCACAGATTTTTTCTAATCCACTTTTTGATTCGAGGGTTTATCCTAATTATCGTAATATTCCCTATTGTATTATTAGAGAGATTAGAAAAGATCCTACAATTCAATTAGCACGTTGGGCTGTACTAAGTCCTATGATTCATACACCATGGATGTATGAAAAAAAGAAAAATGGCACACAGGAAATGATTGATTTTTTAGAAGAAAATTTCTCTCCATTGAGAAATGAGTTTCTTCTTCGAGCGGTATTCGGCACATTAGATTTCGGGTGGCAGCCATTTGAAGTAGTATTAAAACCAGAGTTAGGATATATTTATATTGATGAAATAAAACATCTATTACATGATATTACAACTATCTTGGTGTATATTAATAATGGTAAATTTGCTGGATTCATCAATCAGACATTTGCGTATAATGTTAATGTACTCATACCAGAAGCATACGCATTAAATACTAATTTTGAGACTGAGGGTACTGATTGGTATGGATATTCTGTATTTCAATCACTTTATAAGATATGTGAATCATGGGATACAGTACAAACAGCTGCTAATAGATATGATAAGAAAATTGCTGGTGCCACTTGGGTAATTTATTTTCCTGTTGGTAAAACTTTATATAAAGGTGTACAAACCCCTAATGATGAAATTGCTAATTCATTGTTAGATACACTTGTGGCAAGCGGTGGTATTGCTATTCCAGATGATATCCAAACTTGGATGGATGACGCGGTAGATAGAGAGACTAAAGGTGCTTGGAGAATAGAGATTCTTTCAGCAGATGCTCAAGCACAAAATACATTCATTGATCGACAGAAGTATCTTGATTCATTAAAGATTAGAGCATTTGGCTTAACTGAACGCTCTTTGTTAGAGGGTAGTCATGGCACTAAAGCTGAGGCTGATGTTCATGGTGATGTTTCACTTAGTGTTGTAGATAGTCGCCATAGGTTATTAGTAGAAAGACTTAATACAACAGTAGTACCTAGACTACTAGCATTAAACTTTGGTAAGAAGTACGCCTATGCTGCTGGGATTAGACCAGCACCATTAGTAGATACACAGTTTGCGACTATTAAGTCTATTTACGAGCGTATTATAATGGATGGGGATGCACTAGCAGTAGAAATAGAAAGTTTAGATATGAAGGGTATGCGAGATGAGCTAGGTATTCCTTCAAGTGCTGGTCCAAAGATCATAAAAGAAAAGGTAATAGCAAATGGCTGATTATGTAACAGCTGCTCAAATAGAACTTGTAAATGGTACGATTAACACTCGTATTTGGGCCGATTTAGATAATAACAAAAATGCAATTACAATTGCAGCTCGTATAACTTGGGCAGCTGAATTATCAACTGAATATTTGAATGGTAGATTATCGCTTAGTAGATACGCAGTTCCTTTTATTGCTGTACCAAAGATGATAACGCATATGTGTGCGATTTTATCTGGCATTCTGCTCTATGATGGTAGAGTTATAGTAACTGAGATGAGAGATCAAGTTGCACCTAAACGTAAAGAGTTTCGCAGATTGATAAGAGAATTACTATCAGGACAATTACGTCTTACACACCCTACCACTGGTGATCCAATCGAATGTACATCATATACAGCACCATTTGTTGGTACAAATCCATCTGAAAATGTTGGATATAAAAAATATTGCATATCAATACCAAATTGCTGCCATACTTGTTGTTGCCATTCATGTATTTGTGACAAATTAAATAGTTGGTGCTAACATGCCGTACGCTTGCACATTAGTTGGATCAAAATGGAATCTACATAAAGAAGATTCTAAAGAGTCGTTAGGTTCACATCTTTCTAAGAAGGATTGTATGCAGCAAATGAAAGCTGTATATAGTTCTGAACTTGCCAATCCAAAGAACATTGTGTTTGATGGTATGTTGTACAAGCCATTCGACTTTGAAGAAAAACTAAAGCAGGATGGCGATACATTAAATGTAGTAATTAACTCACAAGGTGGTGATTTTTTTGATGCAATAGCAATTCACAATCAATTACGTAATAGTGGTAAGAAAATTGTTTGTCATATTAATCCAATAGCATTGTCTGCTGGTGCGATAGTGGCTTTGGCTGGTGATAAGATTATTATGCCAGAGAATGGCTTAATAATGTTTCATTCACCCAAAGTTATGCCAGAAGGTATGAAAGATGCTGGTGATTTAGAGAAAATTACTAATGCATTAAGAGCATCAGAGAGTATATTAATTAATACTCTCATTAGCAAAACAAAGAAAAGTCAAGAAGAATGCCAAGCAATTATGGATAATGAAACTTGGCTTACTGCTAGTGATGCAAAGAAGATGGGCATTTGTGATGAAGTTGTTTCTATTTATCGTGACATTCAAATCCAGAACTATTTTCCTGAGAAAATAGTTAATTTTGTCAAGGAGAATAATGAAATGCCAATGAAAGAAATGTGTGATTTGTTTGGTGTGAAGGATGAAGCTGGTTTAACTCAGTATATTACTGAGTTGAAGGCTAATCAAACACCAAAAGTTATGGATGTCCCTGTTAGCCTTCTTAACATGATTAAGAAGGCACGAGAGTCTGAATTGGAATCACTTGTTACTACTGGGAAAGTAATTCCAGCAGTAACTAATGAACTGAAGTTGAAGTTCATTAGTGATGATCGAATAAAAAGTGACGCATCGACTGGCAATCAAGAGTTTGAGCATATTGTTAATGCTCTTTCAAAGAATGAATCAGTTATTAGCTTTGCGGCTAAGACTGGTATTCAAGGTGGCACCAAAGCCCTTGATAATAATGGCGTAGCTATTGATGAAGTAGGTTTACTTGCACGTCAAATGGCAAGTATGAAAGCAAAGTAATTACGAAACTTCCAACAAAAGGATAAACGTATATGACGACGTATTTGGAAAAAAACGTTCCTGGCGATTTAGTGGTTCACATGGAATCACTCGAATACTGCACAAAAACTGCGCAGATTCGTAATACTACTGGCTCTACTGTAACACTTGGAGCAGGTAGTATTGCAGGTCAACCAGTTAAGGCAGGTACTGGTACTGCTGATTATAATTTGGCAAAAGCCGGAGATGAGGCTTCTGTTATTGGTCTTATTTTGGATGGACCTACAGGTCAAGACGATCAAGAAGTCATCTTGAACAATGGGTATAGTGTTTACAAGTGGCAAGTACTTGTACATCCACCTGTTGTTATTAATCAAACTTATTTACCAGCATTAGATGTGCTTGCTGCTGCTTTCACAGTGGCAAGTATTGTTACTGCTTTGAAAGCATTAGGTTGGGAGTTCCGGACTGAGCCAGCTAAAACCACTACGCTGTAATTTACAACGTAGATAACAATAAAGGAAAAAAGATATGGCAAGTATAGACATTTTCAATTCAACCGCTTTTTCTTTGACGGGTTTATCTGCCGCCATCGAAACAGCACCATATAAACCAAGGTTGTTAGGAGAACTTGGTCTTTTTGACCAAAAGTCATCTAGAACAACTACTGTTTATGTTGAGAAAAGGCATAATCGGCTTTCTATTCTCAACACTGCTAATCGTGGTACTGTGAAAGACGTACGCTCTACTGTTCCTCGTGATGCATTTCCTTTCAAAGTACCACATGTACCATATTTCCAGAATATTTTGGCTGATGACATCCAAAATATGCGAGCATTCGGTTCGGAGACTGAATTGGAAATGATGGGTAAGTACGTTAATGAGCAACTTATTGGCATGAAAGGTGACCATGATGTTACTCATGAATGGCATCGTGTTGGTGCATTGAAAGGAATTGTTTATGATGGTGACGGTACATCCGTCATTTATAATTTCTTTACACAGTTTGGTTTGACTCAAACTGTTGTGAATTTCTACGCCAATAATGCCTCATTCGCTACCACTTGCACGAATATTATTCGTACAATTGCAGATAAGTTGGGCGATGAAAGTTTTGATGGTATTATCGCACTTTGTGGTAATACTTATTTTGATCAAGTGGTTAAACATCCTTCGATGGTTGCTGCTTATGATCGGTGGCGTGATGGTGAGTTCCGTAGGTATTCGCACCTTGGACCATCATGGTATTCTGCTGCAACGAATGGATTTGAGTATCAGAATATTTTGTTTGTTAACTATCGTGGAAATATTGGCGGACTAAGTTTCATTCCTGATACTGAAGCTTATTTTGTTCCCCGTGGTGTTCCTGGTATACTTACAGAAACTGCCGCTCCAGCAGATTTCATGGAAACCGTTAATACTATGGGACAGAAGTTTTACGCAAAGCAAAGAATTATTGCCTTTGATAAAGGAGTTGAACTCCATACTCAAAGTAATGTCTTAGCTATGTGTTCCCGTCCCGATGTGATTGTGAAATCAGTATTCGCTGGTTGCACTGATCCTTCGTCGTCTTCGTGCTAGAAGCATTGGTTGAGGGGGTAAGTGGTGATATGGATATCACCACTTATGCCATATTATGGCAATAACAATAAAACTTAATGTTAATATCGACCTATCAAAGGTCATGAACATTAAAAGATTTGAGCAAAAGAATCAACCATTACTACTCTCTACAGCAGCAGCAAGATATGAACAGTTTCTACGTAATAGATTCATTAGAAATTCGCGAGGTGGTGGGCAATGGGCATCATTAGCTGCTAGTACAATAAAGCGTAAAGAACAACGCGGTATAGCAGATAGGCCAGAATTAATATTACGTGAATCAGATTTGATGTTGGACAGTATTGGAACTAAAGTAGTATCTGGTACAACTTTTGTAGGGTTTGTTAGAGATAGGGCACATACTAGAAAGATACGCTTGCTGAGGTTAGTACGAATACATACGATTGGCGGTCCCAAATTGCCGTCCAGAAAAGTAGTTGATTACCCTGATAGTAACACTAGAATGAAGATGGTGGATGATATTAAGGATCAATATAATAAACAGCTGCGAAAGAATCGGAGAAATAAATGAGTGACGTACAATTAGATCCTTTTACTGCCGTCTATAATGCTTTGTGGACATTGATTGAGAGAAATCAGGTTCTATCTAGGTATATTCCTATTGGTAATCGCATCTCTTATAGGGAAGAGCAGGAGCCGAAAAATGAAATCACGAATGCTGATACACCAGAGTTAGCTATCGTTGTAGGAGGTGGTGGCTTTTCTAATCAGAATAGCAGTACGAATCATTCGGTCTACAAAGAGTACATCCTGGCACTAACAACCGGGGACTTAAGGCTTAATTCAAGTCTAAATCCGATACAGTGGGAATTATTCAGATCCATTACAGATTGGAGTTGCGTCCTTTGCGCCCTTGAGTGGTGCGACTGCAGATTCGTAACCCGATGCCAAATTGTCTCAGAAGAAAGCGGCATGGTGATGCATGAATTGAGTAGAAGCATACCTGGATGGAGTAGTCTTTTGACTATCAGGGTTGATATGGTTTTTAATACTATTAAGCTTAAGATTAACTAGTTCTCTAGCCGAATGAATCACTGTTTTGTTTAACTTGACACTAATGTCTTTAAGATAAGGATAATTCTCATGGTCTGTCCAATTCCTAGAAGCGGCCACCTTGGATTCGTAGGAGATTATACAGGAGCAGTCCTTACAAGGTATTCGAGAGTTCGTAACTGGACTTTCGACGAAACGTCCATGCCGCAAGAGCGTGTATATTCGGGAACACGTTTTGGTGTACAACGAATACCCTGTTATAAGCAATCTTCCGGATCTTTTTCAGGTTTTGGGGTATCGCCTCCATTGTTTGCTGGTGATGTATTTACATTTTTTGGATACACTGCGCCTACAAATGGTGTAGCTTGCACACCTGGATGTGCATATCATGTGCTTTCAATTGTTGATTCAGTTACATTAAATTGGAACTGGACTGCCGAAGGTTGCTCTTTAGACTGGAGTATTGCATTCTCAGGTATTGCTGCACCAACGGTATTAGCAGCTTTTGATGATCCATGTGATGATGCACCTTTCTGTGATATGTCACCTTGTACTGCAACATTGTTGTTGTACAATCCTTGTGCCGCGATGGCTGCTGTAGAGTTTTGCAACATTACAACTGCAGCGCTGACATTTACAGCAAAGAATATTGCATTCAGCAATAGTTCCAGTTCTTGTTTTGTACAAAAAACTGTTGGTAATCTCGATTGGACACTAGCAGTTGTTGATCAAAACCCGTGTATTATACCAACTCTTAATCTAGATTATAGAATTAAATTACAGGCTACGGCAGCGCCTGCATATTGGATTCTAGATTATGGGATTTTCACTGGTGTAAATAATCTAAATGTAAATATTGAAACAGGAGAAATGGTTAGCAAGACAAATAATTGGATGATGCAGGGCGTGCTTTGTTGTGCAGTTGATACCCCAGTTCGCGGTTCAATTATTAGTCCTGCCGGTGTTACTGTTTGGCCTTTCTCAACTCCTTCTTAATTTTCTCTTCACGGAGAGTACATGGATAATAAATTATCTGATGCTGGTTATCCAATACAAATTGGTGATCAGGAATATACAGCTTCAATGTTAACTGATAGAGATTATGGTGATCTAGATCAGTACATTCAATCTGTATTCATTAGGATGGGATGCAATGCTGCTGAACTACTTGATGATGAGAGTAAGAAACGAGAGTTAAAATCTTTAGCCCTTAAAGATGCTACTCAAATTGGATGGGGTACTTCAGAAGGAATAAATATCATTGCAACTGTAGATGGCATATTGCATCTAGGGTTTCAAATGATTAGGAAAAGACACGCAAAGATTCTATTCTCAGAGTTCAAGCAGCAAGCATTAAAAAACTTATCTGCGTCAATAAATGAGATCAATCTAATTGATCGAAGATTAAATTACACGATCATAGACGATGATAAGAAGCCCGGAGGTGCTTCTGCAGGAAATGAAAAAAGTGTCTAAAGAAGATTTATACATTTACCTCACTAAAACGTATAATTGGACACCTAATGAAATTGCAAATCTCAATCCACATCAACAATTAATTTATTTTCGTGGGCCGACAATACAGCAGTTTGATACTCACGAAGAATTTTTAGCTTGGCAAAGCAGCAGGAAGTAGAATGGCACTCACAGACTCAATTCAAATTCCAATTAATTTAAAACTTGAACCTCTGAATCCAACAGAGATGAAAGTTATTACAGATTCAATTGGTGAATTGGGTAAAAGATTGCAGCAACAAATGTCTGCGCAGAGAGGTTTAAATTTAGGTGATTTTGCAATACCATCTGCTACAGGTACTTCTCAATTCGAGTCTAAAGGAAAGATGTATGAGATTAGTGGTAGGATACGTGCAGATGTTCAGAAATTGGAGGATGGTGCAATAGAACAAGTAGATAGAATTGCCTTTAATATCAAAGAAGTTAAGGATCGCATATTACAGGATATCACAGAAGAAGCTAAGAGATTAAAAGAGTTCAAGACGACTCTTAAACATCAACCCACTGCTGTAAAAATAGAAAAGATCAAGAAATATCTAGGTGAATTTGATGATGTTAATAATGAACTAACACACAGGCAAGAAGTATTAACTAAGAATTTAGAGAAACAAAACTTCGCTGATGTAAGAGCGACATTGTCAAACTTAGGTCTTGAAGAACAAGTTTTAGGTTATAGAAGATTAGAGAGAACTGCTGTCCATACTAAACAAGCCGTTAGGCACGAATTGAAGAAAGCTAACGAAGCTGTTAGAAATAAATTAGAACAGAATAAGAAAAAATACTATAATCAAGTTACTGAGCAAATCCAAGATTTGGATCCACAGGAACAGATAGCTGCACTAGATAAGTACATGACTAATAAGTACGCCAATGTAAGACGTGCTACACATGACAAAAAGATAATAATTGATAAGTTAAATAAGCTGTCTTTTAGTGACGTGAAGTTCCAAGCTAAATTAGCTGGACCAGATGGTGCAGAAAAAATATTTGAAGATTACATAGCCAAAGGTGGTGCATTTAGTAAACAAGCTCAACGTGAAATATTACTTAATAGGGAAAAACTAAAAGGCAAGAGCTACAGGGATTATAGAACTGAATCTAGGGAATTACCTATAGGCCAAAGAGCAGCTCTATGGCAGGAATATCTCAATGGCGATGGCTTCTTTAAGAAGCAAGCACAAAGAAATATTGACAAAGACATTAAAGCATTATCTGCCAAAACATGGAGAGATACTAAGAAACAAGCATCATCTGCTTCTACTTTAGAAGAAAAACCTGATGTATTTAAGAAATACATGGATGAAAATCCAGCATCAGAATTTATGAAAGAAGCACAAATAGCTTATACTAAGTCTGTTGATGCAGTTGATAAGGCTATTGCAAAAGATGCAGAAAAGCGTGCTAAAGTCATCAAAGACGCAGCTATTAAAGAATCAAATGCTTTTAAGAAATCATTGAAGGAAGCATCAATGCTTCCTGCCGATCAACAGGAAGGTGCTTATCAAGCTATTGAAACTGCTAACAGAGGTAAGAGATTTGAGAAAGAAGCTACTTTTAGGTTGCATAAGAATCAAAAATCCACCGAATATCAAAGATATAGTGAACTTTTGAAAGATGCTTCTAATTTGCCATTTGATGAAAGGATGGTATTATGGCGGAAGTATATTGAGGATGGAGGAATGTTCAAGATTCAAGCTGAAAGAAATATCAAGAGAGCCTCTTCACAATACGACAAAACATCCTTTAATAAGATAGTACGTGATTCCAAAGCATTTGATCTTAAAGATCAAACTGCTTATATTGGTAGTAATATGGCTGCACATGCCGCTTCTGGTGGTGGCATAATGGCAGCAGAGCAGATGAATCAATTTGCCAAAATTAAAGCTAGGTTGGCTGGAGTAGGTTGGAAAGAAGCTAAGTTAGAAGCATTAGAAAAATTACCTGCTGATCAAATAGCTTTCTTAGAAGCCTTCAAAAGAGGTGCCCCTGCATTTGCTAAAGAAGCTGATAGAGCAATAAATAAAGCTAAGCGGCAATTGTCTAAGCAGGATTGGCAAGATACTAAATATAGTATCTTGCAGCAGCCAATAGAGGATCAAGGAACTTTATTTAGGAGTTTTGGTGCTAGGAATGCAGAATGGGCTAAAGCAACTGCTAGGGAAAGTAATAAAGCTGAAAATAAATTAGAAGCTATTAATTGGAAGAAAGCTAAAAATGAAGCTTCTTTAATGAAGCTACCAGAACATCAAGAAAGATTCTTGCAAACATTCAGGGCAGGTGCAGGTTCATTCAAAGGTGAAGTAGATCATGAAATAGCTAAAGTACAAGCTAGAATGAAAGGTATTGATTGGAAAGATACTAGACTTGATATCTTGAATAAACCTCTTACAGATCAAGCTGCTTTGTTTACAGCTTTTGGTGCTACCAATCCACTGTTTGCAAAAGAAGTCGCTAGAGAGCAAAAAAAACTTACTGATAAAATTAATAAACTAGATTGGAAGACTGTTAAATCTGGTAGTACGACGAAATCTTTAGATGATTATCAAACTGATGTAACGGATTATCTTACTAGAAGAGGTGCATTTGCTACTGATGCTTTTAGAGAATTAGCAAAGATCAATAAAAAGAAAACTTCCAAAGCATTTCAAGATGTGAAATTAAAGACCACTGGAATGACAGATATTGATGCTGCTATTGCAGAATGGGAAGCGTATATTACTGCCGCTGGTACCGATGCAACTGCGATAGCCAAAGGACAAGCCGAGATTAGAAAATTAGTACCAAAAGGTACTTCTAGTAAAGCAACAACTTCTAGAAAAATATATTCCAAATGGGCTAAAAGTATAGGTGCTTTAGATCCCAATACAGCGATAGCGCAAATTGATGCAGCATTAAGTTCAGGGAATTACGGTGGTGGTGGTGGTGCGATACCTCCTGAATTTATTGATGATATTAAAGGAATGCGTAGAAGAGTAGATAAAACTGTAGTAAGTAAAATTAGACAAGACCAGAGAGATCGTCATAAGCAGTTTGCTAATAATGTACTTATTGGTGCTGGTGCAGGATTAGGATTGCTAGGACCAGTAGGATTTCCATTATTAAATATTGGTTTTGCCGCTATGTCTGGTGGACCTATAGGTGCGGGTATTGCAGCAGTATCTACTGCTTTAGGTGAAGCTACTCGTGCTATTAATGCGCATACGGAAGCCAATAAAGCAGCAGCAAGAGAAGTCGGCGCAATCCCAAATGCACTAAAAAGTGTGGAGGCTAAAGGTAAAGGATATGATGCAATATTTGGTGCAGTTGCATTATCTTCTGAAGCAGTAGGTGAGAAAAAAAGATTAGAGATGTGGAAGCAAGCACAATTAACTGGTGAGGGTACTAGATGGTGGGCAGATGTTTGGCAAACCGGAAAATCTTTTGGTACTAACATTGTTTCCAAATCAATGGCTGGTGGTAATTTAACTAAAGTGGGTAGAGCTGTAGATTTTGATAGTTTATCATCTACATGGGATAAGCAAAGAGCAAGTTCATTAGAAGATAAAATAACAAATGCAAGATCAGCATATGATAATATGCTGATGATGGTTAACAAACCATCAGTTGGTATTGAGACTGATCCATATCAAACTTGGCTACGTATACAACAAAATGCCTTTGATCCATCAAAGGCATTAGAACGCAAATGGCAAGAAGATATGCTAAAATATGCAAAAGAAACTCTAGATGCCATTATTGCTGGAACACCTCCACTTCCACCACCTACACCACTAACTATTCCTTAGGGACAATAAATGTACACAGAATCAGAACAGCAAGCAAAGACTCGTTTGAATAATTTAGTTTATCATGCACCAAAGGAAGGACAAGCTGATCGTTACATTAGTATTCGAGCAGCGGCTAATAATCTTGCAAAGTTGATAAATGAGACTTGTCCACCTAGTAGGGAATTGTCAATTGCAAATACTAAATTAGAAGAAGTAATATTTTGGGCTAATGCCTCTATTGCACGGAACGAGTAAATGCTTGCTGTATCGTCAGGGAAGTATGGCTACATGCGATTAGGTGGTATTGAGCAACCCATCTACTCATGGTCTCTTAATGAAGAGCAGAAACGACCTACATACAGAACATCAAATTCACAAAATTATCCAAAAAGAACACAAGGATTATTTTCTAGTAGGTTATCAATTAGCGGAGTAGCAACAGCATCACCACTCCTATTAACCAACTACTACAATCTAGAAGTTGGTTATATAAAATTTAATATGAGTACTAGAAAAGAAATAGCATTCCGTGGTATGGTTATGGATAATACTATTGAATTTGATTATACCAACAAAACATCTCCTGACTTTAAGTGGACATCTAACTTAATAGGTATAGATTTTCAACCAACAATAGCTACTGTTCCTTTGGTACCATTAGTAGATCCTGTTTTAGGAGGATTACCGCTTTGTAATAAAGACATTAAATCAACTGATCCAGCATTAATGTCAGGTGATATAGATTATGTATTAAGAGCTAAGATAATGGAAACATCAGAACGATCCGAGTATTATCGCTCTAACTCTAATAACTTTGTTGTTACTAACGAAGGTACGTACGATCGTACAGTTGAATTAGAAATTGAGGGTGGTTTTGATTATTGGTTAGTTCGTATGGGTGATGATACTATATTTGACTATTACTTCTATTATGGTTCAGGTGGCGCAGATTATTGGTTTGCTGAAAAAATGAAAGTACTAAATGTTAGTAACTTTGTGGTTAATATAGAAACAGGTGAAATGATTAGAGCTACTGTAACATTAGGAGCATCGTATGGCTAAGTGGATTGCAGATGGTTCAATTTCATTACGTGAGATTCCAGGTACTCGTATTGAGTCTCATAGTACTGTTACGGGAATGCCTATATACAATGTAAGATTGGAAGTACCTGTAGGACAATTGAAAAATGCTATCTCGAAGTTATTAGGTAATCCAGAGATATGGCCGCATACTGATACTGTTATTACTAATATACGTGCTATTGCCGCTAATTTGGTACAGGAATCAGGTAGATACAGTACAGATGGTGATGGACAACTAGCACTGCTAACAGTTAATCCACATTTAATTGATGTTACATACACTGCACGTCCAGGTCTATATACTACTCTAGTAGGTGTGGCTGCATATATTGATGATGTTATGGGACCTAGGATTGAATCCATTCCACTAGATCACAGACAAATAGTTTGGGGTGGTACTGCTAATAATGTAATTATACCAATAAGTCAGCAATTACTTATTAGCCCTGATGTTACACCAAGTACATATATTCCTGGTGAACAATTAGAACATACAATTGAAGGGTGGACATTTACTACGACTACAATGTCTAGTCTAATAGGTACAGTTAATAACGCTGCGTATACATCAGTTCCACTCTATAATAGAACATTTCCAATTGGTACCTTATTATTACGCAATATTCAAATCACTAAAGGAATGTCTTTTAATAGTTACAAACTAGCACCATACCCGTGGCCTGGAATTACCACATTGCAAGTTAAGATGATTTACGAATACAAAGCACAAGGTTGGGATAAGTTTTACAGACTTGGTACTGTTAGTGGGGTAAATGTGACAGGTTATTATTACATGAGACACAAATCACAACCATATGATTTAGTTGTACCATTTCCGTTGGCCGATCACACATCTTATCTTCCATAATATGCTAGACTTACCACTTCGCTCGGCATATAATCAGCAATTAAGTATGCGTGAGACTAACGATCTCATCATGTACTTAAAATCCATAGATAGTACCAAACGTAGAATTGATACTAAATATGGTACATCAGACACAGAGGTGCGTGATACTGATAAGTACATGCAGATTGAGTTTAATGAGGATTATCCTACCTATTCAATATTTAGGATATATCCCTCCGGGCATACATTCAATCCACAGAAACCATCAGCACTAGTATACCCACTTGGTATTGTATTAGCAGAGCCAGATGAAATACGGTGCATTTATTGCACTAATGGTGATGAAGCTATTTCTGCCAATTCTGGTGGAGCTACTTCATTATGTGAAATAATTGGTACACATAAACCACACATTATTAGATATTCAGGTGATAATCCAACTATAAATAGTAGAATGGCGAAGGTTGATTCTGGTGTTGGTGTTGATGAATTTACTATTATATTAGATACTGTTGGTAGATTCGTCTGTGTATCTGAACCAGATACAGATAATAAATTGGTGTGGATTATTGCACACCACCATCAACTTTCTTATACCCCTTGGGTACGTACTTGTACTTCACAGCAGTTTCAAAATTATCCTACTGCTAGTGGTAATACCTTCTGCGTAGAAAGAGGTACACTAGATTTTTCACCCATTTCACCAGGCATTAGTCAATATGGGTTTGTTAGAGATGAACCAAGGCAACTATATGTAGCTTTCAATCCTTGTGGTTATATACCAGAAGGATCTATTAGACAGATGACAGAAGATCGAGGTTACTACTACTTAATAAATTCTTGTGGCATACCAGAATCCTCATCTAGTATGTCATCTAGTTCATACTCTAGCTCTTCTAGTCAATCTAGTTCTAGTGATTCTAGCTCTAGTCAATCCAGTAGTCAGTCTAGTTCTAGCGTACCATCTAGTTCTAGCGTACCATCTAGTTCTAGCGTACCATCTAGTTCTAGTGTACCGTCTAGTTCTAGTGTACCATCTAGCTCTAGCGTACCGTCTAGCAGCTCTAGCAGTAGTAGTGGTAGTGGATGTCCACCAGGGGACTGTACATGGGAGTCAACAGATGGTAGTTCTTGGACACTTATAGCTGGATTTGTTTGTAATGTAGTTGGTTGTTATTGTCCAGATCCACCTGATCCACCTGATTTTCAAGGACAAATACGAGGTATGCCTTGTTCAGCACTATGATATGCGAACATAGAATAGATGGCCAGTGCAAACTAGCTTCTGAAATAGCACAAGCTACTATTGAATGTAGGGATGACGCATTCAAGGCTTGTACTGAATGTGCTTGTCCACACACATTCAATTATGTAGTAGCTTCACTTGCGTACAAGTACGTACCAGAGCAAGATCGTAAGACATTAATAGAAGTAATTAGACGTGGAAAGAATTGCATATTAGGTGGACCTGGAACCGAGTTAAAGAAAATACTAACTTACTTATATATCGTAGAAGGAGAAGATTGTGGTTGTGGTATGCACGCGGAACAAATGAATCAATGGGGCGCAAAGGAATGTCGTGTTCGTCTAGATGAAATAACTACTTGGATGAAGGAGGCATGTGAATCTAAAAAATGGAAATGGATTTGGAATGAGTTTGCTGCACGGTCGCTCATTCTAATGGCTTGTGACTTGTCTGATGGTACACAATGGACAAGTATTATACTGAGGCTACCTTCTATACTCAAAATGGCTTATGAGAAAACTTCTTCTGAAGTCAGTACTATCACCAGGTGATGCAGTTGTAATGACTGCTGCTATTGAGTCTCTACATAGCACATATCCAGG
>Ga0315284_10004233_pt1 | contig 20412 bp, 24 predicted proteins | sample YL17G09_16_MG_FD_203696 | JGI IMG/M metagenome (GOLD analysis project Ga0315284, IMG submission 203696) | Sediment microbial communities from Yellowstone Lake, YNP, Wyoming, USA - YL17G09_16 | ecosystem: Environmental > Aquatic > Freshwater > Lake > Sediment | place: USA: Wyoming | collected...
TAAAATATACTATAAAAAAATTTTATTTAGATGATTCATCTAATGAATTCTCTTTATTTTTTATACCATCAATCCATCCATTTTTACAAATATATTGTGGAGGTGAATTATGGCATCCTAGAACAAAAATAGGTAATAATTTTTTAAATTTTGATAAAATTCTCATATTTGGAATATATCCTACTGATACTATTTATAAATTTATTAAAAATTTTGATTATTTATTGTCTAACAAAACTGTAGAAGAATTAGAAGAAATATATCAAACTTATAGATGTACAAATCAAATAACTTTTTGGAAAAAAAAATATTTAAAATACAAGAAAAAATATTTAGAATATGTAAAAAGATTAGAAGAATAAAATAAAACTAATTTATTTTCTACATTGATTATAATTATTTATAATTATTTATAATTATTTATAATTATTTATAATTATTTATAAATAATTACTTGTAAAGGTATACCAATGTGGTTTCTCTCTCTTTTTCTTCCAAGAAGCTATTTTTTGTTTTTCTTCAGACATATAATAATTTCTATAGGATAAAACAGGATCATCAGATTTATATTTATCTGGGATAGCAAGAGCAAATGTTGTTAAACCAGTCTCTAGAAATTTATCATCACTTGGGATATTTTCTCTCAAATGCATAGCAACAAGATATGATTTATGAATTTTTGTTTCTGGATGACCATATCTGAATCGCCATTCTTTATGTAGTTCTTCAACCAAATCTAATGTCCAAATAAAATTAGCTTTTGATTTTCTACACCAAATAGTTACAGGATGATTTTTATGTGCAATTTTATATAATTTTTCATTAGATTCATCATCAGGATCTATTATTCTTTTTGCTGAACAAAGCATTTGAACTGCTTCTAATAATATTTTACTCACATGTTTATCCATCATAAACTCTGCAATTTCCTTTTGAATTAAAGATAAGATAAATAGATTCATGATTAAAATTAAGTATTTAAATTAAGTATTTGATAATAAATGAAATTAATAAATAATCAATTTCAATTTTTTTATATTTTCTTTAAGTAGTTTTATCAAAATATTATATTAGTTTCTTTAAGTAGTTTTATCAAAATATTATATTAGTTTCTTTAAGTAGTTTTATCAAAATATTATATTAGTTTCTTTAAGTAGTTTTATCAAAATATTATATTAGTTTCTTTAAGTAGTTTTAGACAATTTATTATATTAATGTTATTTTTTTTTTCAAAAGTATTTTGGGATTTTTGATTTTGGACATTTTTAAAATGTCCATTTTTGAAAACCTCGATATACTTTTGCAAAAATTCATCATTGTGACCATAATTGAAAATTAGCATAAGGTCACCAAAAAAATAATTCAAAGATTGTTACTGTAATTTTTTTAAATATTTATGAAAACAATTTAGGCATTTTTTTATGTAGGCAGTATATAGGAATTAATGCCTACACAAAAAATGCCGATTATTTTCATATGTGAGTCATGTGACTTTACATGCTCTAAAAAGTCTAATTGGGACAAACATTTACTCACACGTAAACACGAAATCCTACAAAATCCTACATTAAAAAATGCCACAGCATATATTTGTGATTGTGGAAAAAACTATAAGCATTCATCATCTTATTATACACATAAAAACAAGTGTAATTTGGAAGAAAAATCAATAATAACTAAGGTAACACCTGACGAAGAATTTAAATTACTTACTACACTTGTTTTAGATGTGGTAAAAAGTAATAATGATTTACATAAACAAAATCAAGAATTTAAGGACTTATTAATTGAACAAAATAAACAAAGCAATGAGATGCAAAAAAATGTGATAGAAATTTGTAAAAATGGTACAACGAATTTAATAAATAATAATAGTCATAATAAAACATTTAATTTACAATTCTTTTTAAATGAGAAGTGTAAAGATGCGATGAATATTATGGATTTTGTAGATTCATTGCAATTACAGTTGTCAGATTTGGAAAGTGTAGGAAAATTAGGTTTTGTAGAGGGTATCTCAGATATTATTGTTAAGAACTTAAAAGCACTTGATATTGAAAAAAGACCAGTTCATTGTACAGATTCAAAGAGAGAAGTCATGTATGTAAAAGATCAGGATATATGGTATAATGATAGCAAGGAAGATAAAGAAAATAAAAAATTGAAAAAAGCAATTAAACGCATTGCAAATAAAAACGCTAAACTGCTTTCAGAATTCAAAGCAAAATATCCAGATTGTATTTATAGTGATTCAACAAAATCGGATCAGTATAATAAAATAATTATTGAATCTTTTGGAGGTTCAAATGAAAATGAAGATAATGAAAATAAAATTATTAAGAAAATAGCAAAGGAAATAACAATCAGTAAAGATCTTTTTTAAATGAGAAAAGGTGTAAATAATAAATACTTTATAATAAATGAAGTCTGATTTTTTTTTTCAAATTATCTTCATCGTTGAATAAAAATAATTTGAATTTTCTATTATCAAAATTATCTAAATTATCTCTCAGTGTAATCCTAGAAGTCAATTTTAATTCAGGTAAAAATACTATAAATTGATATAATCCATCATTTCTAATTATCTTATCAAATATACATCCATCATATTCTTTTTCCATTACACTAGGATTATTGAAGCAAAGATCTAATAAATTACAATCACATTGTATTTTTCTAATAGATCTCATTGTAATATTTATATATTCTAGATCTGCTAACCATCTATTATAAAATTTATCAACATTTTCTGATAATTGAATAAGACCAGTAATCTGTTGAAATTTAATTATATTCAATAAATCAACTAATCTTCTAATAGGACTAGTTATATGAATATACGCATCTACATCAAGTAAAGCATGTCTCATAAATTTTTCATTACCGAGCTGTCCACCATCAATATATTGTCCACAACCACTATTCCATATTTTAATAAATTTTGATACATCATCGGGTAAATTATCAGGTACATCAATTTCTTTTTTGATAATTGTTGAACGAAAAATACCTGTTTTAGAATCCAATAATTTATTAGCACAATTATAATTCATAAATATCATTAAATAACAAACTACTTCATGACTATTTTTCACATTATTAATATACTTAAATTTCTTTGAAAAACCTTTTACAGCATTCAATAATTCAATATAATTATTATTAATTAATAATTTTGGCTCTTCATAACAAAAATTTTTAAAAACTTTTACAAAACAATTACTATATTTAATATCAATAATATCATCATTTTTAATAAATATATCCATAACAAATGCTATCCGTGTGACATTTTCTTGTAAACTACAGAGACAATCAGATAGTATAGTTGGTAACATAGGTCTTTTTTTATCCGGTAAATAAATAGTTGAAATGCGTCTAGAAAAAGAGTCCCATAGATTTAATACATCTAACCAAATCGTGACATTGGAAATATAAATACTTACTTGCTTTATATCATCATCCAAATTACGAATGCTAAAACCATCATCAAAATCTGAACTTTTAGGAGGATCAATAGTAAAAACACACCATTCTTTTGTAGTTCTATCTTCAATAGAAGGATATTTTTCTTTAATAGTTGAAATAAAAGCTTCATTAGATTTATTTTCAAGAGCCTTTGATGTATCCTTTTGAAATTTTTGAATAGACGCATTTAAACTTTTACAATAAAGTTGATACTCATAATAATTATCTAATACATCCACAGATCCAATCATTTGACTAATTGTACCAGAAGGATGATTCGTATCCCAATTATTAAAATTAAAGGTAATGTATAAATTTGTAAATACTTTTGAAAAACCAACGTGTTTAATTTCATATGGAATCAAAAATGGCGGTATTCGTATATCATCAGGAATACATTTATATAATAATTTTTTATTTTTTCTACCATATGATTTATTGCCATTAATAACTAATACACCAGGTATAGATTGACCTGATTTAATAGAAGAATGAATTACACAAACTTTTTCATTATTAACAGTGAAAACATCATTTGAAAATATTTTTTCTGTTGCAGGATTAAAATTAGGGACGATTTGTGTGAAATCAATTTTATTAAATTGCGTTGTTTCAAATATATCCCATGACAAATATTTTCTATCATTAATATAGATCTTGTATACTATTTCGGACATTACTTGAAAAAAATAATAGTTATATTAATAGTTAAATTATCTTTAATTATTAATTTTTATATAATAATATAAACATATATCATTATAGTAAGTAAATGTCTCAACTTGAAAATGATACTATAAATAATAATATAAATAATAATATAAATAATAATATAGTAAAAGAATACATTGTTTTTGATATAAAAGATATTATTTTTGGTATAAAAGATATTTGTTTAGAATTACTTGAAGATAAAACTAAAAATACAAATATTTATTCATGTGAATCAAAAATAGTATTTGAAACACATAAATATATAATCATTCATAAACATATATTAGAAGATGAAAATGAAAATGAAAATGAAAAATCAATGGATTTATTTTTAACATATAAAATATCATATGGTCACAAACATTTTTTAAGAGGATATCTTTATAGAGGTAAAAAAGAACACAAAATTAATCATTATTGTGTGTACGAATCATTAAAATTGTATAATAAGCGTTATGATAATATAGCTGTGTGTAGTTTAGATGAAAGATTACTTTAGATAAAATATTATATTATCATTATAGATAATATAATTATTTTTTTTCAAATTATTTTAAATTAATATAAAAAAATATAATAAAAAATATAATAAAAAATATAATAATTATCATTCAAAAATAATTCTTGTGATATGTACTAAGGTGATATAGATGTAGTCATAATTGGTGGTGGTGGTGTTACTACTGGTCCTCAACCTCCTCTCATTTTATATCTTCTATTGGATTTATTTCTTTTGGTTACACGCTTCTTTGATTTTGATTTATTTGATTTTTTAGATTGTTTCCTAGATTTATTCTTTTTTGAAAAAGAAAATAATGAACCAATAAAGTTTTTTAACGAAGACATTATATAATATACAAATATTATATAATTTTACAAATTTTGATAATAATATATAAAAATTATTCAAATGGTACATCTGTATTATTTATTTCTGTTGTGTTATTGTTCACATCAATTTGATGATTATTATTTTCATTTAATTGATTATTATTTTCATTTAGTTGATTATTATTTTGATTATTATTATTTACATCAATTTCATCATTATTGCTTTTAATAATTTCATTATTATTGGAATTTGTATTATCATACGTTAATACGGTGTTATTTAATTCATTAATACTTACTTTTTTTGCTGTATTTCTTGTTACATTTTGAATCTGTAAAGCATGTAAAAATATATACGGAGTAATAGAAATATTATTCATATAGGTACGATAATAAAAACACGAAATACTACTATCTTTATCAAATTTAATACTATACCACCAATATGCTGGTATAAAAAGTGTTTTACCAGGAGTTAAAGTAAATTCCAAGCATTTTATTTTATCAAAATTAGAAATATATTTTTTTTGAGGTTGCCAAGGATTTATTGGTGAACTAAATTCAAAATTTTCATAATCATAATTAGGATATAAATATTTAGTACTTTGTGGTGGTGCTAATTTAATTTTAGCGCTACCTTGCGTTAATAAAAAATAATTACGATAATTAATTTCGTATCTAAATGGTGTAAATGTTCCACTGCTTGCCATTAAAATATCATAATTACAATTTGATACCATATAAGGTCGTAAAAATTCATCATATTGTTTAAATATTTTATTTATACCAGTATCTTGTAAAAAATCAGTATTATTTTCAGAAAAATAAGTAGAAGTTTTATCTTCATTAAATAATTTTACTGCTACATGTAATGGAAGTGGCATATATAGTTCGCTATTTGAATCATCATTTTTATTTCTAATTTTAACTTCAAAAGCGTTATAATTATTTGAAATATAAGTTTTGTTAGTATTATCTATTAAGTTTTGATTATCAAAATCAAATAAAACAGGTTGCCGAATATCACAAATTTCTTCTAAACGATCTTTGGAAGCTTGATCAACTTCATACATTTCTAAATCATTACTAGTTTTTAAATGAAATTGTACATGTAAATAAATAAATAAAACTAAACAAAAAATAAAAAATCCTATTAATATTTTAACCATGTCTGTCTTAAATAAAAATAATAATAATTTTTGAATACTACAACGAAGAAAAATACTACACCTAAGAAAATATAATATATAATAAAAACGAAAATTAATAATATTTCTTATCTGTTTCTAATTATTTCCAATCAAAATAATTTTTTTTTGCGTTTTTTTATCTATTAAAAATGAAATCATATTGAACAATTGAGTAAAAATAAAAGGAGCATCATGAATATAACACTTATCTAATTTATCAGGAAAACGTTGTTTTAAAACAATAGAAATATACTGAATAAAATCTTTATTTTTATCTATATCCAATAAAGTTAATGAATCTAAATTTGCATGAATATTAAAAAAATCATATTTTGATAATACTAATTCAATTGTTTTAACAAGATAATTCAAAATATAATTATTATTATTATTTTTAAAAAAATTAGAAATAGTTTTAAATGATTTATAATGAATATAAATATTATTTTCGTTTTTAATATAACAGAAATTTTTGTATAAATGTTCTGTAAAAGCTATAAATTCAGAATCACTAATTGTTGTATTTTCTAAAACCATATTCATTTAATTATTATATTTATTTAAATTAATAATTAAATTTAATCTTATTCAAGTTTTTTTATTTATCTTATTCAAGTTTTTTTATTTATCTTATTCAAGTTTTTTTATTTATCTTTTTTTTTATTCAATATTTGCTAATTCTTGATTTACTATATTTTTAAGATCATAAGAATTAGTATTTTGGTCATCATTATTATCAATATTAGCGTCATTTTCATAGACATCGCTTATATTTACGTTTTCTAAATTTTCTACAAATTCATTATTTATTTCTTGTCCTTGTTCTTCACTTACAAATACTGTATTTAATAAATCGGTTATTTTATTTTCATGATCAACTAATATTGGATTCCATTCTTCTTTTAATTTAGAAACTTCATTTGAAGAAGTATTCTCTTTTTTTTCTAATGAATCAACTCTATTAATAATACTTGTTAAAATACTTGTATCAATCATCGTCATATTACTTGGTGTATCAGAATTATTTTTATCTTGACCTTGTAAATCTATAATATACTGTTCAACACTTCCTAAACGTAATGTAATTAATCCAATGGCATCAGAAACACTTAATTTAGTACTAGATGGTATTTGAGAACCTAATACAACTTTTTTTTGATTTGATTGTTGTTGTTGTTGTTGTTGCTGAAATTGTTGTTGCTGAAATTGTTGTTGTTGAAATTGTTGTTGCTGAAACTGTTGTTGTTGAAATTGTTGTTGCTGGAATTGTTGTTGCTGGAATTGTTGTTGTTGAGGAGGAGGACCTCTAATAGTATTATTTCTTTGTAAAGCAGGTTGTGGTGCAAATGCAGCATTACCACCTATTGATGTATTTGGTCTACGTTGTTGTTGTCCTTGTGGTTGAACTGGTGGGTCACCGGCTCTTCTATTTCTAGCAGCGGCTATTGATCTTGAACTACTCATTTAATAATTTTAGACACTTTGTTTTTAAATAAATAACGCATATTTTTGTTTTATTTATTCTTAAATATTTGTATTTTAGAATAAATAGTATCTTTATTCTAAAATATAATATTTCTTTTTTAATTTCTTTTTATAGCATATAGAACATGGATAGTTCAAATGATTCAAAAAAGGGGTTTCTTAAACATGTTTTTAATTTTGACGACGAATCTAAATCTGAAATATTAAATATAGTTCAATATTCATTAATTGCTATAATACCTATTATAATTTTAAACAAATCTATGGCTAAATATGTTCCAGAAGTTGATGAAAAAAAGGGAAGTTTAGAAATAACAGCTGAAATTATTATTCAAATCATCGTAATGTTTATCGGTTTACTAATAATTCATAGAATTATTACATTTGTACCTACATACAGCGGTGCAAAATATCCAGAATACAATATAATATTTAACATTTTAGCAATTTTAATGATTACTTTAAGTTTACAAACAAAGTTAGGAGAGAAAGTAAGTGTGCTTTTTGAAAGAGTCACTGAACTATGGGAAGGAAAATCTGAAAACAAAAATAAAAATAAGAAACAAGGAAATGTCAAGGTGACACAACCTATCTCCGGACAAATAATATCAAATCAACAGACTTCTATGAATCAAGCCGCTATGAATCAAGCAATGTATACAGATGGTACATCTATCAATTCACTTCCAACAAGTGATATGACTTCATCACAATATACAATGAGTCCTCAACAACTACCAGATTATAACAGTATGCATCGTCAAGATACAACACAATTAGTAGGTGCGGCTTCTCCAGGGTCAATGGAAGGATTTAATGAACCAATGGCAGCAAATAGTGTTTTAGGAGGTGGATTTGGGTCTAGTTGGTAAAAAATTAAAATTTATAATTAAAAAACTAAATAAATTTAAAAACTAAATAAATTAATATTTATTATTATTTAAGTATTTATAAATAATAATAATAATATAATGGATGTTGATAAATTATTAAAAGCATTAGATAATGAAACTAATGAAGAATTATTAAATTTTACAACAGAAAAAATACAAGAAATGAATTTGAATGTATTAAAAGAACTTCATTTGAAAAGAAATGAAACACTTGAAATATTAAGTAAATTGAAAGATTATAAATATGTGGATGAAATGAATGAGCTAAAATATGGAAGATACTTAAGATGGATACCTCTAATGAATGTAGATGATATTCATTTAACAAAAGGAGCACTTTTTTGCGAAGTTAAAATTACAGATGAAGGTGTTTTTATAATATGTAAAAATTTTGGTTATAGTAAAAAATGTTTTCAAATAAAAATGGATGAATGTTTAGTCTTTCAAAAATTGACAAATCAAGAATTAATTATATTATCTGCGTTAGATAATTTATCATGATAAAAATATTGTCTTTATATTTCTAAAATTTATTTATTATATTTATTTCTTATATTTACGTGTTTTATTTTTATTGCATTTACAATCACCAAATAAATTAGGAATAAATTTACCTATTTTAATTAAACTAATATGTGATTCATGAATAGGTTTTTTAGCTGTATAACTTTTTTTTCCTTTATTGTAATGTGTTATACTTTTGTAACCCTTTCCATTTTTGATGGAAACTTTACGCACAATTTTTTTCCCTCCTCCTAACATTTTCGTTTCAGTATTTTCATAAGTTTCCATTATACTATAATATTTCATTATATTATAAATTTTTTATAAAAAGTTATATTATATGAATCCAATATTTTTTGTCCATTTGTTTCATATTTTGATAGTAGGAAGTTTATTTTTGTACGTAGGTATTTACAAAACAAAAATACCTAAAACACTATTCCCAATATTATTTGTATTAGGAATAATAATAATCTTGTATCATAGTTATAAAGCATATACTTATTTAACAAAAGGAAAAAATCCATGGGTAAATTTAATACATATTTTATTGATTGGACCCTTGTTAATAATTATTGGATATAATAAAGAAAATACTTCAAGAAAATATTTTGAAATGCTATTAATGTTTGGTTTTGCAGCTATTGGTTATCATGGATATTATTTATTAGAATAAATATTTTCTTTCACATTTTCTTTATCTTTTTTCATTTTCTTTATCTTTTTTCATTTAATTATTAGTTTCAATCCATTTTTTTGTAAGAACATTTTTTACACTTTCTAAAGCTCCTTCTGTCCAACCTTGATTTTCACTAATAAGTTCCCCAACTACAAGCATATTTTTTTCAGGATGTTGTGCTTTTTCAATGAATTGTTCACGATTTTTATATATATTTTGCTGTAAAGGTTTATAATAATGAGTACCAATAGGCCAGTAAAAATCTTTAATAGCTATTAATTGTAAACTATTTTCAGGTATTCCAAGTGATTTTTCTAATAAAACACAAAAAAAATGTCTATTTGTTTCATTATTATCTAAATATTTTTTCAATAATGTAGCATTCATATTATCACTATAAGCAATCATATATACTCCTTTATTTGCATCCATTGGAATAATTTTCTGAAGTGGTCCAGGGACAATTGTATAATCTTTAACATATTGTTTCATAATGAGTGATGATGCCTTTGTAAATTTTCCATAAAGTCTTAAAAAATTCTGACCTTCTATTTCATTATATATAGTATAAGAAGGTAATAGTTTACGTAGACTAGTAATAGTGGTTGCAATAATTACTTTATCACATGTATATTCATTACCTTCTTCTGTTTGAATTAAATATCTATAATTATTTGTATTTGTATTTTTATTTGTATTTGTATTTTTATTTATATGGATGACATCTTGTGAAAATTTAACATTTTTTGTACCAATTGTATCATATAATTTCATTATTAATTTATGCCATGGTGTATGTAATCCTTTCCAACAACATTTGTTGTCTTCCATACCATAACTAAAAAGAGTTTCATTAATGTCTTCATTTTCATAATCAGTATAACCCACGCTTATTAAAAATCGTTTATATAAATTTTCCCCTAGAACTTTTGATGCAAATTGTTTAAAAGTAGTATTTTCGGGTTTTAACGTTTTATAAACATTTTTGTATTCTTTTCTTAAATAATCCATTATTTTAGTAATGTCAACTGGTGTAAATGTTGATGCATAATTTACTTTAAAGTTAAATTCAGGTGCTGTAATATTTAATTCCTTAAGTAATTTAACCATTAATATATCTTTTTGTTTTCTTCCTATTCCAGCACCAGTGACAATTTGTGTGTTAAAAAAAGTTTCATTATTGGTTCTACCTCCAATCCATTTTTTTTTAAATTTTTCTAAAACAAGGAAACTTGTATTGGGTGATAATTTTTTTATATTATATGCACTATATAAACCAGCAAGTCCACTTCCTATAATAATAATATCATAATATTTGTTAGACATATTATAATATGAATTTATTAATTTCTTTTCCTTTCTTTTCCTTTTCTTTTTTTTCCTTTTTCTTTTCTTTTTCCCGTTTATAATTATTTTTTCATTGTTTTTTCATTGTTTTATTCTTCAAGGATATATATCTTCTAAATGTTACATTTTGTTTACCTTTACAATTAAATTTACCTCTAGTATAACCTTTTGAATTAAATATTGATTTACTACATATTCCAATTGATTTAGCTTCATTTTTTATATCTAATTTTTTAATACAACGACATAATTTCTGTGAAATAATTTTATCGGCTTTAGATTTTATTAATTTTCTATTTGTTGGTAATTTAATATTGTAAAAGTTTAATATTTTTATATAATCTTTTTTATTTATTTTATTTGACATTATCTCTTATTTATATCAAATAAAATAATTTTTTATTAAGTTATAAAATATTTAATAATTTCATATTGTATATAAATAAATCTATGAAAATTATTGTATCACGATATAATGAAAATATAGATTGGACACAACAATTTTCAATTGTATTAATATACAACAAAGGAGTTAAATTAGAAAGATATAATGAAATTATGTTACATAATGTAGGTAGAGAAGGTCATACTTATTATAAATATATTTATGATAATTATGATAATTTAGAAGATTATACAATTTTTTTACAAGGTAATCCATTTGATCATTCACCAAACATAATACAAAATTTAAAAAATTATATTATGAATTATAATAATAAAAATTTAAATATTGATTTTGAATTTTTAAGCGAAGAGATAATAGATTGTAATTTATCTGGTTGTAGTCACCACCCTTTTTATTTACCGTTAATAAATGTTTATGGATATTTATTTGGCGAAAGAAAAGAAAGTATGGATTTTATATTTGGTGCTGGAGCACAATTTATTGTTTCTAAAAAACAAATTAAAAATAATCCAAAAGATTTTTATTTGAAAATTATTAAGATGTTAGAAAAGGATATTGATCCTATTGAAGGATATGTTATTGAGCGTTTTCATAAATTAATTTTTCAAGATAAAAATCAAACCAAAAAAATAATTAATTGTTTAGATGATAATTCACAAATAATAACACGTGATAGTATTGTTAAATTTAATAGAAATTTTTATTCATACTTTACACTAGATGTTTAATGATTATCATAATATTTTACAATGAAATATATTGTATTTTTATTTATATATAAATTATTTATATACAAATATGAAAATAGTGGTATTTGATTTAGATGAAACATTAGGTTATTTTGTAGAATTTGGAATGCTATGGGAATCTTTAATCAACTATTTAAATAAAAAAAAAATGATTTTAAATCAAAATGATTTTAATAATATATTAGATTTATATCCAGAGTTTTTAAGACCGAATATAATAAATATTTTAAATTATTTAAAAGGTAAAAAACATGCAAAATGTTGCGATAAAATGATGATATATACAAACAACCAAGGACCAAATGAATGGTCAAAAAGTATAATTGCATATTTTGAAAATAAAATAAATTATAAATTATTTGATCAAATAATATCAGCATTTAAAATAAATGGTAAAAAAATTGAATTATGTAGAACAACGAATAATAAAACTCATAGTGATTTTATTAAATGTACAAAAATACCAGTAAATTCACAAATTTGTTTTTTAGATGATGTATTTTATCCAGAAATGTCTGATAAAAATGTCTACTATATTAATGTGAAACCATATATTTATGATTTGGATATTAATATTATTTTAGATAGATTTATTAATAGTGAATATAGAAAAAAAATAATAGATGATTTTGAAATAAATGATTTCAAAAATAATATGATTAAAGAAATTGATAAATATAATTATGATTATATTGATAAAAATTTGGATGAATATGAAATAGATAAAATTCTAGGTAAAAAAATATTATTACATTTGAATGATTTTTTTAATAAATATAAAAAAATAAATTCAAAAACAAGGACAAAAAAAAAATATTATAATAAAAAAAATAAAACATTTAAAAAATAATAAAACAATCTAAAAGATATTTTTATTCTAGGATTCATAATAAATATATTTATAATTATTTACAGGTGAAAAACCATTAAAATGACTTGAAGCGCATACAGTATAAGCACCCATATTTTCAAAATACAAATAATCACTAATATTTAATTCAGGTAACATAACTTCATTGCAAATTAAATCTACTCCATCACATGTATTTCCCCATAATCGCGATTTTTTAAAATTATTTTTATTATTATTATCATTATCATTATCATTATCATTATCATTTTTATCATTATCATTAGTTTTATCAATTATTGGCAATTTAATAGTAGGTAAATAGTGATCATTATTAATACAATTGAATGAACCATATGTACTTTCATTTAAATAATATGAATAAATATATTCATCAGAGTCTTCTTCACGAATAATATTTTTACCTATGACATTTACCACTAAAGTATGTGATTTTTCTACAAAATAACGTCCAACCTCAGAAATAAATGATATTTGTTTGTTTTTAATTTCATCATCAAAAAAATCAATCATCGCCATATTTATTTTTTTAGCTACGTCTTCAAAAGATATATTAGGATGAATACTAGTAAAACCACCTCCAATATCAATAATTGATATTTGTATATTTAATTGATTGGCTATATCTGTTGCTTTTCTGCAATTACATATAGCATCATAAAAACTATCTGTAGATTCACAACTGCTGCCAACATGGAATGAAAATCCAACAATATTTATTTTTTCTTTTATTGATAACTCCAAAAGTTCTTTTACATTTTCCATTTTACATCCAAATTTTTTAGAAAATTTGCATCTGCTAAATCTATCATCTACTGCTAATCTTAATAACATATTTGCCTTAGGATGATATAATTTAATTTTTAATAATTCCTCTTTATTATCAAATGTTAATAAATTAACATTTTGTTCTTTTGCATATTTTAATTCTTTAATTGACTTGATTGGATTTGCATAAATAATTCTTAATGGGTCATTTGTAATAGATAATATAGTTTGTATTTCATTTTGAGAAGCACAATCAAAGTTAATATTTAACTGTGATAATAATTCTAAAATTAAAGGATTAGTATTACACTTTATAGCGTAAAATAGTTTTATATTAGGTAAAAATTTTACCCAATTATTATATGCCTTTTCAATTTCATATAAATTTACAATATAAAATGCTTCAAAAGAATCATTTTTTATAATAAACTCATTAATAATTTTATCTATATTTGAATTAATATTTGAATTAATATTTTTTAAATTTAAAACACTTTTTGGTTCTGATGTTTGTATTGGAACATTATTGTACATAAAATAATATAATATAATATTATTATTTTATGTCTTTACATTTATTTTTAAATTACATTTATTTTTATATTATAAATTGTTTTAATCAAATATTTTTTTTTATTTTATCTAATAAATCAATTAAATATTTATCAATTGCTGTTGTTGTTAATATAAATAATCCTGCACTAAATGCTATTTTGCGATCTAAATCAGTAAATTTAATTTTTCTAAAAGGATTAAATCTCCAAATTAAAAATATACAAATATAAATTCTAACATAATATTCTAATTCATCAAGGTATAATGGTGCGCTTTGAGATAATCCTAACGCACTTAATATAATAACTGTATAAGAAATGAAAATAAATGCATTAAAAAAATGTTCTTGAATTTTATGAATTTTATCATTAAAAGTCATTTTATATTTTATATTATTTTATATTATTTTATTATTATTTTTTTTATTTTTTAGAATAATTATTTTACTTCTTGTGAATAGATTTCTAATGTTCTTGCACTAGGATCAGTAGCATTTGTGTATTTTGGCATCCAAAAATATGGTACTATATTTTCAGAATGAGGATAACACGTATCAAAAATATCCTTATAATAGTATTTTTCAGTATCAATATTTGATTCAAAAATATGGTGTTTAGATCTATCATTACTATTTAATTTTTCTGATGTATAATCTTGTATAATTTTATAAAGTGAACGACCATGATTACTTACACCATCACTAAATGCTTCTTTCCTACGCCACAATATTTCATTAGGTAATATTTGAGTTCCCTTATAATTTTCAAAATTTGACAAAGAAAAGCTTTCACGTAATAAATATTTTTCAATTTTTTCATGATTTTTATGATTTCTGTAATAAGAAGAAATAGACAAATAACTATTTACAAAAGTTTTATCTAAAAATGGTGTTCTTGGTTCAAGACCATGCGAAGAAATACATTTATCAGAACGTAATACGTCAAATAAATGAATATCTTTTAACAACCGTCTTGTTTCTTTGTCAAATTCTATATCATCAGGACAATTATTCATATACAAATAACCACCACATAATTCATCAGAACCATCACCGTTAAAAATAACTTTTGCATCGCTATTTTCACTAATATACTTTCCTAATAAATAATTTCCAATACTAGCTCTCACACTAGTTGTATCATAACTTTCAATAGTGTATATCACTTCTGGAATAGCATCGCACATTTCTTCTTCAGTTACAATAATTTCAGTATGTTTAGTACCAAGATAATCAGCAACAATACGAGCATTTTTCAAATCTTCAGAACCTTGTAAACCAATACTATATGTTTCCAACTGTTGTTGATAGCCATTTAATTTATAAAAATTATCTACCAAAGCAGTAATCAAACTACTATCTAATCCACCTGACAATAAACATGCAATTGGTCTTTCAGTTGTTAAACATCTTTTATTTACAGCAGAAACTAAAAAATATGATATTAGAAGATGGATATCATCCAAAACATCACACATGTTTTTTGGGGTTAGATCAATAGATAAATTATAAGAAAATGTAGGAATAAAATATGGTTTATATAATTCAATTGGTTTCCATGATGACCTTACTTTATTTGAAAGATTGAAAACACTATACGTACCTGGAGTAAATTGTTCAATTATATATTTTTCTGGATTATTAGTTACAAATTCCTGTAGACATTTTAATTCTGAAGCAAAACCAATTAAATCATGATTACCAGAAACATCAACAGAAATATCAAGAGAATTTTTATTTATATTTAACTTTTTATTTTTAAGAAAATATAATGGTCTAACACCAAGAGGGTCTCTAGCAATAAATATTTTATTGTTCATATCATCTGATATACGATTATCATATAAAATAAATGAAAACACACCATCTAGCATAGTAAGTGTTTGTTCAATACCATATTTTAAATATAAATGAAGAATTACTTCGCAATCAGAATCTGTTTTAGGTACAATATTCATGCTTTTATACAATTCCTTATAATTATAGATTTCACCGTTACAGACTAATATAATATCATTTATTTCAAAAGGTTGATTGGATTCACTATTTAGTCCATTAATAGCTAAACGATGAAAACCTATTTCCATTTTTAAATAAGAAGTTAATTTAGAAAATTCTGGACCTCTGTTTTGTCCTTTCATAAATTGTGCATTTACATCATCAATTGTTATATCGTTACTGTTATTGTTAAGAAGAGCAAAAATTCCGCACATTGTATTACATTAATACGTGTAATTTCTTTATATTTTATTTATAAATTAAATAATAATATATTATATTATTTATTTATATTAATGGATATAAACATGAAACCTCAAGAGTGTGTATCGCAAATACATGAACAAACAAATACAAGGATATATAACAGAAATTTACCGTCGCAAATGTTACAGCCTTATTTAGATGTTCGTCCTGTAATGACAAAGTATTCATATTTTCCAATTGTAGATCCTAGAAAAGAATTGAATGTAAAATTGACACAACAACCAACATATAATACAAATAAAGTGTTTAATCCAGGAAACACACAATCACCATGGTCTGGTTTTTCTTCAAATATAAATACTGAATCTGAATTGAGAAACCAAATATTTGCATTGCAAAAATGTAGCCAAGCAGTTTATGTTCCTAACAGTACAAGTGATTTATACCAAGTAAACATAAAACCAACACCAACCAATATTCAACAACATTCATTATTATTTCAAAAGGAGCAATTTAATAGTTTTGATCCTAATCCAAATAGTAAAATAATAGGTTCAGGGATTTTTAATAATTCAACAAGAACACAAAATAAAGATTTGACAGAAGAAAAATGTTAAATATGAATTTAGTTATACCTTATAATTTATTTATAAGGTATAATCTATTATAGGTTTTTATAATAATAGATTATATGTCCGAAGAGTATATAAATAAAATTACAATTGATTGTTTAATAAACAAAGGACAATATAAAAATAAGAATGATCCGTTATTAGAAAAAATAAATAAGCATGATAAAAAATTTTATAGAAAGAGGATTTATAATTTAGCGAAAGAATTATTATTATCAAAAGAGGAACCTAAAAACATATTTCCAGATGTAAAACATAGTTTTGATAATTTTATTAAAAGTTGTATTGATTATTTTAAAGCATTAGATAATAATGATATTATTCAAGGTGATTTTAACATTCAAGATGATTTAAACATTCAAGGTGATTTAAACATTCAAGGTGATTTAAACATTGATATTTTAGATAATATTAATCATATAGATAATTTAGATATAGATAATACTAATCATATAGATAATCTAGAAGAAGTAGATAAATCATTTATCCGTTCAATAAATATTCCAAAACCTTCTTTAAATGGTTTTATAATAAAAAATAAAATAAAAAAATCAATAATTATACCAAATAAAAAGGAAATAAATTTGAAAGACCCAAGTTTAAGAATAAAAGGAATTATAAAATCTGAAAAAAAGAAAAATATCAATAATAAGTATGATGAAATCAATAAAAAAAAGGAAAATGAAAAAGACAATGAAAGTAACACAATATAAAAATAAAAAAAATATGAATAATAAAAATATTAACAATAATAAAAATATTAATAATAAAAATATTAACAATAAAAATATTAACAATAATAAATACACTAAAAAATTACGTAAATTAAATTGTAGTCCAAAAAAGAAAAACGAAATAAATTCATTTAGTTGTTATTCTGATGAATCTCTGTATAAATTAAGAGATTTATGGAATGCAAGACATACAGATCTTAAAATAAATACAAATGATACTAAAGAAATACATAATTTGCTTTCTACATATCTAAGTAATATTTGTAACAAGGAATCATGTTGGTTAAAACAAAATTCAGACTTTGGTAAAATTAATAATTTATTAACAGATTCCTTTGCACCAGAATCACCTAAAGAGTGGAAAGATAATCCTAATGACTGGTTATCAAGTATGGATATTATTAAAGTAATGAAACAATATGAAAAAGCATACGATTGTTTTGAATTTATTGGTCCAAGTCCTATAGATTTTGATAAAAGAAAGATATATGGTGAGTGTGTTTGGGAAGAATTATGTAATTTTAATTTAGATGAACAAATAAAAAGTGGAAAAACAAAAATAGGTATGATTTTTAATACTGATCCTCATGATAAACCAGGAGAACATTGGATTAGTATGTTTATAAATATTAAAAAAGGGTTAATATATTTTTTTGATAGTGTTGGTGATAAAATACCTGATGAGATTTGTGAATTAGTAAAAAAAATAAAAACGCAAGGGTTATCACTTAAAAATAAAATAAAATTTAAATTTGATCAAAATTATCCAGTAGAACATCAATATGGAAATACAGAATGTGGAATTTACTCAATATTTTTTATTGTACATATGCTTGAAGATAAAATAACCGAACATTATCTAAAAACGCATATTTTAAAGGATGAATACATGTCAAAATTTAGAAAAATATATTTTAATGATAAACTATAATAACCTTTTTTAAGCCGACGGCTTTTAAGGCGGTAGCCGACGGCTTTTAAGGTTAATTTTGCTCCTCTTTTTAAAAATGGAAAAAGTGGATAATATTTTTGCTCCACTTTTTTTAAAAGTGGAAAAAGTGGAAAAGATTTAAATATAACTTTGTATAGTTTATAATATGTCAACAAATGATTTTTTAAAGAATGAAAACATTTCTGTATTATGGGATGTAATCATTGACGAAGAGATTATTAAAACACATTCAAAAGAGAGTATAAATAAAACTGAACAAATTTTTTATAATAATATAAAAGGATTTTATGAAAGTGAAAAAAATAAAAATAATACACTGATTGATATGAATAAAAAGTATATTATGTTAATATTGGATTATATGAAAACAAATTTAAAACCATTAAACAAAATAAAAATTTACGATTCAGAAAATGAAAATACAAATCAAGTTCAAAAAAGTTTAATTACATATGAAGAAATTCAAAATGATAAAAGAAGTCAATTTGATAATGATTTAACAAAAATTCAACAGGAATTTACAAATGCTATGGCATTACCTGTACCTGAAATACCTAATTTTAGTGATAAAATAGATGAACCATTAACTGAAATTGAATTAGAAATTAAAAAAATAACAGAACAAAGGAATTATGATATTGATCAAATAAACAAAAATTTATTACAAAATCAAAATCAAAATACAAATTGGTTAAAATCAGAGGAAACATCAATAAAAAATGAAAAATTACAAAAACCCAATCATCTAACTATACAAATAGACAATTTAAATGTACCAAAAAAACAAATTAGTTGGGCTGATGAAAGGAATAATGAAAGGATTAATGAAAGAACGGATGAAAATATACAGTTAAATATGAATGAAGAAATAAATATAGAAAATAATATTTTTAAAAAATTAAAAAAAATAAATACATCAAATCAAGTAAATACAGATTATAAAATATCAAATAATTTAAATTTAGAAAATAGAATAGAAAATTTAGAAAATGGGGTCAAAGAAATATTAAATAGTATAAAAATAATGAATGATAATATGAATAAAATAATAAATAATAAATAATAAATAATAAATAATAAATAATAAATAATAAAAATAATAAATAATAAATAATAAACAATAAATAATAAATAATAAAAATAATAAATAATAAATAATAAACAATAAATAATAAATAATGAATAATTTTCACGCAATTATTCTGAGGATAATTTAAATAAATCTCAGAATAATTGCATGAATTATACTAAGTTATTCCCGCGATAATATGGCTTCGCTTATAGTTCGCGGGAAATTATAATATAACCTTTGTTTTTTGATAAATAATAAATAATAAATAATAAATAATAAACAATAAATAATAAACAATAAATAATAAATAATAAATAATAAACAATAAATAATAAACAATAAATAATAAATAATAA
>Ga0315284_10004234_pt1 | contig 20411 bp, 16 predicted proteins | sample YL17G09_16_MG_FD_203696 | JGI IMG/M metagenome (GOLD analysis project Ga0315284, IMG submission 203696) | Sediment microbial communities from Yellowstone Lake, YNP, Wyoming, USA - YL17G09_16 | ecosystem: Environmental > Aquatic > Freshwater > Lake > Sediment | place: USA: Wyoming | collected...
GCGCGGCATGTTCGACGAGAGCGTCACCATCGTGCTGCTCCTGGCGGCGGCGGTCGCGGCCGTCGTGGCGCTGCTCCTCGCCGTCGCCTTCGCCCGGCGCCTTGCGCGCCCGATCGAGCGCCTCGCCATGGCCGCCGAGCAGATCGCCGACGGCGACCTGTCGGCGCGCGTGCCGGAGGACGGGCCGGCCGAGCTGCGCTCGCTCGCGGCGGCCTACAACGCGATGGCCGCGCGACTCGCCGAGCAGGATGCGATTCGCCGCGAGTTCGTCGTGAACGCGTCCCACGAGCTCCGCACGCCGCTCACCAACCTGCAGGGCTACCTGGAGGCGCTCCGCGACGGGGTCCTGCCGCCGGACCCCGCCACCTTCGACTCGCTCCGCGAGGAGGTCGACCGGCTCACCCGGCTCGCCGCCTCGCTCGACATCCTGGCCGGCGGCGAGGGCGAACGCCCACTTCCCGGCCCCGTCGAGCTGGCAGCAGTCGTGCGCGCCTCGGCCGACCTCGTCGCTCCGACACTGGCGCGACGCTCCATCGAGCTGGCCGTGGCGATCGACGACTCCCTCGTGGTGCACGGCCGCGCGGACGAGCTCACGCAGGTCCTCGGCAACCTCCTCCAGAATGCGGTGCGCTACACGCCCGCGGGCGGTCGCGTGCGCGTCGAAGCCACCCGCAACCCCGAGGGGGTGGTGGTGCAGGTCTCGAACTCCGGTCCCGGGATCCCGCCCGACGACCTGCCCCACGTCTGGGAACGGTTCTACCGCGTGGAGAAGTCCCGCGACCGTGCCCGCGGCGGCGCCGGCGTGGGCCTGGCGATCGTGAAGCAGCTGGTCGAAGAAGCCGGCGGGCGGGTCGGCGCGGCCTCCGACGCCGGCTGGACCACGTTCTGGTTCCGGCTCCCGGCCTGACCTGTCGATCCGACCCTGGCCCGTTCGTCGTCCCCATGAGAGCGGCGAGGATCGCTCGCAGACCCAGGTGTCGGAAGGAGCCCCAGGATGGCGAAGTACCTGCTTGCGTTCAAGGGCGGCCACATGCCGGAGAGCCCGGACGCCCAGGCCCAGGTAATGAAGGCCTGGGAGGGGTGGTTCACGAGCATCGGCGCGGCGGTCGCCGATCCGGGCAATCCCTCCTCGATCTCGCGGACGATCGCCGCCAACGGCTCGGTCGGTCCCCAGGGTCCTGCCTCGCTGAGCGGCTACACGATCCTGAGCGCGGACAGCCTCGACGCGGCGGTCGCCCTGGCGGGGTCGTGCCCGGTCCTCGCCGGCGGCGCTTCGATCGAGGTGATCGAGACCATCGACGTCATGTAGCAGCGGGGATGGCCACGACGGGCCCGGGTCGAGCGATCGGTCCGGGCCCGACCTCCACGGCGGTTGGCCCCGGCCGCGGGGATCGCCGGCGTTCGAGCTTGCTCCGATGCGATCGCACTGGCTTCGAGCCGCGAAGCGGACTCGCGTATCGACACCGGGGTAGCGGACCGGCGGCCGCGGTCAGTAGAATCGCCTCGGTCCTGCCTGCTCCCCACCCGGAGGCACTCCGATGCAACTCAGCTGCCAGACCATCACGTGGGTGGGGTCATCGGCAACCCGGTCGGCGTGACGAGCATCAAGGACCTCTTCTACCGGGCCAACGGCTCGACCGAGACGGCCCTGCGCGACGTCGCCGCGGCCGGATACGCCGGCGTGGAGGTGTTCGACGGGAACCTCGTGGAGTACGAGAACTGCCCGGAGGAGCTCCGACGCATCCTCCGCGAGACGGGGCTCGAGCTCGTCGCGGTCTATGCGGGAGCCAACTTCATCTACCCGGACGTCCTCGACGACGAGCTCTGGAGGATCGAGAAGGGTGCCTCCCTGGCGGCGGGCTTCGGGCCCAGCACCTCGTTGTCGGCGGCGGGGCAAGGCGGGCGACGGGTACGACCGACGACGACTACGCGCGCCTCGCGGACGGCCTCGACCGGGTAGTCGAGATCGCGTCCCGTCACCGGTTGACGGCAAGCTATCACCCGCACCTGACCACGATGGTCGAGGGCCCGGGGCAGGTCGCCGACATCCTCGCCCGGTCGCGGATCGGCTTCTGCCCGGACACGGCGCACTTCACCGCGGGCGGCGGCGACGCCGTGGAGCTGATCCGCCGATTCGGCGACCGGGTCCGGTACGTCCACCTGAAGGACTTCACGCCAGACCCGTTCGCCTTGGCCGCTCGGCGAAGGCTCGATTGATCTCGCCGGTGTCCTGGACGCACTGCGGAGCGCCGACGATGACGGCTGGCTCACCGTGGAGCTCGACGCGTACGACGGCGACCCGGGCGAGGCGGCCCGCCGGAGCCGGGCGCACCTGGAGAGTCTGTTGACGCGCTGACCGCCGTGGTCGCGGGGCGGTCTCGATCCCGACAGGTGCGGCAGGGTCACTCGTCGTGCAGCCGGGCGTCCGGCGGCCCGAGCCGGACCGGCTCGAAGCGAACCAGGAGGCCGCCGCGGCTGGGGGAGCAGCACATGAGCCCGGCGAGCAGCTCTGCCTCAGGCGGCAGGTAGGCCACCCGCAGCAGGCGCAGGCTCCCCTCCTCACCGACTCGGTAGCGCAGTGTCAGGCTGTCTCCCGCCCGACTCGCCCGGATCGTGAACGGGGCACCGGCGGCGGACGCGGGAAGCGGCGCCACGGACCAGTCGGACAGGCCGCGCGTCACCACGGCGCTGGCGAGCAGCTCGCCGTCGCTCAGCTCGACGCCCGCCTTGACCCACAGGTCGGGCGCCGCGCGGAGCATAAGCCCAGCCTGGTCGAACGGCTCGCTGAAGTGGCTCGCGAACGTCACCTCGATCGCGCCGTCGCCACCGAGGCTCGTGCCCAGGAAGTGCCCGTCGTCGTGGACGAACCCGTAGTGGGTCGTCCGCCAGAAGTCGGTCTTCGGTCGGGTGACGACCTCGAGCTGGCCGCCCACGACCTCCGCTCGTTCGGGCGGGTTCAGCCAGGTCAGGTCCTGCCAGTGGATCGTCGTCAGGGTCATGAGCTCTCCTTCGTCCGCTCCCGGAGAGGCGTCGCGGCCACCAGCGCCGTTACGCCGATCGCGGTCCGATGAACGGAGCGCCCCCGTCCATCCAGGAGGAGTCGGGTGGACGGGGGCGGATGCAGCGAGCGGCCGTGTTGGGTTGTCGGAATCAAGCTCCGGCGATGGATCCCGCCACGCCGGCGGGCAGGGGGTTCGCGATGAGCGCGCCACGAGCGGCGATGCCGGCGAGCGCGGCTGCTTTGTCGGCGCTACGGAGGAAGGTGCGGGCACCCTCGAGGTCCGCGAAGAGGCCGAGCGAGCAGCGCCCGTACCTCGCCTCGACCCACGACACGACCTCCAACGCGATGGCGTCTCGGCCGATCGCCGTAAGCTCCGTCGGGTCGACGGTCGTCACGACGTCGGCCCGGTGGTCACGGTCGAAGCGGAGGACCAGCGTGGCCCACAGTGCATCGCCCTCGAAGACCCCGAAGACGACGCTCGACTCGGGTTCGACGAGATTCCGGACGGCCGCGGTGCCGCCCTCGTACGTCACTCCCAGCCGCCACTGCAGGCCGAGAGTGTCCCGGGCCGGGCCCGGGTAGGTCACGATGGCGTCGGGGTACTGGTCCATCATCGCGTACGTCCGCTGGACGTAGACGTCGAGGTCCTCGTCCGCCCGCCAGGTGTCCTGGAAGGCCCCGAAGTAGTGGTCGAAGCCGCGCCGCTCGAAGACGGCAACGAAATCACACGCACCCGGGTTGGCCTCGTAGATCGCCTTCGCCGCGGCGTGCGGGTCGTCAATCCGTTCGACCGGCTTGACGATCGCCTCCCGCCGGGAGTGGACGAACTTGAGGATCACGCCGTCCTCGTGGATGACGATGATCCGGGGCTTGCCCTTGGCCGACTCGAGGATCAGGGCCTGGAGGTTGCGCCAGTGGTCGACGTTGGCGTCGACCATGAGCGGGTTCTCGTGCAGCATCGGTCGTCCTCCGGCCCTTACAGCGCGCACTCGAAGATCTTGATGGAGTAGGCCGGCATCGGGACGGCGAGGACCGGTCCCCGCTGCGCCACCGACTCTCCGGTCCACAGCTCGGTGACCGTCCCGAGCTCGGCTCCGATGCCGACCTCGGCGTCGATCGCATCGGCCACCGGGTTGGCGACGAACACGACGACGCGCGAGGCGTCGCCCGGCACGCGGTGGATCGTGACGTCGAGCCGCGGGTCGTTGCGGGTGAAGCGCACTGCGTCGACGTCCGCGAGCGCGGGGCCGAGCGTTGCTCCCGCGTCGCCGAGGTCCGGCACGAGCACGATCCGTCCCGAGCCAACCGCAAACGCCGTGCCCACGGGGGCCCCGGCGGCGGCGGCCGGCGCTCCCGCGCCGGCACAGGCCGCGGCCAGCGTCTCGTCGGGCTGCATCGCCTCGTCGAGCGCCGGCAGGCGGGGGCCAAGAACCACGGTCCCGCCGGCCTTCGCGTACGCGAGCAGGCTCTGCTGGAGCGCCGCGCTCATGTACTCGTACGAGCTCACGACGAGCGCCTTGTAGCTCGACCACTTCTCGGGCGCCAGCTTCGTGTCGGAGATGAGGAACGCGTACCCAGCGTCCGACAGGCCGCGGTACGCCGCCGCGAACCGGTCCGCCTTGGCCATCTGGATCGGCTCGGCGAAGCCAAGAGTGGACTCGGAGACTGTCATGAACGACGGGTACTCCGAGAAGCCGCTCGGGGTCTCGAGGAAGTCGCCCGGGAACGAAACCAGGACGGTCGCCGCCTCGAGCCGATCGTACTCCCGGTTCGCCAGCAGGAGGACGTCGGCCTGGCGGCGGAGGTCGACGAAGTCGCGCGCGATCGCGATCTCGTTCATCCGCCGGAACATGGCGGCGTGGTCCTCGCGGACCCGGCCGTCGCGGCGCACCGGGGAGTCGAGCCAGCGGTCGCGCTCGACGAGCATGTACCGGCTGAACCCCTTGAGGCCCTGCATGAAGGCGGCCTTGGTGACGAATTCCTCGTCGTAGAGGTCGCCCGGGTTCAGGTACCACGACCAGACGCCGGCGATGAACTCCGGGATGTACGGGAAGCGGCTCGTCCCGACGACGTACGAGCCAACCGTCTTGACGTGGTCGTAGAGCTCCTTGCGGGAGTAGATGTCAAACCCGACGAAGTCGAGCTTCTCCTCCAGGCCCATCAGGTCGAACGGCGTCGTGTACCCGCTGGCCGCGCCCCCCGGGCCCAGCGGATGCGGGTAGTTGTGGAAGAGCGGGATCCCCACGATGCCGCGCGCCCGCATCATGCCGGCGAGGCGGTCCATGCTGTCGACCAGGTACCGCTCGCGGTACGTGATCCAGTCCGTGTAGTACGGGATATCCTTCATCGTCGCGCCGGCGTCGAACCGGCGCGGCGGATCGACCTCGGCGAACGACCCGTGGGCGCTGCCATAGCGCGCGTTGAGGGCCGCGACGGAGCCGTACTGCCCGACCAGGAATGCCTGGTAGCGGGCGATCGAGGCCGGGTGGTAGTCGCAGGCGTAGGCGTTCACGTGGAAGAAGAACGCCATCTCGTTGTCGACCTGCGCCGCGACGAGCCGGCCCTTCGGGTAGACGTGCTTGGCGAGGATCGACAGGATCGCGTCGTACCAGAGCGCCGTCTCGTCGTAGAACTTGTCGACCGCGTAGCTGAGCGCCGGGATCGGGCGCGGCACCTGCGTGAGAACGGCCTTCGTGCCCTTCCCGTTAAGGGCCTGCAGCTCGGGGTCGGCGAGGATCCTGCCCGGATACCCGAACCACGTGAGCTCGGAGTTGATCTGCGGGCCGGGCCGGGCCACGATGTTGAGGCCCTTGGACTCGATGAGCGTCAGGAACGCGTCGATGTCCTTGTTGCCGGAGAAGTCGAACTTCCCCCGCTCGATCTCGTGGATCTCCCACGGGATGTAGATCGAGATCGTGGTGAAGCCCATCCCCTTGACGGACTCGAGGATGCCGTCCCACGCGTCGCGGTCGAGACGCCAGTAGTGGACGGCGCCGCCGTACAGCGGGGTCGTCTTCCCGTCGATGCGGAATGCGTGGTCGCCCGCCACGATGGCTGCCGACCGCAGAGTCGGTGCGCTGGTCGTCATCTCTGCCCTCTTTGCGTGGTTGGCCGGGTGCGGGCGATCAGCCCGCGGTTTCCGAGTTGGTCGTTGCCGCACCCTCCCCCGGGCTACTTCCGGCGCCCGAGCGCAACGGCGGCGATGATGATCACGCCGCGAATCATCTCCTGCTGGCTTGCCTCCAGGCCAGCCAGGATCAGTCCGTTGTTGATGAGCCCGATCATCAGCGAGCCCACCAGGGCACCGATGACCGATCCGCGTCCGCCCGCCAGGCTGGTCCCGCCCAGAATCACCGCGGCGATCGCGGAGAGCTCGTCGCCGGTGCCCCACTGGTAGCGGCCCGACGAGAGCCGGCCGGCGTAGAGCATCCCGCCGAGGGCGGCCGTGATCCCGCAGGCGAGCAGCACGGCGAACTTGACCTTCTTCGTGCTGATGCCCGAGAACTCCGCCGCCACCCGGTTGCCGCCCGTGGCCAGGACCTTGCGGCCGAACGACGTCTTGTTGAGGACGATCACGCCGATCAGGACGGTGACGAAGGTCCACGCGATGAGCGACGGGATCGGCCCGAGGCTCCCCGACCCGAAGACCTGATTGTAGGTGTCGTTGAGGATCGGCTGCGGCGCGGACTTCGTGATCCACTGGGCCGTGCCGTGGGCGATGCCGAGCATGCCGAGCGTGACGAGGAACGACGGGATCCGGATCACGGTCACGAGGACGCCGTTGAGCGCGCCGACAGCCGCGCCGGTGGCGAGCCCCGCGACGATGCCGGGGATCAGGCCGAAGTTCGAGATCGCCATGGCGGTCGTCACCGAGGCAAGCCCCGCCACCGCGCCGACCGAGAGGTCGATCTCGGCCGAGGCGATGACGAACGTCATCCCGACCGCGATTACCGAGATCGTGGCGGTCTGGTTGACGATGTTGACGAGGTTCTTCGGGTTGAGGAAGCCGCTGTCGCTCAGCGTCACCGCGAAAAAGAGGAACGTCGCGGCGAACCCGATGTAGATGATGTAGTTGCGCCACTCCAGGCCGGCCAACGCGGTCCTAGCGCGCGGGCGAGTCGGATCAACGTCAGGCATTGGTCGTGACCCTCTGGTACCCCTGAACGGCCAGGTGCAGCGCGTCCTCGTCGGCGATGTTGTTGCGCAGGAGGCTCTGGTCAATCGTCCCGTCCCGGAAGACCAGGATGCGGTCGCAGACGGCCAGGAGCTCCGGGAACTCGGACGAGATGAAGACCACGCCCTTCCCGGCATCGGCGAGGGCGCGGATCATGCCCACGATCTCCACCTTGGTGCCGATGTCCACGCCCGCGGTCGGCTCATCCATCAGGATGATGTCGGGTTCGGTGCCCATCCATTTCGCCAGGACGACCTTCTGCTGGTTGCCGCCCGAGAGGAGCTGCACGGGACGGTCGACGCTCGCGACCTTCACATCGAAGTCGCTCACGAGCTTCGCCGCGATCCCGTCGCCCTTCCGGTCATCGAGCCAGCCGACCCGCGAGAAACGGTCGAGCAGCGGCAGGAGCAGGTTGTTGCGCACCGAGTGTTCGAGGACGAGGCCCTGGAGCCGGCGGTCCTCGGGGACGAGGCTGATCCCGGCGGCGATGGCGTCACGAGAGTTGCGGATCGAGACCTCGCGACCGCGGACCTTGATCGTCCCGGACTGGACCGGATCGATCCCGAACAGGGCCCGCACCGTCTCCGTACGACCGCTGCCCATCAGCCCGGCGAAACCCAGTATCTCCCCCCCGTGGAGGTCGAGGCTGATCCCCCGCAGCCGGGGCTTCACGTGCAGGTCGCGCACCTCGAGGAGCGGCACCTCGTCGCGCTTGACGTCGCGCGGGGTCCACTCGAGGGCGCTCTCCATCCGGCGTCCGACGATCTGCTCGACGAGGTCCTCAGCGGAGAGGTCGCCCACCGCGGTAGTGGCCACGAGGCGGCCGTCGCGGAGAACGGTCACCCGGTCGGCGACCCGGAAGATCTCCTCCATCCGGTGGGAGATGTAGACGATCGAGATGCCCTGACCCGCGAGCGAGCGGATCAGCCCGAAGAGGTGGTCCGTCTCGTCCTTGGCGAGAGAGGCCGTCGGCTCGTCCATGATCAGGACGCGCGTGTCCTGCGAGCGGGCCTTGGCGATCTCGGTGAGCTGCCAGAAGGCCGTGCTGAGATCCTCCAGGCGCCGATTGGGGTCGACGGTCACGCCCATCTCCTCGAAGAGCGCCTGCGTGCGCTCGACCGAGGCGCGGTCGTCGAGCAGGCCGAGGGCTCCGTGCCGCTCGCGGGCGAGGAAGACGTTCTGGGCGACGGTAAGGGTAGGGACGACGCTGAACTCCTGGAAGATCATCGCGATCCCGCGGCTCATCGAGTCGTGGACCGAGGTCAGGTGAGCGACCTGACCGTCGATCTCGATGGTGCCCTCGTCAGGTTGGTGGACCCCGCGAAGGATCTTCATGAGAGTGGACTTGCCGGCACCGTTGCCGCCGGCGAGCGCATGAACCTCACCGCGGCGAAGCTCGAAGTCGACGCCTTCGAGGACGCGAACGCCGCTGAAGCTCTTGGAGATGCCCGTCATCCGGACCGCGGCGTCGTCCATCGGTCTGCTCCCCGCGATTGGGGGACGGGTGCCGCCCCGCCGGCGGCGGGGCGGCACCATCGGACCCTCGGGGGAGCGGGGCGGCACCATCGGACCCTGAGGGGAACCTACTCCTTGTAGCTGTCCTTGATCTCGGCGGGGGCCTCCACGTGGTAGACGTCCTGCCAAGCCTGGAGCACGTTCTCGTGCGAGACGGCGAGGGCCGGCAGCGCGACGTAGATGGGGGCGGCCTTGCCGAGCAGGCCGTAGGCCGCGAGGTTGGCCTCCGTGACACCCTGGTCGAACGGCCGCTGGGCGCCGAGGCCCTTGATCAGCTCGTCCTTCGCCAGCTGGATCGCGACGTTCTTGCCGAGGTCCTCGGTGGCGATGATCAGGTCCATCCGGTTGGACGCGCGCGCGGCGGCGATCACGCCCTCGGACGGGACGTCCCACACCGCCCAGATCGCCTTGAGATCGGGGGTCTTGGTGAGCATCGCGTTCGCCGCGGCCTGGGACTGACCGGCGAAGTCGGATCCGGTCACGCCCTTCTCGTCGACGATCGTGATGTTCGGGTACTTCTGGATGGTGGACTTGAAGCCCTCGTACCGGTCGCGCGTGACGAAGAAGTCGGCCTCGTGATAGATGAGACCGATCGTCCCCTCGCAGTTCATGGCCTTCGCGGCGAGATGCGCCGAGACGACCCCGTTGCCGCGGTTGTCGGCGGAGACGACGCTGACGTAGTCCTTGCCGGCCACCATGTCGTTGGGGACGTTGTCCATGAACACGAGCTTGACGCCCTGCGCGGCCGCCTTCATGTAGGCATCCTTGGTCGCGACCGGGTCGGTCGGGATCGAGACGATGATGCTCGGGTTCTTCGCCAGGACCGTCTCGATGTTCGAGACCTGGGTCGCCGGGACGAAGTTGGCGTCGGTCGTGGCCACGATCTCGATGCCGAGCTCGCCGAAGCGCTTGGTCAGGCCGGCGATCTGCGCCGCGGACCAGTCATCACCACCGTAGTGCATGACGATCGCGGCGGTCGCCTTCTTCTCCTTGACAGTGGCGAGCTCGGCGTCGCTCAGGACGACGGAGCTGGCCTCGGACGGGTCCTCGCCGTGCGGGCCCTTGCTGAGGACGCCGGCCGCCTGCGCAGCAGCCAGGTTTGCGTCGGCATCGCACGCGGCGGCGGTCGGCTCCGCGGACGCGGCGGCGCTCGCGGTGGGGGCGGCCTCGGACGGCGCCGCGGTAGATGCGCTCGGCGATGCTCCGGACGAGCAGGCCGAGACGAGCATGACGATGCCGGCGAGCGCGCCGATCATCTTTCGTGCGGGAACCATTGACGCTCCTCCTTGAGTGCCTAAGGTGCCGGCGGACCCGGCCGTCGCAGGTGCTCGGGTGGGATAGCTCGCCTTCACCTCCTCGCCGGGATGGCCCGCTCGCCGCGCGTCGACTGGTGTCCCGAAGCGCGACGGTTCGGGATCGACCCGGTGTCGTGGACTGGACTTATCGCCTTGTGTGGTGTATCTAATGCTGTACAACGGCGAAAGTCAATGCCTATTGTGCAGAATGGCGGCCATCGCAGATGGAAGAGCATCGGACGCCGAACCGCGGTGTATCGTCGGAGCAGGCAGCGGGGCGCACGCCTCGCGAGGGACCGGATGAGGACGTCGCCGTCGTGTCAGGCCGCGTGGGAAGCATCGGGGAGCCCGGGACGACGCGAGCGGGTCCCGGGCGCGGTCGCGGTCGCGCGGTGGGCCGCCGCGTGCGCTTCGAGCGCGACAGCCTGGCCATGGTCGTCGGGCTCGTACGATCGGGCCGAGCAGGCACGCGCCAGGAGATCGAGGCACTCTCCGGGCTCGGGCGCGCGGTCGTCGCGGATCGGATCGCCACGCTGATCGCCCGCGGCCTCGTGGAGCATGGCGAGCTGGGGGCGTCGACCGGCGGCCGGGCCCCGCGCAACGTCCGCTTCCGGGCCACCGCCGGGCACCTGCTGGTCAGCTCCCTTGGCACGACCACGCTCGGCGTCGGGCTGGCGGACCTCTCGGGGCGTCTCCTCGTCGAGCATCACGAGCCGTTCGATGCGACGCTCGGGGCCGAGAAGACGCTGGATCGCGTCGAGGCCCTGTTCGACTGGATGCTCGAGGAGCACCCGGAGGCGCGCGCCATCTGGGGGATCGGGTTGGCCGTGCCCGGTCTCGTGGAGCTGCCCAACGGCCGCCTCAGCTCTCGGGCGGCATTGCACCTCATGCCCGGCTGGTACGACTATCCGGTGGCCCGCCGCCTCGGCGGGAGGTTCAGCTCGACCGCCTGGGTGGACAACGCGGTGCACCTCATGGCCCTCGGCGAGCTTCATGCGGGCCGAGGCCACGGGGCGAGCGATCTGCTGTTCGTCAAGATCGGCACCGGGATCAGCGCGGCGCTCTGCTCGGACGGGAAGGTCCATCGAGGTGCCCACGGGTTCGCCGGCGACATCGGCCACGTGGCCATCAGCGACGACACGACGGTGATCTGTCGGTGCGGGAACACGGGCTGCCTCGAGTCGCTCGCCGGCGGCGCCGCGATCGCCCGCGCCGCCCGGCAGGCAGCCGAGGACGGCCGGAGTCCCTACCTCGCGGACATCCTCGCCTCCGGCCGCCCGATCACGGCCGCCCAGGTCGGCATGGCTGCGAATCGGGGAGATCCCCTCAGCATCGAGCTCCTGTCGCGGAGCGGGCGCCTGGTGGGCGAGACCCTGGCGATTCTCGTGAACGCGTACAACCCGTCGCTCGTCGTCGTGGGCGGGGGCGTCGCCCAGGCCGGCGAGATCATCATCGCGGCCATCCGCGAGGCTCTCTACCGTCGTTCGCGGTCGCTGGTCACGCAGAACCTCCAGATCGTGCGCGCGCAGATGGGCAGGACCGCCGGGCTCGTGGGCGCGGCACTCGCCGTCGTCGACGAGCTCTTTGCCCCCGACCACCTGCGCTCGTGGATCGACTACAGCTCGCCCGCCCGGCACGTGGAAGCGGGCATTGCCGCGTCGCCGCGCAGGGACGCGGCAGCCTCGACCCGCCCGGCCCGGCGCCCCGGGGGATCGCGGAGCGGAGCCGTCACTCAGCGCACTGCGAGGATCCCGGGATGACACCGAACGAGCCGTTCCAGCACATCTCCGTCGAGGGCCTCGGCCCGCACGGCGAATCGGCCGCCTCGATCGATCAGCTGGTCGTTTCGGAGGAGGCGACCGTGCGTGCGCGCGCGGCCGGGTACTCCGTGGTGGTGGTCATCCACACTACGGCCAGCGACTGGTCGCGCCAGCAGATCGCGGGTATCACCGAGACGCTGGATCGCTACGGCGCCTCGCTCATCGACGTCATCGACTGCGGGTTCCGCGCCCAGAATCAGGTCGACGCCCTAGAGGCGCTGATCGCCCGATCGCCGGACGCCATCATCAGCCTCCCGGTGGACGACCTCCGGACGGCCGAAGCCCACCGCCGGGTCACCGAGGCGGGCATCAAGCTCGTCCTGATGGACAACGCGCCGATCGGGCTGATCGCGGGGAAGCACTACGTCAGCGTGATCTCCGCCGACAACTTCGGGAACGGCCAGGTCGCTGCCGCCATCCTGGCACCCCACGTCCCGGAGCGCGGCACGGTGGGGATCGTCGGCTTCGGGGTTGACTTCTTCGCCACGAACGAGCGCGAGATCGGATTCCGGAAGTGGATGCGGGAGCATCGGCCCGACGCCATGCTGCGGCTCGCGGAGTTCCTCGATCTCGAGACGGCCGGTGACGTCATCCTCGACTTCATCCCCCAGAACCGCCCGATCGACGCGCTCTTCGTGCCTTGGGATGAGCCCGCCATCCGCGTGGTTCGGGCCCTTCGGGCGGTCGGGCGCGAAATCCCGATCACCACGATCGATCTCGGCAACGAGACCGCGCTGGAGATCGCGGCGGGAGGGCTCATCGTGGGTGTCGGGGCCCAGATGCCGTACGACCTCGGCGTCGCGGAGGCGACCGCGACCATCATGGCGCTTGTCGGCGCCGAGCCGCCGCCGTGGGTGGCCCTGCCCGCTTTGGCGGTCACCCGCGAGAACGTCCTGGCGGCCTACGAGGCCGTCTGGCACCGATCTGCCCCACCCGAGCTACAGCGGGCCGTCGCGTCGGCCGGCTCCGGGTCGTGACGCCGGTTGCCGCCGACACCTCCCCGCGGCCGATCGTCGTCGCCTCCTCCGCCTCCTTCATCCTCATCGGCTGGACCGGCCTGTTCGTCCCGTCGCTCCTCCGGGTCATCAAGGAGGACTTCGGGCAGACCGACGCGGGGTTCGGCTTCCTCTACCTCGTGAGCGCCCTCTTCTTCGCCGTTGGCGCGCTCTCCGCCGGCCTGCTCGCGGAGCGCCTCGGCCGGCGGACCCTGTTGCCCCTCTCGGCGCTCCTGATCGCGGTCGGGCTCGCGACCCAGGGGGCGGCCCCGTCGTGGCCCGTCCTCCTCTTCGGTGTCGCCCTCGCCGCGGCGGGCTCCGGCGCGATCGACGCCGGCGTCAACAGCGTCGTCATGGACCTCTCCGTCTCGGGCAAGGGCAGCGCGCTCAACCGGCTCCACCTGTTCTACAGCGTCGGCGCGCTCGGGGCCCCGCTCGTCATCGGCCAGCTGCTGGGGCTCGGGCTCGACTGGCGCCTTCTCGCCGCGGGAACCGGGGTCGCCGCTCTCGCCCTGGTGGTCCCCATGCGCGCGGTCGGGTCGGTGCCGCCCCGACGGCGCGCGGACGCCGCCGTGCCGGGCGCGACCGGTCCGGGTGACCGGGCCGCCGGCCCGAACAACGGCGCCGCCGGGCCCGACCTCCGCCTCCCGCTCGCGATCCTCGGGCTGGCGATCGCCTGCTACGTCGCCGCGGAGCTCGGGGTGTCGAGCTGGCTCGTGGGCTTCCTCGCCGACGAGCCGATGAGCGTCGCGACCCTGGGTCTGAGCCTCTTCTGGGTGGGCCACGCCAGCGGACGGCTGGCGGCGGTCAGGGTCGCGGACCGGTTCGACCCGATCTGGTTCACGACCGCCTGCGCGGCCGCGGGCGGCGTCGCCCTGGCCATCGCCGTGCACGGCCCCGCGGGTGCGCCGCGGATCGCGGCCTTCATGCTGACCGGCTTTGCCCTGGGCCCGGTCTGGCCGATGATCATGACCGTGGGCGGGACGCTCTTCCCGCACCGCGCCGCCAGCGTCAGCGGCGTCCTGACGGCCGCGGGCGTGGTGGGCTCCGTGCTGTACCCGCCGCTCATGGGCTTCATCTCGGGCGGCGCGGGCCTCGGCGCGGGGATGACGGGAGCTGCGGTCCTGGCCGTGCTCAGCGGGGCGGCCGTGGTCACTGCCGGGCGCGTGGCCGCCCGCCGGCGCCGCGCCGCCGGAGTCCTGCCTCCCCGATGGGACCATCGCGCCCGTTGACCCCGCGCACCACGAGGCGCATCGTGGGCATCCGCTCGGCAGGGGCCGGGCGCGAGGGCGCTCAGCCCAGCACGCGAGGCCAGGCCGTGACCCGTAGGCGTCGACTCCACCCGTTCGCTGCCGCCGTCCTCGCCACGCTGACGGCCGCGTCCGGCGCGCTCGCGGCCGAGCCGACGCCGACGACCGGCGCCGCCGAACGCGTGATCGTCGTCCTGGCACCCGACGCGGACGCTGCGGCCGAGGCGTCTTCCGCCCGCGGGGCCGGCATCGAGGTTGAGCGCACCTACCGGAACGCCGTGCGCGGCTATGCGGCAACCGTGAGCCCCGCGGAGGAGCGCCGCCTGGCGTCCGACCCCCAGGTCGTCGCCATCGTGCCCGACGAGCGGATCACGGGGCTCGACGTGCTGGCCGGCCAGACGGTGCCGACCGGCGTGGACCGCGTCTTCGGGCGGCAGAGCGCGGCCGTCTCGACCGGCGGCCTCGACGGGCGGGTGGACGCCGACGTGGCCATCTTCGACACCGGGATCGACCCGACGCACCCGGACCTGGTGGTGGCCGGCGGGTACAACTGCACGAGCTCCGACCGGGCGAACTGGATCGACCAGTACGGCCACGGCACCCACGTGGCCGGCACCGTGGGCGCCCGCGACAACGACGACGGCGTCGTGGGCGTGGCACCGGGCGTCCGCCTGTGGGCCGTCCGGATCCTCGACGCCAAGGGCGAGGGCTACCTCTCGTGGTGGCTCTGCGGCCTCGACTGGATCGCGGCGCAGAACGATCCGCTGGACCCAAGCCGTCCGCTCATCGAGGCGGTCAACATGTCCGTGACCCGCTGGGGCCGCGACGATGGGAAGTGCGGCACGGTCAATGCCGACCCCTTCCACCAGGCGATCTGCCGGGTCGTGGCCCGCGGCATCACCGTGGTCGCGGCGGCGGCGAACGACGCGGGCCCTGCGTCGGCCCGCGTCCCGGCTGCCTACAACGAGGTGATCACCGTCTCGGCGCTGGCCGACACCGACGGCCTGCCGGGGGGCCTCGGCGGCAACAGCTGCTGGAGCTGGGGCACCTATGACGTCGATGACACGTTCGCCGACTTCTCGAACTACGGCAGCGACGTGGACCTCATCGCGCCCGGCAAGTGCATCCTCTCGACGAAGCGCGGCCAGGCCTACGGCTACTCGTCGGGGACGTCGATGGCGGCGCCGCACGTCACGGGGGCCGCCGCGCTCTACCGGGCCACCCGGCCCGACGCGCCGCCCTCCGAAGTGCGCTGGGCGCTCCAGTACCTGGGCAACAGCGACTGGCAGACGGCGACCGATCCGGACGGGAAGCCGGACATCCTGCTCGACGTGTCGCGGATCGGGCCCCTGGGCGACTTCGCGCCGTCGGCGACGCTGCCGTTCGAGGGCCTGGTCGCCAACGAGACCGGGGCGACGTGGACCATCCCCCTCGCCGCGGGCCGAGGGCCCGGCTTCATCGAGCCGATCACCTTCAGCGTGGCAGCCGCCCCTGCTCCGCTGGCCACCGCCTTCGTCGGGCCGACCGCGCTGTCGGGCACGGCCGACGCCGGCACGCTCACGATCACGGTCCCGCCCGCGACGCCGGCCGGCGCGTACGACGTCGTCGTGGGAGCCGCCTACCGCGCGACCCGCGTCCACGAGATCCACATCGCGGTGCTCGTCGAGAACGCGCCGCCGGTCGCCGCGCCGCCGGTCGCGTCGTTCGTCCGCGGCAGCCGGACAACGGCGACGGGCCTCCCGATCCGCCTGTCCTGGCCGCCCGCAGCCGACCAGTCGCCGATCGCCAGCTACGAGCTCGGCGAGACCGACGGCACCGAGCCGATGACGGTCGCCGGCACCGGCCCGACGATCCGCACCGTCACCACGTCGATCGCCTTCGAGAGCCCGCGGACGTTCGCGGTCCGGGCCACCGACGCGCCCGGGAACACCGGCCCCTGGGCCGTCGCGTCTCCGGTGAGCGTGTTCCCGACGCAGGAGTCGAGCCCGGCCGTGCGGCGGAGCTCGGGCTGGACCGGCTACACGTCGACGTACGCGCTCGGCGGACGGGCCGTCTACGCGACGCGGCCCGGAGCGATCGTCCGGTACTCGTTCACAGGCGGCGGGATCGCGCTCGTGGGCGCGACGGGCCCCACGCGTGGGGCGGCCGAGATCCGCCTCGACGGGGTGCTCGTCGGCAGAGTGAACGCCTACTCGAGGAGCTCCGGGAGCCGCTGGCTCCTCCAGGCGCTGACCGTCGATCCGGCGATCCCGCACACGATCGAGGTCCGGGTCCTCGGCACCGCCGGCCACCCGCGCTTCGACGTCGACGCCTTCCTCGTCCTCCGGTAGCCGCGGCCGTGGCGTCCCAGGGGCCAGCCCGGTCGGGCACGACCGTGGCCTCCGTCTCCTCGTTGCGAACCGTCAGCCTGGAGTACCGGACACGGCCCCGCCACCCCTGGCCTCGGCCATCGGGGCGTCCGTAGCATCCCGGGCCATGGCCGCCTCGAGTCGCTCCAGGTAGGGCCGCGCCTTGAGGCGCTCGAAGATCGCCCGTGCCTCGGCCGCCGCCTCGCGCGTCGCCGGGTTGTCGACACCCACGAGGATGACGAAGTCGAGCGAGATCCGGGCGACCTCGAAGTCGGAGCCTTCGGACCTGAGCAGGGAGAGGGCTTCGCGAAAGCCGGTGATCGCGTCGTCCACGCGCCCTTCGAGCGCCGCGATCCCGGCCCGGGCAGCGACCCGATACGCCGCGATACCCAGCTCGGTCGATGGGTCGGCATCGAGCCGATCCGCGACCTGCCGAGCCCGGGCAAGGTCGCGGCCCCAGAGAGCCGGCCGCATCGCCAACCCGAGGTAGAGCGTTGCGGCGGGGTCGGCCTCCGCCGCGCTCACCGCCTCATCGCAGGCCAGGCCGAAGTCCCCGGCGTGGAGGGCGCGATCCGAGCGCAGGATGAGAGCGCTGGAGAGGCCGGCCGGGTCCGAGACCTCCGACGAGAGGACCTCGAGACGGGCCAGGGTTGCGTCGGTCGACTCGCCTCTCGCCACAAGGAAGAATGCCGCGATGCCGAGTCGCCGGATCTCGTCCATCGGGTTACCGGTGCCGTGACCCGAGCCCTCGCCGTCGGCGGCGGCTGCCTCGGCGAGCGCCTCGTCCCACCCATCGGCCAGGAAGAAGCTCCCGATCCAGACCGCCACTCTGGTCCAGCTGGCCAGGCTCCGGTTGCCGACCCGGCGTGCCAGCTCCTCGGCCATCCGGTTCGTGTCGCGCGCCCGGCGCCAATCGTCGAGGCTGCCCGTGAGGTTGGTCAGGGCCCGGATCTCCGCGGCGACGAAACCGCCCGCGCGAGCGATCTCGACGGCGGCCTGGAGCAGCGCCAGCGCCTCGCGCTTCCGGCCGAGGAACCCCAGCGACGACCCCTTGTTGTTGAAGGTCTCCGCCAGGATCCGCTCGAGCCCCAGGTGCTCGGCGAGATCCAGGGTCAGGTCGGCCGCCTGGATCGACCGGGCGGGCTCACCGCTGCGCATCAGGGCGCGCGACAGGTTCGCGTTGAGGCCGGCCCGGGTCTCGTCGCCATCCGTCTCCGGGAACGCGGCGATCGCCGCCTCGAGGACCTCGACCGCCTGCGGCGCCTGGCCCGCATCGATGAGGATCTCGCCGAGGAGGGCCTGGGCACGGCCGAGGGCCAGGGGATCACCGGTCGCCCGAGCGAGCTGGATCGCATGGCGCGCGAGCGCCTCGGCGTCGTCGTGCCGCGCCGCGGCGTTGGCCGAGGCGGCCACCCGGAGGTGCAGCGTGGCACGCTCGCCGGGATCCGCGGTGATCCGGATCGCCTGGCGAAGCAGGGACACGGCCTGGTCGTGGGCACCGAGGGTAGCCGCCCGTTCGGCGGCGCCGGACAGGGCCAGCCGGGCCTGGATCGCGACGGCGTCGGCCTCGGCCCCGTCGGCCGAGGCTTCGTGGGCGGCGACGTAGTGGGAAGCCAGCGCACCCGCCAGCTCGTCGTCGCCGAGGGCCTCGAAGTACCGGGCCGCCGCGAGGTGCCGGTTCCGCCGGTCGCGCCTGGCCAGGGTCCCGTAGGCAACCTCGCGGATGAGCGACTGCACGAAGCGGTACTGGCCCCACTCGGGGCTGCGGGGATCGATCTCGAGGTCGAACAGCTCCCGTCGCGCGAGGGCCTTGAGCCGGGGCTCGAGCGCCTCCGCGTCCTGGCCGCTGACCGCGATGAGCCCGGCCAGGCCGAACGCCTGGCCGAGGACCGACGCGTCGACGACGAGGTTCCGGTCGACGGGATCCAGGGCGTCGAGGCGGCTGGCGATGAGCGACCGGAGGGTGTCGGGGACGACCAGCTCGCCGAGCTCGCCGACCGGGCGGAAGGCGTCGCCGTCACGCTCGAGCCGGCCGTCGGCGACGAGCGAGCGGACCATCTCGACGGCATAGAGCGGAACCCCGTCGGCCCGGTCGAGGATCGCCCGGATCGCTGGCTCGGACAGGCCCGGTACGAAGCCGTCGAGCAGCGCCCGCATCGCCTCGTCGCTGAGCGGCTCGAGGGCGAGCCTGGCCAGGCTCCGGGTCGCCGCCCCCCAGTCCGGTCGGCGGTCGAGCAGCTCCGGGCGGGCCAGGGTGACGACGACGAGCGGGACGTTCCTGGACCACTCGAGGAGGTGCTCGATGAAGTCGAGCAGGCCCGTGTCGGCCCACTGGAGGTCCTCGAACAGCAGCACGGTCGTGCCGCGCTCGGCGATCCGCTCGAAGAAGATGCGCCAGGCAGCGAACAGCACGTCGCGCCCGCCGGCGGGCGCCGGCTCGAGTCCCAGCAGGGTCAGGAGGGCGGGCTCCACCCAGCGTCGGTCCTCGTCGGCCGGTACGAACTCCGCGACGGTCGCCCGCACCCGCTCCCGGGTCGTGGCCTCGGTGTCGTCCTCGGCCAGCCGGCACCGCCGGCGGACCATCTCGCCGAGCGCCCAGAACGTGATCCCCTCGCCGTACGAGGGCGAGCGGCAGCGGTGCCAGTAGATCGTCTCGCCCGGATCCCTGGACCAAGGCGCTGCACGGCGTCCACGAGGTCGAGCCCGGCGCGAACGGACCGCTCCGCGTCGTCCTCGCGGGCGACGGGAGCGCCCCAGACCGCCATGACCGCGTCGCCGATGAACTTCTCGAAAGTGCCCCCGTAGCGGGCGATGACGTCGGTCGCGATCTCGAAGTGGCGGGTCAAGGTGTCGCGGACATCCTCGGCGTCGCGCTCCTCGGCGAACGGCGTGAACCCGACAAGGTCGGCGAACAGGACGGACACGAGCCGGCGCTCCGCGACGGGGTGTGGGATCGCGACGGGCGCAGCACGAGTCGCGGCCGGGCCCAAGGTCGTCGCCGCCGAAACGGGACTGCCGCATTCCCCGCAGAACTTGGCGCCCGGCAGCAGCGCGAGCCCACAGGCTGCGCACGCCAGACCGAGCCGGGTCCCGCATTCCTTGCAGAATTTCGTGCCAGCCGGGTTCTCGGTCCCGCAGTTCGAGCAGATCACGACGCCCTCGCCCCTCCGTGTGAGGTGCCGAGCCTGGCCCAACGCGGGCCGGGGTGGAACCCGCCTCACGTGCGCGGCCACCCCCACACCATGAACGGATCGTGTCGGTCCTGAGTGCTCTGGGCGAGAAGGAGCTGACCCAGACCTGACGGATGACGGTCCGGATCGCATCCGAGGGCGCCAGTTACACCCACGAACAGGATGGTCCGCTCGTGGGCATGCCACACTTGGCACATTGCCAAGTGTACTTGACATCTCTGTTCGTAACAGTGATGCTGGCGGCGATGCCGACCGAACACGAACCTCGCCTGTTGAACCGACTCCGAGTGGCACGCGCGGAGCGGGATCTCTCGCAGGAGCGGCTCGCCCGGGCCGCCGGGGTCAGTCGCCAGACGATCAGCTCGATCGAGACCGGCCAGTACTGCCCCTCCACCCTCCTGGCGTTCCGGCTCGCCCGGGTCCTGGGTGTCCGCGTCGATGCACTCTTCTGGCTCGAAGGAGACGACCGATGAACCCCCTGGTGGTGCGCGATGAGCGGGAGATCAGCGTCGATCAGGCCGCCGACCGCCTGTCGTACCTCGTGCTCTCATTTGGGTTGCTGGCGATCGTGGCGTACCGGAGCTTGGCGGGCGGTGAGGCGCCCTGGGATCTCCTGGGCCTCGTCGTCCTGGGTGGTCTGGTCGGCACCGCGTACCGGGTCCAGAAACGAGCGGTCTCCCGGCGCTGGGGGCTGATGCTTGTCCTGACGGTCGTCGTCGCACTGGCCCTGGCGGCGATCGTGACGTTCGCTACGCGGGCGTAGACATCCTGATCGTCCTCGTTGCGGACGCATCGCGCTTGCTGGGCGACTGTAGGGGTCGA
>Ga0315284_10004235_pt1 | contig 20407 bp, 20 predicted proteins | sample YL17G09_16_MG_FD_203696 | JGI IMG/M metagenome (GOLD analysis project Ga0315284, IMG submission 203696) | Sediment microbial communities from Yellowstone Lake, YNP, Wyoming, USA - YL17G09_16 | ecosystem: Environmental > Aquatic > Freshwater > Lake > Sediment | place: USA: Wyoming | collected...
TTAACTCAGGCGTGGACGACTTCATTCTAGGTTTGCAGACTGGTCCCAGTGCCTAATTAGTCGCTGGCGCGAAAAGCGCCAGCGACTAATTAGGCAGTCGTTTGCGAAGCTCCTCAATGATAAGCTCCTCGGTGAAGGGTATCCATGGACCTTTGCCGAGGAGCTAAATTTTTTATGTCCGACTCTCAATCGTTTGTTAGCACTGAGATCAAAACCGCGGGCTATGCCATCGTTACGATCGCTCGTGAGCCCGTAAATTCGATGAATTTGGAACTCTGGCAGCAACTGGCCAGCGCAGTTAGCGAGCTCGAGAGCAGTCCGAAGGTTCGTGGTGTTATCCTGCAGTCGGGACTAAAAAAAGACGTCTTCACTGCTGGTAACGATATTAACGAGCTCTATGCCCCAAATACGAGCTTTGAACGCTATAAAAACTTTTGGGTGACACAGAACACCTTTCTGGCCCGCCTGTACCGTTCACCGCTGGTCACTGTAGCGGCCATCCGCGGTGCCAGTCCAGCCGGCGGCTGTGCGACGGCTCTTTGCTGCGACGCGCGGATCATGACGGATTTTGGCACATTTGGTCTCAACGAAGTGGCCCTGGGAATTCCCGTGCCTGAGTATTGGGGCCAGCTCATGGTGCGCACCATTGGCCAAAGAGCGACCGAGCGCCTGCTACTGAGCGGCACCCTAGCCTCAGCCGAAGAGGCCCTGCGCCTAGGTCTGATTGATGCCACGGTTCCGGTGGATCAACTCACGGCTCGTGCAGAAGAGTTAATTCAGCAACTAATCAGCGTTCCGATGCCTGCCCGCCAACAGACCAAGAAGCAACTTCGTGCATCCTTCGCCAAAGACTGGGAAGGTTTCTGCCAAAAAGAAGCCGAAAGCGCCTGGCAAATGCTTGCCAGTCCAGCAGTGGTGGCAGCATTAGGCCAAGTTTTGCAGCGTTTGAGCAAACCAAAGTGACCTGATTTTTTGTTAACGGTATCGGTGTGCAAATTATCAGTGCGTGACGATCTCGCTGCGAGCAGCCCTAAGCTGCGGGGTCGTCGCCTCCAACTTTAGTTGTGCCGCTCTGCCGGCTATACTTCTCACAATGACAACAGCTTGTCCGTGGAACAAACGCACGTCCTTAGCCACAAAGGGATCGAGTGAGTTGGGATCGCCGTTACCGACTCCGACGATCTGACCAGGTCCGGCAAGCTGGAGTTGCACCATTTGACTGCCGTCTGGATCGACGGTGCCATGGTCGTCGCGCGCTGTAACAGTGATGAAACTCAAATCCTCACCGTCGGCGCGAATTTCTTGGCGATCAGCAACAAGCTCAAGATGTGTCGGAGGTGCAGCCGTGAGAACCCGGGCTTCGCCGATCTTCTGACTGCCTCGGTAGGCGACTGCCGTCAGTTCTCCGGGTTCAAACTTAACGCCGTCCCACCGCAGCCTGTAGCTGCGCGTTACGCCGTAGTAGGAACGATCGAAGTTATGCGAGGCGGCCAAATTGGCCGGTAATGCACTGTTAACTGGAAACTTGGTTTGACGCCCCAAAGAGCGGCCGTTGAGAAACAATTCAGCCGAATCACCGCTCGTGTACACCATGACGGGAACCGTCTGGCCCATTTTGTTGGGCCAATTCCAATGCGGCAAGATGTGCACGGTATCTACCTCAGGACGCCAATAGCTACGGTATAGATAGTAGCGATCCTTAGGTAGCCCTACTAAGTCGACTGCGCCAAAAAATGAGCTGCGCGCTACTTTTTCGTACGGCGTGGGCTCACCTATATAATCAAATCCACTCCAGATGAATTCGCCAGCTATAAAGGAATGGGCCTCTAGCTTGGCAAACTCAATGTCGGCAATATCCCCCCAAGATACCGCATGGAAATCAAAGGAGCTCAATAGCGGTGCCGCCGGGAAGGCCTCCTTGTAACGGGGTAACGGCAGCTCGTAATACCCCCGCGTGCTCACTGCCGATGCCGATTCACTCATCAAGACCGGCATATCAGGATAAGCCTGACGACCGGGTATATACTTACGTCCGTAGTTCCAGCTCTGCACATCAAGGTAGCGGTGAAGTCCTGTTTTTATCGACTGTAGGATGTGTGTGGCCATCGTCACGGGACGAGTCGGATCATTGGCGCGCACGTAACTTGCGATAGTCCCCACTTGCTCAGCGCTACCACCAAACACGTTGGCCTCGATATCCCAAATTTCGTTGCCAATACTCCAAATCATGATGCTTGGATGATTGCGATCTCGGCGGACAAAGCTGCTGATCTGACGTTCAGCAAAATCGTTGAGACTCACCTGGGGCAAACGGTCTGCTGTTTGGTCCCATTTATCGAAACACTCAGCAAACACCAAAAAACCCATTTCGTCAGCGAGTTCTAGAAACTCCGGAGCTGCCGGATTGTGACTGAAACGGACGGCATTAACGCCCATGTCCCGCATGATTTCCAGCTGCCGCTGAGCGGCTCGGCGGTGGAATGCAGCACCTAGAGGTCCAAGATCATGATGCAAGTTAGCACCGTGCAACTGCACTCTTCGGCCGTTAAGCAGAAGTCCCTGGTCTTTAGTGAACTGGAGCGTCCTAATGCCAAACTTTGTGTCGTAAATGTCGCGCGTCTTACCCCCGACCTTTAGCACGGAGACCGCGGTATATAGGCTCGGCGTCTGCAAATCCCAAAGTTGCGGTGTCCCTACGCTTAGAACCTGCGTGACAGTAGCCGAGGCTGAAGCTGGCACGGTGACGGTCTCCGTGCGCTGGGCGACTGGAGCCGCCCTTGGGCCTGGCGCATAGATATCAGTCGTCAGACTGACCACGGTGGGCTCAGGTAGATTATTGTCGATGGTGGTGCGGATGGCCACATCGGCTGCCGCAGGACTTAACTTTGGCACCGTGACAAACGTTCCCCACTCAGCAACATGGACTGGGCCCGTAACAGTCAAGGTGACTTTGCGGTAGATACCAGCGCCAGGATACCAACGCGATGCGTGATTGCGAGTATCCGCATGCACCGCAATGACATTATCGCGGCCAAAATTCAGATAAGGCGTCGCATCTACACGAAACGAGTTGTAGCCATAATCCCATTCGCCGGCGAGTTGGCCGTTGACGTAAACTTTTGGGAAAGCCATGACGCCATCAAAATCGAGAAAGTAGCGCTTTCCCGCATCTGCTTCAGGCGGGGTCAGGTGATAGCGGTACCAACCCTCTCCGTGCCAATTAAACTTACTGTTGCTGTCCCCCTTAGTGTCCATTGGCCCAGATATGGCCCAGTCATGCGGGACTCGCACCTCGGCCCAACTGGTATCGTCGAGGTCCGGGCTAGCTGCACCAGCGGGATTGCCACGGACAAAACGCCAGGGTTCCACTAGACGCGTCGTGAAGCGCTGCGCTTTGGCAAGCGCCGCTTGCTCCGACATGAAAAAAAATCCAAATACATACAAAATTCTTTGTAATTGCATTAGTTTCTTCATGCGCTAGTACCTCCGTAGCGGCACGTCGAAGTCAACTTAGCAGTCCATCGAAAAATGTAAAAGATTCTTAAAATGAGAAGAGCTGGGCCCGTGCTAAAGATTGCCTTAGCGAGGAAGCTCCAGTATCTTATTTCAAAAGCTCAAGCGCCATTAGACTTCAAAGGACCGAGGGATCGAGCATGAAGAAATTGCTGATTCTCCTGACCGCCGTTGCGATTACAGGGGGCAGTTACTTCCTTTTAACGCAAGTGAACAATCGGCATGCCGCCACGGCTGCCGTGCCAGCTAGCTTGGATGTGGAAGAGTTCGATACCCAACCGGCCGAGGAATCAGCGGGCACGGAATATTACGAAAACGATTACGATCGCTACGACGATCCGACCAGCGGCATGGTAGACGATCAGGACTCAGAAAGAGAAAACCGCCAACTGCAGCAAGCGAGTGCCGCTGATGCTGAACCCATAGACGATGCCGATGCTCCGAACCAAGCTGCCAAGGCCCCGTCCACGACAGACGAAAAAAATAGACCGCGGAGCCTTTAACGACTGCGCGGTCCCACTGAGAACCAGACAACCGCTTAAGGACGCCTTTGAAGGGCGCCCATACGGTGACTGGCAATTCTCTCTTTATCGTAACTTAGGCTCCGCGACCCATCTTACGCAGCTGCTTAATGCGGCGCTTACGAGCGGCAATGGCCTTCTTCTTGCGTTTAACGGAGGGCTTTTCGTAATGTTGCCCCTTCTTCAAGTCGCCGATCACACCAGCTTTCTCGACTTGTTTCTTGAAAATGCGCAGTACCTTATCGATCGGCTCCCCGTCCCTAACCTTAATACCCGGCATAGATTTCCTTTCGCGTCCCTGGGCAAAAACAGAAGCCGGACCATAACAAACAATATTCTTAACATGCAACTGTAATCAACCTAGGGCTTAAGTTCGCTAATCCTGGGTGGCGCCCCCCGTCCCCACGGTCAACCTGATTATGATTCATAAATACACCAAGGTACAATGTAACGCCTGATCTTTTCACGCCTGTCAATGGCGAGAATCAGCCGTTCTCAAACGACCTTAGATGCGTCACGCTAGATATACAGCCAATGAATACAATTCGAGGTCTCGTATGAATCCAAGAGCGTTTTCGCGTCTTGCCGGGGTCGGTCTTTGCTTAGTTTTGGCTAGCTGCGGTAAGACCGCGGTGCCGAGCTCTCACACTGCGGGGATGCCCTGGGCAAAGGACTATACTGAACGCCATTTACGCATCCCCACTCCTGACGGGACACGGCTCAGCTCCAGCGTTTTCATGCCCGATGCAAAGAAATTTCCTGGCAAACGACCCGTCGTGATCCTCGGTAGTTCCTGGGCCCTAAACGAATGGGAATACGACGGCCAAGCTCGGCAATTTGCCGCCGCGGGTTATGTAGTTCTGAATTACGCACCGCGCGGCTTCGGCTTGTCGGGTGGGCGCGTCGGAGTAGCTGCTGCAGCCGATATCCACGACGTCAGCGACCTCATCGACTGGCTAGGTGCCAACACCAGCGCCGACACCAACCGCGTGGCCATGGCCGGTGTATCCTACGGGGCCGGCCTTGGCTTGCTAGCTGCAGCCCATGACGAGCGGATTAAAACAGTCGTTGCCCTGAGCGGGTGGGGTGATCTGATCCAATCCCTTGCCCCAAACGATAGCCCGCGCCAAGTTTGGATCTCACTTTTAATTGGTACAGGCGCTATATTCGGCCGCCTCGATCCAGATCTCTATAAACGCGTGGACGATCTTTTTAACCATCATAACTTCGAAGATCTGCGCGCCTGGGCCCGCGTCCGCTCGCCACTGAGTTACGTCGATAGGCTAAATGCGCGGCAAGTGCCCATCTTCGTCGGCAACAGCTACCAAGACAATCTATTCCCACCAAGTCAGATGCGCGAATTTTACGACAAATTAACCGGCCCAAAAATGTTTTACATGGACCGCGGAATACACGCTATGACGGCAGTACCAGGACTCTTCGGCATGCCAAGCGAAGTCTGGTTTGACGCGCATGCCTGGATCGATCACTGGCTGCTCGGTAAAGACACTGACATCGTGCGTCGCCCACCAGTCAGCTTTGGTACCGACAGGGGCCGTGAGTATTACAACGAGATGCCGCAGCCGAGTTCTGCAGAGTCAGCGGTGTTTAAACTCACAGCCCTCAATAAATTGGTTCAAAAAGAATCTGCGAGTAACGAAAGCACCCTGCCAAATATTGTCATTCGCTTGATCGGCAACATCGATTCATCGGCAACTTCCGGCATTCCGTTGCTATCAGACACCGCAGATGCCTTCCTTGGATTGCCGGTACTTCAGGACATGAAACGTATCGATAAAAACTACGCCGCAATCTACCTCAGCCAACCAGTAGGAAGTGTGACATCACTGCGCGGCTCACCACGCGTGACGATCCACCTCCAACCGCACCAAGGCCCTGTCCAATTGAATGCCTATCTGTACGATGTCGATGATAAAAACATCGGCAAATTAATCACCCATGGCACCTTCACCCGCTACGAGGCATCCGCAATCGCTAGCACTATACCACTTGAGCTACTAGTCGCTGCTTATGATGTACCCGCCGGCCACCGTATCGCTGTAGCCATCGACACCCGCGACCCGCTCTACGTGAACCCTGCCACCGCGGCTTACCAGCTCGAGATTGATCATTCGGCGCATTCAGAGACGACCGTAGCCTTACCGATCGTTCCATTCTAAAGCGAAAAGTTAAGGTTCTCAGACCATTGCCGGGAGCAACTAGACGCGGTACTAAGCATAACAGCTTAATTAATCTCGTCCCGTTTGTTGAGGTCGGTGGTCGATGCTAAAGGTTTATGCTCGCGAAGGGTCAGGGTTCAGGCCGCTCGGAAAAATACTGGCCTCGATGGTCGTCGCTTTTTGCTTTGCGACGCAATCCCTGACCGCTGCTACGGACAGTATTTTTCATCCACCTTTAGATCCTGCCAGACCTCGGTCTAGTTACATCGCTCAGGCAAAGCGAGGCATGGTTGTCGCCGCTCACCCACTCGCCAGCGCTGCCGGCGAGGCTATGCTCAAGGCTGGTGGCCTTGCTGTCGATGCTGCCGTTGCTACTTCATTTGCACTTGCGGTCGTGCGCCCTCAATCGACGGGGATAGGCGGCGGTGGCTTTCTCCTCTACCACCAAGCCATTGATAAATCGACGCGGGCCTATGACTTCCGCGAGCGCGCGCCCGCCTTAGCTACTCGCGATATGTTTCTCGACACAAAAGGAAATCCAACAAGTTTCCGCTATAACGGCATCGACATTCCTGACTCTGCCGTAAATGGTCACTTAGCAGTGGCTGTGCCTGGACTAGTTCGCGGCCTGGTGGAGCTCCAGGCAAAGTACGGCAAGCTGCCGCTGGCGCAGGTCTTGGCACCTGCGATAAAAATCGCCGAGTCAGGATTTCCTGTTTATCCAGCCTTAGCGAAACTTTTGCTGCAGCGAGAATCTGTTCTTAAACACTTTCCTGGTACTTTTAAGATATTTTTTCGTAGGGGCAAACCGCTACACACGGGCGATCTACTCGTCCAAAAGGACCTCGCTTGGACCTTACGCCAAATCACCGCGAGGGGTGCGGCAGGTTTCTACGACGGTGCCGTAGCTAATTTTATCGTAGCTGAGATGAAACGCGGCAAGGGCCTGGTGACAGCAAATGATCTAGCGAGCTACACCATGCGTGAACGTGAACCGCTTGTCGGTGCGCACCGCGGCCACCGGATTATTTCGATGCCCCCCCCATCGTCCGGTGGAGCGGTCATACTGGAAATTCTTAATATTCTGGAAGCCAATGGGCCTAATCAGGAGCAAAAGCTCGCCTACGGCTCGACGGGAGCCGTGCACTGGCTAACTGAAGCTATGCGCCGTGCATTTGCTGACAGGTCGGTATTCTTGGGCGATCCAGAATTTACCAAGGTGCCGCTCAAGGGACTCATCTCGACAGAATATGCCGTTTCACTTAGAGCGAGTATCAATCCGCTCAAAGCAACTCCGTCCAGTGAGATCAAAGGGGGGGATCCGGAAAAATTTGAACATCCATCCACGACTCATCTGTCAGTGATCGATAGCCAAGGTAACGCAGTCAGCAGCACTCAAACTGTAAATTATTATTTTGGCTCCGGCGTCGTGGCAGAAGGTACAGGCGTCTTACTTAATGATGAAATGGACGATTTTGCGAAGAAAAGCGGGACTGCTAATGTCTTTGGCCTAGTAGGTAGCGATGCCAACGCGATCAAAGCCGGGAAAACTCCGCTGTCGTCCATGTCACCCACGCTTGTATTTGATCACAACAGCAAATTACGCCTTGTTCTCGGATCACCTGGCGGGCCAAGGATCATCACCGCTACCCTACAAACCATCATCAACGTACTGGATCATCAAATGAGTCTCGCTGATGCCGTGCACGCGTACAGGATTCATCAGCAGTGGTTGCCAGATAAGCTTGAAATGGAGCCTAACGGACTCGCCCCAAACGTAGTAAAAGAGCTTAAGGCGATGGGCCACAACGTGGTGGAGCATATAGGCATGGGGGATGTGGAGGCCATCGAAGTGACCGAATCCGGACTAATCGGCGTGTCAGATACGAGGTCGGATGGTAAGCCTATGGGTTTTTAAACAAAACTCATCAGAATTGTGAATTAGTCAGGCACGTCAGCTCCTTTATTCAGTCACGGCTGCTACCACCCAAGGTGCGATGACGAAGGATAAAGAATAGAATGGTGATTACACCATGACCACCTGGACGCTACCCATGACTAAACTCACTGTGCAAGCAGTGCTCTCTACCGCTTTGCTTGCTACCCAGGCAAGCGCACGGCATATAGAAACAGTCGATCACGGGGCTGCCTGGCGACTTGAGGCTGGTGGTATGACCGCGAACACACGGCAAGCCTCAGTGACCCTTCGCCCTGTCCTGCGCACGATTGATGGCTGGAAACAACCGAATGCCGAAGATTGCGAACTGAGAACGTCGCAGTATCAGTGCCATGTAGCTGGTTATGGTGACTTGGTTGTGGATATGCAGCCCTCGGTGCACGTGACTTTCACGGCAACTAAGCCAACCTCAGTCATAGGGATCGGCCTCGGCGGCAGCATGCATCTGCCTGACACTAAAGGCTGGCTGTCGAATGGGTTTCAATCTTGGTCGCAGACTGGTGTCATTGCGCTGAGAAAGCCCGTAAGTGAAGTAGAGCTAAACAAAGCCCTCGCTCTCATCGGCGAGGACGAGGTCTATCGCCGCGGCCGCGAATTTTCCTGGTGGTATAGCTTTGCTTCAGGGGGCCACGACAGTTTTCTTGCAGGCGCCACGACGGCACAGCATCTGAAATCATGGGTGCAGCTCACCAAAGCTAATCAGACTGACGATATTAATGTGAGGATCATCAGTGGGGCGACCGAAAAGCTAGACGTACAACCTGGTGAATCGATCGCGAGTGAAGCATGGACACTTTATCTGGGTCCCGAATTGGCAAAAGGCATGGCAGTGTATGCCGCTGCCATTCCAAGTCGCCATTATCACAAGCCTCAGCCCGTGCCAGTGGGCTGGAATTCTTGGTATGAACTCTGGAACACGGTCAAAGCTGAGGACGTGCTGGGCAATGCTCACATGTTCAGCCAACTGTTCCAGTCACGGCTCCCCTCCCCCAACTTGCCCGCATACATCGTGTTAGATGATGGCTGGCAGCAAGCTTGGGGCGATTGGTATCCAAACAATAAATTTCCCCGCGGGATTAGCAGTGTAGCCAAAGAACTAAACGACCAAGGCTTCACCATGGGCATCTGGCTTGCACCGTTGCTAGTAGCAAAAAACAGCCAGCTAGCCCGTAATCATCCAGATTGGTTGGTCCAAGGGGCACGCTACTCGCATCCGACCACGGGTGAATACGGTGTGCTTGATGTCACCAACCCCAAGGCCGCGGAACACTTACAGGCTACAATCAGTCGCATAGTTGGATGGGGCATTAAGCTCCTCAAGATCGACTTCTTGTTTGCCGGTACTATTGAAGGTAAGCGCTATAAACAAAGTACTGGTAGCGAAGCTTACGAGAGAGCTCTCGCACTGATCCGAGCAGCAGCCGGGGAACAAACTCAGTTAATGGCCGTGGGCGCTCCGCCTATTCCCAGCTTAAAATATGTCGATGGCTGGCGCGTCGGCGGCGACATCGCCTTTACCCCTTCTATCTTTGGTTGGCCGCAGCCCAATTTTGCCTTTATCGCTAACCAAGCGCGCAGTGTCGCGGGACGCTATCCTTATTGCTTGGCTACGCTTTGTGACGCTGATCCCGTGCTACTCAGATCGCCTTTGCCCGCCAATGAGGTCAACGTTGGTAGCTGGGTAGTCGCCGCTACCGGCAGCGCCCTATTTCTGTCCGATGATCTGCGCCACCTAACAGCAGAGAGGGCTTTTTGGGCCTTGGATCACGAGCGGGTACGCGTCGCTACGTCGGGAGAGCCGGCTGTGCCGGCGAGTTTTGTCCCGCCGCAAGTTCCTGATGAATTAGTCAGTATGAAAGACAGCTTATATACCGCCGAGCATCACGTGCCGAATCTTTGGATCATGCCGAACGGCGACAAAGTTGGACTGAATTTTAGTCATTCCGCAGCAGAGATAGCCGGCAGGAAAGTCCCGCCCAAGTCGAGTGTGGTGATTAAGTAGTTTCTGTGGCGAAAGCGCCAGAAACGATCCTGACCGGAATGAAGGATCGCAACGCTTACAGGCCAAGTTTTCATTTCGCAGTAAACGCAGTACCAAATTGGTCCGCAGCGAAAATCGCGTCTTTCACCATCTGCCAAGTTAGGGGAAATGGCTCGTTATGCGACGTCTCTCCTTCAGCGGTTGCAATCTCGGCAATACGCCGCGCTTGCTCCAAACTTAGGTTGTCGATACCAAGCTCCTTGAGTGTCACTGGTAAGCCTACCGATCGACAAAAAGCCATGACCTCGTTCAAAACGTGCTGTTCACGCCCCTCAAGCACAAGCTGCACGAGCGTGCCGAAAGCGACCTTCTCACCATGAAGACAACCGTGCGTTTCGGGAGCTACGGACAGGCCGTTATGAACCGAATGGGCAACGGCTAAACCACCGGATTCAAAACCGAGGCCGGACAGCAGCGTGTTAGCCTCGACAATGCGTTCTAGGGAGGGTGTTACTGCTCCCGCACGCGCTGCAGCAACCGCACTCACACCGTCACTAAGCAATGTCTTGTAGCAGAGCTCGGCAATCGCCATCGCCGCTAAAGTGCTGCCACCCCCAACTTGATTGGCCTTGTAGGCGCGGTGCGCCGTTTCCGCCTCAAACCAAGTCGCGAGGGCATCGCCCATCCCGGCAATCAGGTAGCGCACCGGAGCCCGCGCGATAACACTCGTGTCCACCAAAACCAAATCTGGATTTCGCTTATAGAATAAATATTTTTCGAAGACACCTTCCTGACTATAGACTACGGACAAGGCACTGGTTGGTGAGTCACTAGCCGCTATAGTTGGGCAGCAGACTACCGGCAAACCCAACTCGCTGGCGACTGCTCTGGCGGTATCGAGCGCTTTACCACCACCGGCACCAATGATGCTTTTAGCCTGAGTGCGCCGAGCCTCCGTCTTACCGCGCTCAATCTCCGCTATTGAGCACTCTCCACCAAATTCGAGCACATCGAAAGCCGTCCCCTGGTTACCGAAGCTTTCACGCCACATGGCTTCCGTCTCAGCCCTCGCTCTTGCCCCAGCAATGATCAAAGTGCGTCCGGTCAACCCCACCCTTAGCATCTCATGGGCCAATTCACGTGTGGCATCACGACCTTGTACGTAACGAGCGGGCGCACAGAATATATTTAGCATGGTATGGACTCCGTCTGGGACATTCCGCTGGTTGATTCTAAAAAGCACAAAGAACTCAAAAAAGCTCAGGCAAACCTGATGTACTATAATGTCAGTTGTGACATTCAGCTAGGAGCACATGCATGCTTACCTCAAATATGAGAACGCAAGTAATCCCATTTAGCGTCGCTATTTGCGCCATCATCGCCCCAATCGATGACGCCCAAGCTAAACCATACTTCGCAGAGATCAGCACCAGCGCGAGTATCGATTCAGGATCAGTTAAAGTCGGTGATGCCGACGAGCAGAGTAAAAGCAGTTTTAATGCCGATATCTCTTGGCTATTTTTGATCAAGCAATTTGAAGTCGGACCTATCGTCAGCTACGTCACCAACAGCTCTAGCGGCACCAATACCAGCGCGCTTGATTTGGGCCCGATGTTCAAATGGAACTTTGGCGTGCTTGGCGCCGACTCAACAGTGCCTTTTGCCTACGGTGCCCTGCAATTCGGCAGCAGTCAAAACACATATGGTGGTTTTACTGGCACTTACAATGGGACCAGCCTATCTGTAGGTGGCGGCGTAAACTTCATGATGGGGCAGAATGTCAGCTTTCAGCCGCGACTGGAACGCTATTACTCATCGAGGACTTCCAGCGGCGGCAGAAATGTATCCGTGGTGTCGAGCGGCTTTAAGATACTTTTCGGTATAAGCATTTTTATTTAAGTTGCATCTCTGCGGCTCAAGACTGGGCTTACTGGCCAGCAGCCACAACCAAGCGTGGTAACTTTGCGTCGCCGGTCTCAATGACCACGGCGCGCAAATCTTGGTTGCTCGTGGATACGTAAAACGACTGGCTCGGGTTAAGTCCAAGATTGACGGTCTGGGCACCAAAATCGGTGCGAATCGCATAGGCCACGTCAGCTTTGACACCAATCTCAGGAAGATCACCAGAAATCGGCGTCACCGTAACCCTACCCTTCACTTTAGTGCCCTGAGGCAGAGCTGCATCATTCGAACTCGTGACCGTTGCTGTGATGTTGTCAAAAGTTTTACCGTCGCCAATTTCGGTCTTAAACCGAGCAGCTGTAGCCTTGGCCCAAATCGCGCCTGGTATTGGGGTATCAAACTGAACGGTTTTCGACTTTCCACCCTTTGAGAAGGTAAGAGTCTTGGTCGGGGTGATGGTACAAAGGACGCTTTTCCATGGACCTGGAGTCGAGGATAAGTTCGACTGTTCGTCTTCGGAGGGCCCTGCCGCCGAAGAATCGGAATTATTGGCCGCTACCTCACGCTCGGCATCAGCGCGCCCTGCATCAGGTGGTATCGAAACACCCGGCGGCAGGCCGGTAACAGTAACATTAAACGCCTCAAGTCCGACTCGAACGCTCTGGGTCGCACCCGACATCGATCCTGCGACATTTACTGTGGCGCGGACCACTGCTGTATAGTTTGCCGGAGGCAAGGACGCTACCACCCGATTGGTAATGCCACCAATGATACGGCCTATGATGGGGATCGGCGGTGGCGGTGGAACCATGGAGGGATCGATGGGTCTGGTACCCCGGATAGTTACTTGCTGCGAGCGCATCGATTTTTTAAACACGATTTCTTTAGGATCAGGCAAAGTCCCGTCGGGAAATCCACAGGCTCTGATGATCGCAGCAACTTCAGCTGTGCCGTCATCTAGCGCTGCGTCACCCGCCTGCTCGTCAAGGTCCTGAGCCTCTTCAGCGTCCCCTGCAGCTGCAAGCCTTCGTTTAGATATTGATTTGCTGCTATTAGTCGATGGATTTTTATCACTGCTAGCAAAGCTGGATGAAGCATTGGGTTTATTAATTTGTTCGCTTGAGCAAGCGACAAGGCCTAGACCTAGACTACTGACTATCGCTAAATACGATGTAGGCTTTAAAACCATGGCACTTCCTCCCCTGTAACCTTCTTGTCGGATGGCACGTGGGTCGGCTTGAGGGAAAAATATAAACATCTAAATACATTAAAGAATATGGTAGATTAAACAGTCGTCGCCGACTGCCCTGGTTTGAAGTCCCCTTCTTCTGCGGATCACCAGCCCACGTCAGCCCTGACAAAGACCGCGTAAAACGATCTTCTGATCGTAAGACAGGAACTTATATGCGGTCAGATGCTCGGTCGTGACCTGAGCGATGCGGCCCTTGCAGGCTTCGCCTAACTTTTCATAGGCCCGATCGACGTATTCTGAATCCATCTCGAATCCCAAAATCACAAAATCCTTCGCCTCGGCGGTTACCCATTTACCTTTGCCGTAATGCGCACTCGGATCCATCGATCCAATATACTGCTGATGAATCGAATAAGAGCAGCTGCTAGTCACCGCACTGAGCAGCACAAGGACGCCGATACTTAGCCTGCGGCAAGCATTCGTCACAAACATGCTCAAACCTTCCGTTTCTTCTTAGTACTGACGCTAGCAATTTTGCGCACGCAGTAACCTTGGAGACTGACTTTTTGCACCACAACTAAACCGATAAAGTAATTAACGTCTTCGTGCTTACTGAGGACTCCTTCGATAGCGCCGTCCTTACAGCGACTGACAAAGTCAGCACGGGCCTCATCCAAATAGTCTGTATTAAACGGAATGCCAATTACGATCGGTGAGCTAGTCTGTGCCTTCACCACTGATTGCCGCAAGGGTGATTCCGGTAGCTGACTGATACTGACCGAGCGAACAGTCATGCACCCTGAAAGACATTGCACTACCAAGACCGCGAGAGCAGATCTATACAACTGCTGCTTCATAGAGATATCTCCGGTTCCAAACTACCATCCGCACCACTTGCCACGCCGTCTACTGAACGCGCGACCCCGTCAGTGCTGTCCGCGACCCCTCTCCCATTTACACAATACCCCTTGGCCAGGGTCTTGCGTTCCCAGTAGAAAAATCCGAAGTATAGTGTCGTTAAGTCCTGAGTCATAATTCCGCGCACACTGCCGCTGGGACACTTATCGCGCAACTTACGGGTGAGCTGCAGAACTTCATCATTATCGAAGTTAAAACCCAGGATGATATTCTTCTTAACCGTAACTTCAACAGGACGCCCACGTTCACGCGGAACGTTCGTCTGAGATACGGCGCGTGTGTATGTACATGCACTTAAACAAAGAGTCGTGACAATCGGCATCAAAGTTAAAGACATCCGCCGTGCAGACGACATGAGGACTCCTGATTATTTAACGCAGACTGCTTCAATTCTCACGATCTCGCCCTTTATCACTGAATAAGCTCTAGTCTCTCTGATGGAAACTAGGTCGGTGAGGCGTCCTCCTGAGCATTTCTCGATTAGCATATCGGGAACACCTCTCGCATAAGCTTCATTGAATACTGGCGCTCCGGTGCGTGGACCGAACTGAAAGTATGTAGTGTAAGCGTGCGACGCTTCCCCAAGATTTTTTGCCGGACCCACTGACTTGGCAATGTCACCAACTTCATTAAAGTCGACCGTGGTCTCGCTTACTTTAACGCTGACTGGTGTCCCGCGACCAGTCGGCACATGTTCGACGTCGCCTAGTTGAGTTCTGTGCAGTACCGCGCACCCCCAAAGGCCGAGCGCCGCAGTGACAAGGACAGTGTTCTTCATCGCCGTAGACTGCTGAAGGCAACGCACGCAACACCCATACCAATGATTCAAATTTAAAATAATTTCCTGTTTAGGATAATTGCCCCCACCAACGTCGGTCAATGAGTTTCGACAAGTGCTGGCACCTCAGCTACCTAATGTTGCGTTCTGATGTTGCCGATTCGTCAATTAAGACTCAGCGAGGGGAGAAGGTTATGGCCGCCGGCAAAGCACCAACGGCTGATAGTACTAAAAAGATTGAAGAACGTGAATTTCCTTCGGGAAAACTTATATTTTCCTCTGGTGATACAGGTGGGGATCTACTCTTCATCGACGAAGGCCAAGTAGAAATCTTTAACGTTAAAGATGGTCGAGACATTAGATTGACCTTGATGGGGCCCGGAGAGATCATCGGCGTCATGACTTGCCTCACCGACGGTGCGCGCATGGCATCAGCTCGCGCGCTGATCAAGACCCGTTGCCGGCTGGTACCGCACACCAACATCATGAAGACCATCGAAACTCTACCGCCTTGGTTAAAAGTAGTGCTGAAGGAGTATTCGGCGCGCTTAGAACAAATGAACAGCGCATTTGCCGATCAATCGGTGAAGATTAGCGAACTCGAAGAGAATCAATTAGGGCATCTCTACTATGCAACGCTGATGGTTTCCGCCATCAGTGGGATGGCAGACCACCTAGCGATCACTCAGGAATCCGGCAAAATTGTCGTAATCGACGATTTACTACAGAAACTGGAAATGGTCCTTAACATGGAACGACCGCTAGTAGACCGCGTGTTCGGTGTACTACTCGAATCTGGCCTAGTACGAGTGGAGATTGAACCCGAGCGTAAAAGGCAAGTCATCAAACTTGCAGCTGCGCAGAAACTATCTCACTTCGTCCAATTCGTTCGCGATACTAAACACGGATCTGCGAAGAAGTACTTAAAAGCCCGGTTCAACTATAAAGAGACGAGGCTGCTGTCCGCTTTAGTTAAATTTTCACAGCGACAAGGCTTAGCGCTGGATCAAAACTGCACCTTAACTTTTGCGCAACTTCAGCAGGACCTACAAAAGGCTCTCGGCGTCCCATTCGAAGAGGCTGCACTGAGCAAGGCGGCAACCCTGCAGTTAATCACGATTACAGATAAGCTCGGAGCCGTCGAGTTCAAGCCCGTGACCTTAGCTCGCACCATTGCCTGTGTCGAAGCCATCCTCAGGCTTGAGGAATTAGATCAAGAAAGAGCTTGCCTTTAGGCAAGGAAGGCCGTTACCACTGTGACTTCCCTTTAGGTACTTTTATTCCTCGACAGAGGTCCCGAAACGCCCCATGCTCCTGGAACAACCAATAGACGCCGTACGCAACCGTAAGACCCTAAGATTATTTATCGTAGTGGACGACACCCTAGACAGGCGCTACAAGGTCGTCAATCCGAGCGGGGAAGTGCTGATCTTGCCAGATCTTCTATTTGAGGAAGATCCGATCACGGTGACTCCGGATCAGTTCGCGACCGAATTCACACCGGAACAACTAGCGGCATTCGCGGAGCATAGCGAGAAAGCCGCAGTGCAGGCGGCACTAGCCAAAGCAGCCGCTGCCCGCGCTCCAGAACCGCGCCGTGTTGTTGCCGAGCCAGCTAAGCGACCGAAGACAAAGCGGCAGGCAACTCCGGTACAGTCTCGGAGAGGCTTAGGGGCATCTTGGACGGCTCCGCGCCTAACGTTTTATAAGCATAAAATCGAGCCCTTACACCCGAAGCAGTCATTTAAGATCACCGTCGAAGGCAATGGCGAGTTTGAGTTGACCAAGGAAGAGTTCGTCGCTCAGTTCAACGACGTCATGATGTCACCTTCTTACCGTTCGGACGGTCTGTACACCTACCCGCAGATCCCGGAGAAGATGCAGCGCTACCGGAAGTCGTGAGCCATTAAGACGGATCCCAAAAAACCCAAGCGACTGATGACCCGGCACGGTTTCACCGAGCTAGCCAAGGAGCATGATGAGCTGATCCTCGTCGAGCGCCCCAAAGTCGTGCAAGGGATCACCATTGCAGCGGCCGAAGGTGATCGGTCGGAAAATGCTGAATATATCTACGGAAAGAAACGCTTACGCGAGCTGGACAAGCGCCTGCGGTACCTTGGGACCTTGCTTAAGGACGTTCAACTCATCGATCCTGCCACTCTCCGCGGTGACCGCGTGTGCTTTGGCTCTACCGTACTAGTGCGCGACGAACATGACGTCGAAAAGTCCTACACTTTAGTTGGCGAGGGCGAGACTGAGTTTCTTGCCGGCAGTATTTCCTATAAATCACCGGTAGCGCGGGCGTTAATAGGCAAACGTGTCGGTGATGTGATCGTGGCCCAAAGACCAGCAGGCGACATCGAACTCGAGATCATCGGCCTGTTATTTGCTGGTCGACCCTGGGAAAATCAGGGCGGCTGATCGCTGATAGATAAAGGCATGAGTCGCCCGTGACGGCCGACTAGCGCCTGAGCTAACATAAAAGCGGACTGTCTCGTCTAGACCCCGGAGTGATTCCTATGAGTTCTATGAAGGCAAGTAAGACGACCGCACCTGCGTCCAAACAAAGTCACGACAGTGCCACACCGCCAAACCTGGTCCAGTTCATGCTCAGGCACTGGCGGGTGCGCCCGACGAAAGTGAAGCCACTCAAGCATCTAGCCCAACACAAGGCGCGCCGGGCCGCCGTGAGCGAGAAGTTCCCTGGCGAACTCATCGTAGTACCCACCGGTCATCGCAAGGTCCGGGCGAATGATCAGTTTTACCCGTTTCGCCCTGGGTCTGACTTCTTCTACCTAACGGGCTGCCATGAACCTGACTGCGTTCTGGCTTTGGTGCCCACCGGCAAGAGCGGCCACCAGGCGGTTTTGTTCGCCGAACCCAACCCAGGCAAAACGGATGCTAGCTTTTTCACCGACCGCATCAACGGTGAGCTCTGGGAAGGGCCGCGACCTGGACTGCCGGAAATCCAGACCCTCACTGGTGTCGAAGAATGCTTGCCACTCAGTGAGCTCGACAGTTTCCTCCACATTGAGGCTAAAAAGGCACCTGCGGGCCACCGCATCTTGCTCGACTTTTCCCCTAAATGCGAAGAGTTGCTGGCTGCTACTAAAAGCGCCAGCAAAGTCGCCCACCAGCGAAACAAGGACTTAGCCCACACCTTAAGCGAGCTAAGGCTGCTCAAAGACAACACGGAACTAGCAGAACTAGCTGCCGTCATCCGCGCCACCAAGAATGGCTTCGAGGACGTGATTCGGGTGCTAAAAACGGCCAACAGTGAGCGCGAACTCGAGACCACCTTCTGGGCCAGAGCACGCCAAGAAGGCAACGACGTCGGTTACGGCACCATTGCCGCTGCCGGCGAGCATGCCTGCACTCTGCACTGGAAGCGCAACGACGGTAAACTGCGGCCACGCGACCTGCTGCTCCTCGATGCCGGGGTGGAGGGCCACAATCTCTATACCGCTGACGTCACCAGAACACTGCCAATCGGTGGCACGTTTAGTCGCGAACAACGGGAGATTTATGACCTCGTGCTCAGGGCCCAAAAGGCTGCCATCAAGGCCGTCCGGCCAGGCAACGACTTCATGGAACCCAATCGCGTAGCCATGGAGGTTCTAGCTTTAGGACTCGAGGAGCTGGGAATTCTCCCCATGTCGGCGGCGACAGCACTACTGCCTGAGAATCAGTTCTATAAACGCTACACGCTGCATAATGTCAGTCACATGCTTGGGCTGGATGTGCACGACTGCGCCCAGGCTAGGAGCGAGGCTTATAAGTTTGGCAAATTGACGCCAGGCATGGTCCTCACCGTAGAGCCGGGCCTTTATTTTCAGCCCGACGACTTAACGGTGCCGGCACGTTACCGCGGTATCGGTGTCCGAATTGAGGATGACGTCGTGGTCACCGCCAAAGGCTGCCGCAATCTATCGGCCGCTGTCCCGAGCGAGGCTGACGAGGTGGAAGCCTGGATGCGAGCGGTATGGAAGCGAAAAAATTAGCATCTTTGTTGGCACCGGCGTTAAGATCCGCATCGGCATGACCCACTCACCTTTCAGACAGGCACGGGAGCCGACGCATGCGACATATAGTAGTTACTGGTGCGACAGACGGAATCGGCAAGGTGACTGCTCGTGAGTTAGGCGCTGCAGGTACTACCGTTTGGATTGTCGGCCGCAACGCAGAGAAGACGGCTGCAGTCGTCAAAGAATTAACGGCATTAAAGCCCGGCGCCACCTTCCAAGGCCTCGTCGCGGATCTGGCCCGCCCGCAGGAAGTAAGCCGACTAGGCCGCGAGTTACTGGACAAGCTGCCACATCTTGATGTGCTAGTTAATAATGCGGGCGCATTTTTTAGTACTTTCGAACAGACACCCGAAGGATATGAGCGCACCTTTGCTCTCAACCATCTCAACTATTTTATCCTGACACACCACCTGTTGCCGGCCCTGAAAAAAGCGCCCAAAGGTCGAGTTGTGAGTGTCGCCAGCGATGCACACCGCATGGCGAAACTAGATTTCGATAATTTGCAGGGCGAACACGGCTATAAGGGCTGGACTGCCTATGGTCGGTCCAAACTTTGCAATATTTTGTTTACCAGAGAACTTGCTCGGCGCCTGGCCGGCGGCACTGTCACAGCGAATTCCTTACATCCCGGATTCGTCGCCTCCAAGTTTGGCCATAACAATGGGGGGGCGATGAATCAACTTTTAAAGTTTAGCCAAAAAATCTTCGCTATCGACGAGAATGCCGGCGCTAAGACGAGCATATATCTGGCGAGCTCGGCCGAAGCGGGCAAGTTTAGTGGGCAGTATTTTAGCCGCTGTAAACCCAGCATACCGACACCGGCGGCGCAGGATGACTCGGCCGCACTGCGTCTGTGGACTATTAGTGAACAAATAGCAGCGCCCTACCTCTCCTAAGCTAGCTCCTCCCTTCTGCCGATACGTAGATTGGCGGGGGGTATTAGGATATGAATCAAGGCCTAAAGCGCATGCTGTCGCGCATTAGCGACAGCCCTAAATCTACGTTAATCGATCGATATCTTGTTTTGGTAAGCGAATTACCAACTGATATTGAGAAAAGCGATCATGTCCTAGCGCTAGCAGAGTCCCTCGTCGACAAATCACCCAACAACGCACTGCGCATTGCCCGAATGGTGCATAACGCCGAGCCAGGGAATTTGCGTGCCTTTGATGTCCTCATCGCAGCCTTTGAAAGCTTAGGAAAAATAGCAAAAGCTGGCATCTTACGCTTAGAAAAGGAAAAGGTAGAGAAACTTGGCGAACCGCAAAATATTACCGAAATAATTAGCGTCGACTCAATTGCCCCCCCCCCACCACCACGCACAGCCGGGGACGGGGACCCTAGGGAAGACGGCACTTCCATTTACAATTTAGCCTCTGAGCTGGCAGCACTCGCTGGAGAAGACTCCGAAGCTGGCGTCCAAGCAGAGATTTTTTTTGG
>Ga0315284_10004237_pt1 | contig 20405 bp, 5 predicted proteins | sample YL17G09_16_MG_FD_203696 | JGI IMG/M metagenome (GOLD analysis project Ga0315284, IMG submission 203696) | Sediment microbial communities from Yellowstone Lake, YNP, Wyoming, USA - YL17G09_16 | ecosystem: Environmental > Aquatic > Freshwater > Lake > Sediment | place: USA: Wyoming | collected...
TAAGACGACGAGCGAAGAGGAGGCGGTGCGGGCGTCGGGAACGGATCGGTAAGGTGAAGGGGCAGGGGGAGGGTCGGCTTTGTGCGGAGGGGGTTGGGCGGGTATCCTGGCGCGGGCGCGATCCAACGGATTTTCCCGGATGAGAAGACTATCGGCGAAGTCGGATGTGAAGGTCGCAGTTCTGGGCGCGGGGAGCTTCGTTTTCGGGCCGAGCGTGCTGAAGGACGCGATTGCGGAGCATCGGCTGAGCGGGCTGGAGCTGGCGCTGATGGACCCTAACGGGCCTGTCGTGGAGCTGATGGCGGCGGTTGGTCGGAGGATGGGTGGGGATCTGGGTGTGAAGGTGAGCGTGACGGCGCACACGGAGCGGGCGAGGGCGCTGGAGGGGGCGGATTTCGTGATCTGTTCGGCCGCGCGGGAGCTGAAGCGGCGGTTCGAGATGGACCGCGAGATCGTGGAGCGTCTATCGCCGGGGCATCTGGTGACGGAGTTCGGCGGGATCGCGGGGATCAGCTATTCGCTGCGGCAGATCGCTCTGATCCAGGAGATCTGCGGGGACATGAGGCGGATGTGCCCGAAGGCGTGGCTGCTGGAGGCAGCGAACCCGTTGCCGCGGGTGTCGCAGGCGGCGCATGAGGAGGGTGTGCGGACGGCGGGGTTCTGTTCGGTGTCGCTGTCGGCGTACGGGCGGATCTGGCACATTCTTCACGCGCAGCGGATCGGGTATCCATTTGAGCCTGCGCGGTCGGTTCTGGAGGTGACGATGGCCGGGCTGAACCATTTCAGTTGGGTGGTGGACGTGCGAGACGCGGCGAGCGGGGCGGATCTTTATCCTGAGCTGCGCAACATGGCGCCACAATACGCGCCCGCGGGGGAGCCGGCGACGTTCCGGCTGTTCCACGAGACGGGGTACCTGCCGGCTCCTGGGGACGATCACATCAGGGACTTCATCGCATCGCGGGGCGAGATTCCGGGGCGGAGTTGGCGTAGGCACGGGAGCGTGGAGGAGCGAGAGGCGAGGATGGAGCTGTTGCGGAAGGTGGCGGAGGGGCAGGCGCCGTGGCAGATGCTGACGGAGCATGAGTCATGGGAGAAGCCGATGGATCTGGTGGCGGCGATGGCGTATGACAAGCCGGCGAGGTTTCACGCGTTGAACCTGATCAACTGCGGTCAGATCGAGGCGTTGGGTGGCGGGGTGTTTGTGGAGACTCCGGCGGTGGGGACGAGCGTGGGGCCGTTGCCGGAGAGGGTGGAGTTGCCGGCGAGCGTGGCGGGGGCGTGCGAGTTGACGGCGACGGTGACGGATACGATTGTGCGAGCGGCGAGGCGGCGTAGCCGGCGGCTGGTACACAGGGCGGTGGAGCTGGACCCGACGATCCTGGACAAGGGAGCGGGGATGGCGGCGATCGACGCGTGCATGGGTGCGCATGCGGACGTGTTGCCGGCCTATGAGTGACGGGGAGGGGTTAGCGCTTTCAACATGATGGCGGCGGGCGCGCGGAGGGGGTGTTGGGAGGGGGCAGAAGAAAAGGGAAACGGCAGGCAGGCGGTTTCCCTTGGTCGGTTGTTCGGATTTGCGTGGGGGCTTACCGTTTGGAGAACTGGAAGCGACGGCGGGCGCCGCGTTGGCCGTACTTTTTGCGTTCCTTCATACGGGAATCGCGGGTGAGAAAGCGGGCGTTGCGGAGGGCGGCTTCGGTGGTGGGGTCGTAGGTCATGAGAGCGCGGGCAAGTCCGAGGATGACGGCGCCGCTCTGGCCGGTCATTCCGCCGCCGGAGGCATTGACCCAGATATCGAGTTTACCGCCGGTGTTGGTGACTTCGAGGGGTCCGAACATGGCTTTTCGGTCACGTTCGTTGGTGAAGTAATCATTGAGGGTTCGGCCGTTGATTTCGATTTTGCCGGAGCCTGGGGCGATGCGGACGCGAGCGACGGAGGTTTTTCTTCGGCCGGTGCCCCAGATGTAAGAGGGCTTGGCGACGGGATTTCGGGGCAGCTCGACGGGGGCGGTTACGTGTTCGGCCATGTTCGGTCCTGAGTTCCTAGTTATGAGTGCTGAGTGCTGACATATGAAAGTGTTAGGCGAATTTGAGTTGTTTAGGTTGTTGGGCCTGGTGCGGGTGTTGTTCGCCGCGGTAGATTTTGAGTTTACCGAGCATGTGCCGGCCGAGGCGGCTCTTGGGGAGCATGCGGCGGATGCTGAGCTCGACGACTTTTTCGGGGTGCTTGGCAATCATGTGCTTGTAGGGATAGACATGGCGGCCGCCGGGATGGCGGGAATAGGTCTCGTACTGCATCTGTTCGGCCTTGTGGCCGGTGACTTTGACTTTTTCGGCATTGATGACGACGACGAAATCGCCGGTGTCGACGTGATAGGCATAGGTGGGCTTGTGTTTTCCTTGGAGGATGACGGCGATTTTGGCGGCCATGCGTCCCAAGACCTGTCCGGTGGCATCGACGATGTGCCAGGCGGCCTTTACTTCGCCCGTCTTGGGCATGTAGGTGCTCATGATCAAGTCCTCAAACTAGAGAATATCCCGGGAGGCCGAAGGCCCGTCCGAGGCGAATGGGGAAGTCTATCGGGCGACGGGGCGTTGTCAAGGACTGCGGCCGATGGGGAAGCTGGGGTGCAGCGAGGAGTTGGGATCGGTTGCTGAGGGCGAGTGCCGGGGGGTGGGAGTGTGAACTGCGTAGTCTATCCAGACGATTCGGGCGGAGCGTTCCTTGCAGGCGTGCGCGGGAGTGGTGGAGTGGGACGCGGCAACGAGGCCGGAGGGGAGATTTGTTTTGACGGGTGGGGGGTAACGGGTTATTCTTGGGATGGTTAGGGCAGGCACGGGCGTTTTCTGTGCGCGGGCCAGGTTGGGGCATGCACACTGGCACAGGGAAAGCTCGAGCAGGTTGAGACGGCTAGCAGACGAGGGAATCGCGCGTCGGAGTATTATCGGGCGTAGAGGAAGCGAGTGAGCCGAGACCCGTGACTGGCACACTCTCCCGCTGCGCACAGGAGGCCTGCATGGGCAAGTCGCGGCAATCGAGGTCGTCGTTGTTCCGTCGCGGCGCGGGTCGGCGCGTGAGGGGGCGCGGTTGGCTGTGGGGGAGCGTGTATGGCCGCGTCGGGATGGAGGTTCTGGAGCCGCGGATGATGCTGGCGGGGTTGGAGCCTTTGATCAACGAGTTTCTGGCGGACAATGTCAGCGGGCTGGAGGACAAGGACACGACCCATCAGGACTGGATCGAGATCTACAACCCCGGGCCGGCGATGAACCTGGCGGGGTGGCATCTGACGAACAGTTCGTCGGATCTGGACAAGTGGACCTTCCCGGACACACCGGTGGCGAGCGGGGGTTACGTTCTGGTGTTTGCGTCGAAGAAGGACCAGGCGATAGCTGGGCAGGAACTTCACACGAATTTCAAGCTCGACCCGGATGGCGTCTACCTGGCGCTGGTCAATCCGGACTTGACGCCGGTGTCGGAGTATAAGCCCAAGTATCCGCCGCAGACGGGAGACGTGTCGTATGGCATGGGGGGATCGCAGGTAGAGACGACGACGCTGGTAGGCTCCGGGGCGCCGACGAAGGTGCTGATACCGAGCAATGGGGACCTTGGGACGAGCTGGACGGGGAGCGGTTTCGTTGAGTCGGCGGAATGGCAAGTGGCGATGACGGGGGTGGGCTATGAGGTTGGCAACGCCGCTCTGGCCAATGAGATTGAGCCGAACGACACGACGGCGACGGCGAACTCGGCGATCTACAACTTCAGCGCGTATGGGGGCGGACTGTACCAGATGGGGCTGACCGGAAGCTTGGGCAGCACAGCAACCAGCACGGACCTGTTCAGGATCGGCAACCTGCAGAACGGCGATGTGCTGACGATCACGTTGGCGGGATCGGCCTCGCGGGGAACGGGCTTCATGTCCAACCCGCTCATTGAGCTCTATCGCGGGAACGCACAGACCCAGACACTGGTGACGAGCAATGACGAGTCCGGGCCGGGCGCCGATGCGCTGATTGCCCGCTACGCGATCTCGACGACGGACAACTACTATATCAAGGTGACCAAAGGGGCCGGCGGAGGAACGCAGGGCAACTACAACGTGGGCCTCTGGCTGGAGAACAGCGACGCGGTCCCTCTGACGGGCGGGACCACAACGGCCGAGTCCGAGAACAACAACACCTTCGCCGAGGCCGATGACGTCTCCACAAGCTGGCGTGCGGTGCAATACCGGTCGCGGACGTCGGCGAGCATTTCGTTGGCGAGCGACGTGGACGTGTACTCGTACCAGTTGAACAAGGGGGATCTGGTGACGGTCCGGATCGACTCGACGTCCGCTCTGGATGCGAAGATATCGCTGCTAGCGTCAGACGGGACGGTGTTGGCGACGGAAGACGGGAGCAGCGTGTTCGCGTCGCCTTACGACAAGGACTCGGCGGTCTACGGGTACATCATTCCGAACGCCGGGATCTATTATGTGAGGGTTCAGGCGGCGGGCGGGACGGGGACGTACAACGCGGAGGTTTACCTATCGAGCGTGACGGCGCCGCCGACGTCGTCGGGTTGGGGCACGTACGGGGGGAAGATCGCGGGGAACATCGGGCCGCAGATGCGGAACGTGAACGCGTCGGCATATCTGCGGTTTGCGTTCGCGCCGGCCGATTCGGCGCAGGTGGGCGCTCTGACGTTGCGTATGGACTACGACGACGGGTTCATCGCGTACCTGAACGGGACGCGGGTGGCGAGCCGGAATGCGACAGGATCGCCGGGGTACAACTCGACGGCGACAGGGGTACACGAGGCGTCGGGGCCGGTGGAAATCGACCTCACCGCGTACAAGGACCTTCTTCGGGCGGAAGACGGGGGGAATGTGCTGGCGATCCATGCACTGAACGTGAGCGCGGGGGACGCGGACATGCTGATCGTGGCGGCGCTGTCGTACACGACGATGCACCCGGGCGTGGAGCAGTACTTCGCGACGCCGACACCGCGGCAGGCGAACCAGGTTGGCGCTCTGGGTTTCGTGGCGGACACGAAGTTCAGCCACGACCGGGGTTTCTATGACTCGCCGATCGACGTGACGATCACGACGACGACGGCGGGGGCGCAGATCCGTTACACTCTGGACGGGACGGACCCGACGGCAACGACGGGGACGCGGTACATTACGCCGATTCATATCGACTGGACGACGACGGTGAAGGCGGGGGCGTTCAAGACGGGGTACATCTCGACGAACGTGGATACGCAGACGTACTTGTTCCTGGACGATATTCTGGCGCAGACGGGGGCGGGGCTGCCGCAGACGTGGGGGTACAGCGGCATCAATATCAATAATCCACCGGGTCCGGACTATGCGATGGACGCGGCGGTTGTGGCGGCCAACGCGGCGACGATCCGCAACGACATGAAGTCGTTGCCGGTGGTGTCGCTGGTGATGAGCATGGACAACTGGTTCGGCGCCGGGGGCGTGGGCATTTACCCGCAGGGCGTCGCGATCGAACGGCCGGTGTCCGTCGAGTACTTCAACCCTGACGGGACCAACGCATTTCAGGCCAACGCGGGGGTTCAGATCGTCGGCGGCGGGATCGGCGGAACCAGCGCCGACCGGTGGAAGAGCTACAAGCTTTCCATGCGGCTGCTGTTCAAGACGATCTACGGTCCCGGGAACATCGAGCACGACATCTACGGGGAGGGCGCGACGGACCATTTTGACACGCTGGTGCTGGACGCGCATCTGAACCACACGTGGACTCATCCGACCGTCGACCAGCAGACGACCGCCAGATTCCTGACGGACACATTCGTTTCGGACGCGCAGAACGCGATGGGCGGCTCCGGGCCGCACAGCCAGTTCGTACACCTTTATCTTAACGGCGTCTACTGGGGCATGTACGACATACACGAGCGTCCGGACGAGCATTTTGCGGAGGAGTACTTCGGGGGCCAAGCGGCGGATTACGACGTCATCAAGCACGGGCTGCAGTACGGCTCGGAGGCGATCGTCAACGGGGACCCGGCGCTGGTGACGGCCGACTACCAGGAGTTGGTGAACCGCGTCAACGCGGACATGACGGTGCTGAGCAACTATCAGCGCGTGGAGGAGATTCTCGACATCGATCAGTTCATCGACTACATGATCGCGAACTTCTATGGCGGGAACCTGGACTGGGGTTCGCCGGGGAGCTACAAGAACTTTTACGCGACGTACAACCGGGTGGACCCGAACGGGAAGTGGCGGTTCCACAGTTGGGACGCGGAACACTCGCTGGAGGGTGTGAACGATGTGGCCGGAGGAACCAACACGAACCACCCGACCGGGATCCACTCGCGGCTGAAGCTAAGCCCGGAATACCGGCTGCGCTTCGCGGACCGTGTGCAGCGGCACTTTCTGACGGCTGGGGGCACGTTTTACGTTGATCCGACTAATTCGACGTGGGACCCGGCGCATCCGGAGCGGAACGTTCCGGCGTCGTTGTACTATGACCGGATGCAGGAGATCGACCGGGCGATCGTGGGTGAATCGGCGCGTTGGGGCGACAACCGGCGGGCCGGAGCGGCCTATACGCGGCAAGACTGGGTGAACACTCAGAACGCGATGCTCGGGAGCTACTTTCCGCAGCGTAGCACCGTTGTGCTGAATCAGTTCAAGAACGTGAGCAACGGTTTGTATCCGGCGACGGGGGCACCGGGGTTCAGCAAGCCGAGCGGGGGGTACAGCGCGCCCTGTTCTCTGACGATCAGCAAGCCCGGCGCGGGCAAGATCTACTACACGACGGACGGGAGCGATCCGCGTCTGCCGGGGGGGGCGATCAATACGGGCCACGCGAAGGAGTTTTCATTGCCGGTGACGCTGTGGAAGAGCGGGCGGGTGAAGGCGAGGGTGCTCGACGGGGCCAACTGGAGCGCGTTGTGCGAGGCGACGTATGTGATCGGGTCGGCGCCGCCACTGCGGATTGCGGAGCTGATGTACAATCCCGTGGTTCCGCAGAACAGCGTTTATCTGCCGCAGGATTACGAGTTCATCGAGCTGGTGAACGTGGGTCCGCAGGTTGTGGACCCTGGGTGGTTCAGCATCACGGAGGGCGTGAAGTCGACGTTCTATCTGGATACGCAGCTTGAGGTGGGTGATCGCATCGTGCTGGTGCGGAACGAGGGGGCATTCGAGGAGCGTTATGGGCAGGGGCGGCCCGTGATGGGCACGTACGAAGGCGAACTTGCGGACGGGGGAGAGCGGCTGGTGCTGGTCAGCGAATTCGGGCAGGCGATGGAGGATATCACGTACAAGGACGGGTGGTATTCGCAGACGGACGGGGAGGGGTACTCGCTGGTGGCGATCGACCCGAGCGCGAGCGATGCGATCCTGAGCACGAAGGAAGGCTGGCGCGCGAGCGAGCCGGTGAATGGCGCTCCGGGGCAGGCCGACCCGGGATACAACCCCAATTCGATCATCATCAACGAGGTGATGAGCCATCCGTCGGCGGATCTGGGCGACTGGATCGAGCTGCACAACACGACGGACGGGCCGATCGACGTGAGCGGGTGGTTCTTGAGCGATTCGGACGACGATTTGCGGAAATACCAGATGCAGCCGGGGACGATCATCGCGAAGCATGGATTCCTGGTGCTGACGCAGGCGGAGGATTTCGGGAACGCGGCGGCGCCGGGATGCAGGTTGGTGTTCGGATTCCAGGAACATACGGGGGACCAGGCGTATCTGTCGTCGGAGGTGAACGGGGAGGTGGGCGGATATCGTGAGAAGGTGGAGTTTGGCGCGGCCGACCGGGACGTGTCGTTCGGGCAGTACGTGAAGAGCACGGGTGGGACGGATTTCGTAGCGATGGCCACGCCCACGCGTGAGGGGCCGAACTCGGTTCCGCTGGTGGGGCCGATCGTGATCAACGAGATGATGTATGCGCCGTCGGCCGGGGGGGACGAGTGGATCGAGTTGCGTAACATTACGGTTGCAGCGGCGCCGCTGTATGACCCGCTGCACTCTGCGAACACGTGGCATTTCACGAACGGGATCAGTTTCACATTCAGCACGGGCGATGCGATTCCGGCCGGGGGTTTCGGGCTGGTGGGGCCGATCGCGCCGGCGGAGTTCCGGAGCAAGTACGGGATTGCGGCGGAGGTGCCGGTTTTCGGGCCATACACGGGGCAGTTGGACAATGTTGGCGAGAGCGTGGATCTGAGCAAGCCGGGCGACCCGGAGGCGGACGGTTTCGTGCCGTACGTGGTTGTGGACCACATCAAGTACAGTCCGGAGGCGCCGTGGGCGGCGGAGGCGGCGAGTCTGGGCGTTTCGCTGGGGAGGCGCATATCCAGGGACTATGGCAATGACCCGGCCAACTGGGCGGCGATCCCGAACGGCGGGAACCCGGGACAGGCCAATTTTGACGAACCCCCCACCGTGGCGATCCAGCCGGTCGATCCCGACCCGCGGAGCACCTCGGTCGATTCGATCACCATCGTGTTCTCCGAGGCCGTGACGGGTTTCGATCTGGCCGATCTGGCGCTGGTCCGCAACGTGTCGGGCAATCTCTTGACGGCCGCGCAGACGCTGGCCACGAGCGATCATATCACTTATGTGCTGGGCAATCTGGTCGGCCTCACGGGCGTTTCCGGCGTTTACACGCTGAAGCTGACGGCCGTCGGGTCGGGCATCGCGGACGCGGCCGGCAACGGTCTGGAGGATGACGTGGTCGAGACGTTCACGGCCGCGATGGATTCCACGCCCCCCGCCGCGGCCATCACGGCGGTCGATCCCGATCCGCGGACGACCTCCGTCGATTCGATCACCATCGTGTTTTCCGAGGCCGTGACGGGGTTCGATCTGGCCGATCTGGCGCTGGTCCGCAACGGGTCGGGCAATCTGTTGACGGCCGCGCAGACGCTGGTCACGAGCGATAGTATTACCTACGTGCTTGGCAATCTAGCCGATCTCACGTGGCCGGAGGGCGCGTACGCGTTGAGTCTGATCGCGGCGGGGTCGCAGATCGAGGACGCGCATGGCAACGATCTGGCCGAGCCGGCCAGCGAGGGTTTTGTGGTGAGTGTGACGACGTTGCCGGCGCGGAGCCCGGAGGACGAGTTGGATCTGCGCGTGTCGGGTTCGTGGCTGGAGATCCGGCGGAACGCGGGGCCGGGCGAGGCGCCGACGTATGTCTTGCCGCTGTCGGAGGTGACGGAGCTGAGGCTGACGCAGGGCCATTGCAGCGTGGGCGGCGACCTGCGTGGGCTGAGGATGGTGGCGAGCGGGTCGGAGGCGGCCAGGCCGACGGCGGTGACGTTCGGCGTTTCGCAGCATCTGGCGGGGCTGTCGCTGGCGGGGAGCGTGCGGGCGGCGTTGTCGCTGGCGGGCGGCGGGGTGTTGCGGACGGGCGGGCTGAGCATCAGCGGCGGGGGTATTTTGGACATTGCTGAGAATGATCTGATTATTCAATCGACGGCGGCCGATCGCGGCGCGGAGCTGGCGAGGGTGTTCAACTGGATCAAGAGCGCGCGGTCGGGGGGTGCGGGGATCGCGACGTCGGCCGGCGGGCAGGCGACGACGCTGGCGGTGTCGATCAACGACACGGGGACGGGCGTGCTGTTCGGGCAGTTCGCCGGCGAGGCGGTGGACGCGAATTGCGTGCTGGTGAAGTACACCTGGGACGGCGACATGAATCTGGACGGCGTGGTGAACGCCGACGATTATTTTCTGATTGACAGCGGGTTCCTCAGCCAGGCCGCGGGGTATCGCAACGGCGATCTGAATTACGACGGGGTGGTGAACGCGGACGATTATTTTCTGATCGACAGCGCGTTTCTGGGGCAGACCGGCCCGCTGGCGGCGGCGGCGGCGGCCGAGAGCGTCAATCAGGAGGTTGTTGTGCGGAAGCGGCCGGAGGGCCAGGAGGCGCAACTGGAACAGGAGGACGATCTGCTGGCGTGAACAGGCGGAGATGACGCGATGTCGCGGCGGGTGGAAATGGGGGTGCCAAAGCTCTCGGCTAAGGCGCCCGAGCTTATCTGCTGGGGTGAAGGGGGCGGAGGTGCGGTCGCGCCGCTACGCGGGGCGCGCCGAGCTTCCGGGAGGACGAGGTCCCGAAGGTTTTCTGCGTGAAGCTCTTACCCGTTCCCGGGAAGCTGGGCGGACCCCGGGGAAATCCCCGCCGGGGTTGCATTTGGCGAATCACGTGGCAGAATTCAGGATGTGAGAGGCTGGGCAGCGCGTGCCAGGCATGGGTCTGTGGGCCTCTGTAGGTGGAAGGCGCAAGCTAGTGCTTTGTCACACTTAAGATTTCGGGTTGAGATGGTCCAAATCGCCTGCAAACACGGACTGAAACGGCTCGGGCAACCCGAAGTCCTAGCTGTGACAGAGCACTAGTCGGTCTTCTGGCCGACAGGGTGGAGGTTGTTGTCCGAGGCCGGCAGGCAGGGGATCACGTCTGGGATACGCGGGAGCTGGTGGATTGTGTTCTGATCGGGGAACTGGAGAGTGAATGGTTCCAGGGCAACTGGGCCGCACATGAGTATCGGGATTGATGCGGGATGACAGACGAAGGCGCTGTCGCCCGCGTTGCACTGCGCGCGGGGGCGGGGAGTATGTCTCGCGTGCGTGTTTCGGTGGGGGTGGTCGGCGCAAGGAGGTTTTTTGTGCAGCGGCAACTTGGTGAACACGCATCGGTAGAACGCCGGTTCAGAGGGAATCCTGTGAGCCATCAACGACACGGTCGCATTTTGGAGCAAGGGATTAACATGCTTACGACAGGTCGCGACTCACGGTCAGGTCGGCAGAGCGGTCAGCATCGGAGCAGGATTCTCAGGCGGGCCTGCCAGGGCGTAGGGGGAGGCGCGCGGTTTGTGGAGACACTAGAGGCGAGGCAGCTTCTGTCTCTGCCGCCGGGGTGGTTTAGCCAGGACATCGGGACGACGGGTGATCCTGCGGCAGCTGGTGAGGCGAACTGGGACGGGACGAGCGAGACATCGCCGTACGATGGGACGTTTGCGCTGTTCGGGGGCGGGACGGACATCTGGAACGTTGGGACGGCGGGCAACTACGGGGACCATTTCCACTACGCGTACACGGAGATGGAAGGGGACGGGGAGATCGTGGCGAACGTGGCGTATCTTGAGCCGTACGTGTCGGGGACGAGTGATTGGACCAAGGCCGGCGTGATGATGCGGGCGAGCACAGAGGCGGGGAGCCAGCACGTGATGAACGTGGTGAGCAGCACCTACGGGGTAGCGTGGCAGGGGCGGCCATCGCCTGGGGCGGGATCGGTGAACGCGCAGACGAGTTCTGGTGAACGCGACGGGACGTGGGTGAAGATCATCCGGACGGGGAACACGTTCACGGGGCAGTACTCGGTGGACAGCGGTGCGAGCTGGTCGGACTTCTACGACGCGAACTACAACATTCTGTCGCGGACGTGGGCGTTTCCGAACAAGGTGCTGGTGGGGCTGGCGGTGACGTCGCACGACAACACTCGGCGGGACGAAGCGTGGTTCGACAACGTGAGCATCACATCGACGGCGGACGCGAATGTGATCGGCGCGCCGACGAGCCTAGTGGCGACGGGCGGAACGAACGGGAAGGACATCATCCTGAACTGGTTTGAGAATGCGAGCAACGAGACGGGTTTCACGATCGAGCGATCGACGACGGCGGACTTTTCGGACAACGTGGTGCAGATCCCGGCGGCCGGGAGCGACCTCCACACGCTCACGGACGACACGGTCGTCGCAGGCGTGCAGTATTATTACCGTATCCAGGCGCACAACGACGTGGCTAGCTCGGACTGGTCCAACATAACCACATTCATGGGGGGCGCGGTCACGGGCCTGACGGGGCGGTATTTCAACAACCCGTTCTGGAACGGCGAGGCGACGGTGACGCGGGTTGACCCGGCGATGGACCTGTACTGGGCGGACGGCGTGCGGCCGGCGGCAACGATTTCGCCGCATTACAACTCGGCGCGGTGGACGGGTCGGATGCTGGCGACGAAGACCGGAACGTACACGATCATGTCCCGGACGGACGATCAGGGCTACCTGTGGATGAACGACGACCAGAGCCAGCGGGTGGTTTCGATGGATGCGAGCGGCGGGCACGCGGAGCGGGACCCCGATCCAGCGTTGAACGATCCCGCGGCGACGGACCGGCGGCAGTGGCAGGTTCTGGACGACAACGTGCGGTTGACGGAGGGGCAGTACTACAACCTGGTCTTGGACTACAGCCAAGGCACCGGCGCGTCGGGGGTGGAGATCGTGTGGATTGACCCCGATGGAGTGCGAGAGATCGTCCCGGCGGCGAACTTCATCACGACGATGGAGACTCCGGCGGCGGCGACGAGTCTGTCGGCGGTGTACCACGGCTCGTACGTGGATCTCAGTTGGACGGACAACTCGGTCTCGGAGATGAAGTTCCTGGTGGAGCGAGCGACGCAGGCGGACTTCTCGGATGCGAAGGTTGTGGCCCAGAACGGGTACAACGGGACGACGGCGGTGGATGTGGACCTGGACCCGTCGACGCGCTACTACTATCGAGTCAGGGCATGGAACTACGACGGATCGAGCGTGAGCGAAGTGGCCCAGGTGGACACGAACGCGACGATTCCGTTGGCTCCGGGGCTGCTGGGCGAGTACTACGACGGTTTTTCGGCCTCTCCTCCGCCGCAGACCTATGATCCATACAATCCAGAGAGCTCGTGGAACCCGGCGTTGTTCACGACACGGCTGGACGAGCAGGTGGATTTTGTGTGGGGTCGGATGCCGGGCACGCCTGTGGAGGGGATGAAGCCGAACAACTTCTTTATTCGTTGGGAGGGGACGGTGATCCCGCCGGTGGACGGGGACTACTACTTCGGGACCAGTGCGGACGACGGGAACCGGCTGTGGGTGAAGGGGCAGTTGATGGTGAACCTGTTCAGCGGCAACAGCGACCAGGCCGCCACCCCGCGGACGATCAGCACGACGCCAGTGAGTCTGAAGGGAGGCGTGCCGGCGCCGATTATTCTCGATGCTTTCGACAACGAAGGCGATGCGGCGGCGCATATCTGGTGGCAAGGCCCGATCGCGCAGGAGAAGATACCCCCGGGGTCGCTGATGGGTCCGATCACGAGTGCGCCGGCGGCGGCGACGAACCTCACGGCGGCGGCGGGGCCGATCTCGATGAACATCACGTTCACGGACAACGCGATCAGCGAGACGTACACACGGGTGGAGATGTCGCGGGACAACGGTGCGACGTGGGAGGTGGTCAGGAAGCTGCTGGACCTGGACGGGGGGCTGGGCGGCACTTCGTCGCTCATCTCGAATACGAACGGCGCGGCGACCACGTCGCCGGTGTTCACGGTGTCGGGTTTGTCGCCGAACAGCACGTACAAGTACCGTGTGATCGAGGGGAACTTCTTCGGCGAGACGATGAGCGCGGAGCTGACGGCATCGACGGCGGACATGCCGCCGGGCGTATTGACGCCGAGCGTGCAGACGGACGTGGCGGGCAACACGAACCTGACGGCGGAAGGGAACCTGGACTGGGGCCACTGGGGTTTTGACCAGAATGCGGGGGGCTTCAACACGAAGGTTCCGGCTGGCGTGAGCAAGGCGGCACTGCAGCGAGCGAGCGAGAAGTACGTGGCCTGGGAAGCGGAGAACGGGGAGATCCTGACGTTGACGGGAGTTCCGTGGTCGTTGGAGACGGGGCTGGGCGTGGATGGGATCGGGCCAAGCGGTGGCGCGGCGCTCCGCGCGCCGTCGACGACGAGCAACCTGACGTATCGGTTCTACGTCAGTCAGCCGGGGGACTACAAGGTTTACGTGCGGCGCAAAGTGATCGGCGGCAGCGACAACAGCATTCACATGTCAGCGGCGCTGGACGTGGCGTCGAACACGACGCTGAACCGGATTTTCGACGACCGCAACAGCACGGCACTGAACGGCACATACCTGTGGACGGGCAGCGATGGCGTGTTGCCGACGGGCTATGCGACGAACAACCCGACGACGTACACGAGCGTGACGGCTGGATTGCACACTCTCACGCTGGCTCGGCGCGAGACGAACTATGTTCTGGACCGGATCGTGCTGGTGAAGCAGGGCGAGGGGAATGACGCGCCGACGGCGGCGTGGCTGAATGCTCGGGCGAACTCGGCACTGACGCGTAGCGAGCGGCCGATCACGAATGTGAGCGTGGTCGGCAGCGGGACGGCGACGGCGTACAACGTGACGGGCAAGACGTTCACGTGGAGCGACGGGAGCCCGACGGCGAGCGTGACAGCGACGGACGACGGGATCGCGGTATCGGGGGTGGGGAACGGTTTTCGGTTCACGGCGCCGGCGAGCACGGTATCGCGGCGGCTGAAGGTTTATGTGGCGGTTGATGGGACGGCGACGGGACAGATCAAGGCGGGTCTGAGCGATTCGAGCGTTCTGGACTACACGGGGACGCTGACGGCGACAGGCTCGTTGAAGACGGCGCGCTACACGTTCGAGTACCAATCGGGCCTGGACAACAGGCAGATCGTGGTGGAGTGGACGCAGACGGGCGGTGTTGGGAAGGTGATCCTGCAAGCGGCGGACTGGATTGAGTATTCGCCGCCCGCGGCAGCGAGCAACGTGAGTGCGACAGCCACCGTGAAGAGCACGGTTCAGTTGTCGTGGCAGGACAACTCGAACAGCGAGAGCGGGTTCCGGATTGAGCGGGCCCCGTCGGGTTCGGGGACGTGGCTGTTGGTGGGCACAGCGGCCGCCGACGCGACCACGTTCGCGGACAGGACGGTGGAGCCGGGGATGAACTATGACTACCGCGTGGTGGCGACGAACGCGTTCAGCAACGGCCCGGCGAGCAACGTCGCGACCGTCACGACCACACAGTTCCCGACGCCATGGGAAGAGTTGGACATCGGCATCGATCCGACGGACCCGGACGTGGGCGATTCAGGGGCGAACGCGGCCGGGACGGAGTGGTATGTGAAGGGCGGCGGCTGGGACATGTGGGAGCGCGGGACGGACGGCGCGACGCAGGACGACGAGTTCCACTACGTGTATCAGCCGGTGAGCGGGGATGTGCGGATTACAGCGCGGCTGACGGGGCTGGAGAATACGACCGACGGCTGGGGCAAGGGCGGGGTTCACTTCCGAGAGAGTCTGGACAATCCATCGCGTGATCTGTCGTTTGCGGGGACGCTGGCCAACCAGTCTCATATGCAGGGGCGGGACATGACGACGGGTGTTCTGCGGAGCTTCAGCGGTGGCGCGGTCGGGTGGAACATGCGTCCCTCGACGACGGTTCCGACGCCGGCGCCGCAGTGGCTGCGGCTGGAGCGTATCGGGACCACGATGAGCGCCTACTGGTCGGCAGACGGGATCACGTGGCAGCTTGCGCCGAACGCGGGGACGGGTCGGACGAGCCCCATCGCGACGGATTGGGGTCAGGACTTCTACGCGGGCCTGGCTGTCACCTCGCACAATAATGTGGATGTGGGCGGCTGGTACACGACGACAGCGGCGTTCGACAATGTTCTGATCGAGCAGTTGGACATTCCAGTGGCGGCCCCGACGAAGTTTACGGTGACGGCGATATCGGGAGATCGGATCATCCTGAACTGGGTGGACCATGCGGTGAACGAGATCGGGTACACGATCCAGCGTACGGGCAGCGACGGCAGCGCCGACCCGATCGATGTGGGCGCGAATACGAACTACTACGAGGACACGGGGAGGGCGGGGGTCACGTACACCTACAAGTTGTTCGCAACCGGGTGGAACGACAAGACGTCGCCGATGATGACGGGGACGGCGCGAGCGGGCGACGGGGTGACGCCGGCTCCGTCGCCGTGGCATGATCTGGACATTGGGAATCCAGGCATTTCGGGCGGGTCGGGGTACCTGGGCGGCGTGTTTGACGTGGTGGGCAGTGGCGGCGACATCTGGACGTCAGGCGGGGTGGCGGCGGACAGCTTCCACTTCACGTATCAGGACCGCAGCGACCTGCAGGGCGACTTCGTCATCACGGGGCAGATCCGCAGCCAGCAGCGGCAGGCGGCGTGGAGCAAGGCGGGGTTCATGATTCGAGCGGGCACCGACGACGGCAGCGGCGGGCTGTTCCTGGACGGGGCGAATCAGGGCGCGATCATGACGGCGATCACGGCGACGCCGGATCACGGAGTGCAGTACCTGTGGCGAGAGCAGGCCGGGGGAGGGTGCGGCGAAGTACACACGGGTCCGGACACTCCGTTCGTGGCGACGGCGGGCGCTCCGGCGTTTCTGCGTCTGGCGCGGCACCAGGGCGTGGTGAGCGGGTGGATATCGGAGGACGGGGCGTTGTGGCGGCAACTGGACGGGGTACACACGGTGCCCGGGAGCACGGTGTACGTTGGGATGGGCGTGACGGCGACGAACAACGTGGCGACGAGCCTGGCGACGTTCAAGGACGTCGCGATCACGCCCTACGACGCGACGCTGCGGCCTGAGGCGCCGAGCGATCTGACGGTGAGGGCACTGGGGGCGAAGAACATGGTGCTGACGTGGGTGAACCACGCATTAACGGCGACGGGATACAAGATCGAGCGAGCGACGCAGGCCGATTTTGCGGACGCCGTGGTCGTCGGGACGCCGACCGTGCGAGAGACGGCGGAGTTTGTGGACCGCACGATCAACGCCGACCGGACGTACTACTACCGCATCATCGCAACGAACGCGAACGCCGCGGCGGGCAGCGAGGATTCGTCGCCGAGCACTGCGGTGAGCGCGTCGCGCGGCGTGAACGGGTCGCCGATCAAGATGGCGAACTTCGCGGACGTCAGCGGCTGGCAGATCAACGGGAACACGGCGGCCGTGCTGGCAGGCGCGGACGCGGTGCTGCGTTTGACGTCGGCCACGAACAACATGCTCGGCAGCGCGTTTACGCTGTTGCCGCAGGACATCACGAAGTTCAGCGCGAGCTTTGATTTTCTGATGGGCAGCAATGCGACGGGCGCTGAGGGGTTCACGTTCAGCCTGCAGGGTGTTGCTCCGACGGCGGTGGGGACTCTGGGCGGCGGCGGCGGGCTGGGGTTCAACGGGCTGGCCCACAGCATGGGCATCAAGTTCGATATCTACGAGGGGTCCGAGCACGCGATCGACGAGACGGGCCTGTACTTCAACGGCGCGTTCCCGGATCTGGCGGACCCGAATGGCAGCGACGTCGATCTGCGGCCGACGCTGGCGAATCTCCTGGGCACGAAGTGGCACGTGGTTCTTGCACACGACGGCACGACGTTGACGGAGAGCATCGCGAGAGCGGACGATCCGGCCAATTTTCTCTTCACGCACAGCTGGACGGTGAACCTACCGGACACGATGGGCGTGGATTGCGCGTACGTCGGGTTCACGGGCCGGACGGGCGGCGCCAACGTGCAGCAGGACATCTACAACCTGAGCTTCGTGGGCGGCGGCGCCCCGGTTGCGGAGGACTGGATAATCGACCTCGGCGCCGGGAACGATGTGGCGACGCTGAAGCGAGCCGGCGAGGACGTGAAGCTTCTGGACAAGAGCGGCAACGTGGCCGCACAGAAGGCGCTTTCGCTGATCAAGAACATCATCGTGAACGGCCAGGACGGGGATGATGCACTGGCGCTCGACCTGTCGGCCGGGGCGCTGGTGGGAACGGGCAACGGGCTGACGTTCAACGGCGGGATCGGCAACGACACGGTTGCGGTGGTTGGCGGGAACGCCGGCGAAGCGATGACGGTGCATGCGGACCAGATCACGGTCGGCACGCTGTCGATCGCGCTGAGCGACGTGCAGAGCATTGGGCTGAAGCAGGTGAACGGGTCGTCCGTGACGGTCGGCACGACGGCGGCCGTGGGGTTCGACGCGACGGCCAGCTTGGCGGCCCTGAGTGTTCTGGACTCGTCGACCGTCACGTTGACCGCGGGCGGCGAGAAGGTCCTCAAGACCGGTGCTCTGAGCATCGGCCTCAACGCCGCCCTCGACCTGAATGACGGCGACATGATCGTCACGGCCACCGCGGCGACGCGAGCCGCCGTGTACGCCAATGTCCTCAACTGGATCAAGTCCGGCCGCGCTGGCGGAACCTGGGCGGGCAAGGGCCTGACCAGCTCCACGGCCAAGCTCGACGCCAAGAAGTACACCGGCCTGGCGTCGATGATCAACGATAAGGGCGGCGGCGAAGGCGCCTGGTACCTCAAGTTCGACGGCATCGCTGTCACCAAGAACGACATCCTGGTGAAGTACTCGTGGAACGGCGACGCGAACCTGGATGGCGTGGTGAACGCGGACGATTATTTCCGTATCGACAGCGGATTCATCACGCAGGTTGGCGGCTTCCAGAACGGCGACCTGAACTATGACGGCGTGGTGAACGCTGACGATTACTTCTTGATCGACAAAGCGTTCCTGGGCCAGACGGGCAAGCTCGCCGCGGATGAGGCCGCGGAGGACGTGGTGATCGTGCAGCAGGCGGCCAAGAAGCAGGACGAGCCGTCCGTGTTGTCGCAGTTGTTCTCGGATGTGCCGGTGCTGTAGCCGACGCGGACGAGATGCGACTGAGACGGTATTGGGAGCGAAAGCAGCCGGGCCGTTCCGAACCCTTCGGAGCGGCCCGGTTCGCTGTGGTTGGGGTCGGGGGGGGACCGGGCGTCTGGGTGGCGGTCGGCATCAGGCTCTCTGCGGGTTTCAGGCGAGAGCGATGTCCTTGACTTCGAGTTGCACGGTGCGTTGTCCGTTGTACTCGTTGAGGGTGGGCTCGGCGGCGAGGTCGATCGATCTTCCCGGGTGGAGTTGATCGAAGAGCTCGCCGTGGTTGAAGGCGATGCACTTGGCGGTTACATTTTGCTGTCGCACCAGGATCTGGAGATGATCGCCGGTGCGGCCGACGCGCCGCGGGGAGCCGACGACCTGCAGGCCACGCCAGCAGAGGAGGGGTCTGCGGTTGCCGGTGCCGAAGGGGCCGAGGCGTTGGAGGTCGTTGACCAACGGAAGGGTCAGGTGGCGGAGTTCGGCTTCGGCGTCGATGTGGATAGCGGGGGTGAGCATATCGGGCGACAGGGCGTGGGTGGCGTAGGCGTCAAAGGCGTCGCGGAAGGATGGGAGGCGTGCGGTGTCCATTCGCAGCCCGGCGGCCATTTCATGGCCGCCGCAGGCGATGAGGTGTTCGCGGCAGGCATCGAGGGCTTTGGCGAGATGGAAGCCGGGGATGGAACGGCCGCTGCCCTGGCCGTGACCGTTGGCAAGGGAGACCAGGATGGTGGGTTTGCCGAGCTGGTCGGCGACGCGTGAGGCGACGATGCCGATGACGCCGGCGTGCCAGCCTTCGGCGGCGAGGACGACACCGCGGCGGGCGTCGCTGTCGTAGCCGAGAGCACGGGCCTGTTCCATGGCTTGGGCGAAGATGGTGCGTTCGATGGTTTGTCGCTGGCGGTTCTGTTGTTCGAGGTAGGCGGCGGTCTGGCGAGCCTTGTCGGCGTCGGCGCTGGTGAGCATTTCGACGGCTTCGCGGGCATGGCCCATGCGGCCGCAGGCATTGAGCCTTGGCGCGAGGAGGAAGCCGACGTGATAGCTGTCGAGTTTACGGCCGGTGAGTCCGGCGGATTCGATGAGGGCGCGAATGCCGACGAGTTCGCTTTGCACGAGTCCACCGAGGCCGAAATACGCGAGGGTGCGGTTTTCGCCGACGACGGGGACGACGTCGGCGATGGTGCCGAGGGCGGCGAGCCCCGTTGCTTCGACGAGGAACCTTTTGTAGGCATCGTCGACACGCTGGGAGCCGGCGTGGACCTGGCCGATGGCCCAGGCGAGCTTGAAGGCAACGCCCGCGCCGCAGAGGTAGGGATTGCCGTAGGGTTTCTGTTGGCCCGTCTGGTTAAGGCGCGGATGGACGATGGCAAAGGCGTCGGGCAATTGGGCGCGCCAGTCGTGATGGTCGGTGATGATGAGATCGACGGCGTGCTGGCGGACGACCTGAGCCTCGTTGACGGCGGTGATGCCACAATCGACGGTGACGATGAGTTTGGCGCCGCCGAGGCAAATCTGGGCCATGGCCTCGGCATTGAGGCCATAGCCTTCCTCGATGCGATGCGGGATGTAGAAATCGGCTTGGCCGCCGATGAGGCGGATGGCGTGCCAGAGGATGGCGGTGCCTGTGATGCCATCGACGTCGTAATCGCCGTAGATGGCGATTTTGTGGTGATCGCGGACAGCCTGGACGATGCGTTCGGCGGCGGGTTTGAGGCCGGGTATGTCAGCGGGATCGTAGAGGTCCTTGAGGCTGGGTGAGAGGAATCTGCGGCAATCGTCAGCGTCGGCAAGGCCGCGGTTGATGAGGATCTGAGCGATGATGGGGGAGGTTTTGAGGCTGTCGGCCAACGGCTGGGCCGCTTCGGACGGGGGTGCGACGATCCAGCGTTTCGGTCGATGCATC
>Ga0315284_10004240_pt1 | contig 20399 bp, 47 predicted proteins | sample YL17G09_16_MG_FD_203696 | JGI IMG/M metagenome (GOLD analysis project Ga0315284, IMG submission 203696) | Sediment microbial communities from Yellowstone Lake, YNP, Wyoming, USA - YL17G09_16 | ecosystem: Environmental > Aquatic > Freshwater > Lake > Sediment | place: USA: Wyoming | collected...
AACCGATATAGTAAATTTTTTTTATTTTAGTATGGAGGTATAAGATGGCAATAGAACTAAAACAGTATGATGGAGTCTGGCAAGTAGTTATTACAGAACGGTGGAATTTCAAGGAACGAAAGGATGCTGTAAAAATTGTAGAACAACTTAGCGAGATGAAAGAGAAACATACAAAGAAGTAGGGAGGAATACGATGAAGTTTTCAATAGCAGATACGACAACATTCCTAGACAGTCTCAGAGCTATAGGTACACTAATTAATGAGGCAGCATTCAAGGCAGACGAGCATGGACTAAGTTTGATAGCTATGGATGCAGCAAATGTTGCGATGGTAATATTTAAGATGGGACCATCAGAATTTATGGAATGGAATGTTCCAGAACCAACAACATTTGTAGTGAAAGTTGCTGACTTAAAAAATGTGGTTAGTAGAGCACCTAAGGCACAGCTTACAATATCATTAGAAAGTAACCAATTATTCGTATTATTAAATGATAAGGGTAAGCATAAAGAGTTCAAGATAGGATTGTTGAGTGAAGATGAGAAGCCAAAGACAGAGCCAGCATTACAGTTTAAGGCTGTAGTGAATATGGACAATGCAGAATTGAAGGATGCCATTGCAGACGCGACACTAATTGGTGAATCATGCCAGTTTAATGTAATTGGTGGGAAGATGCTAATTAAGGCTAGTGGTGATGGTAGTGCACGTGCATCAGAATCTGATGTTGTAGCAACAGTTACTGGAGTGGATTGTAAATCAAAATATTCTATAGAATATTTGGATAAGATGTTATCTACAAAGATTTCTAAGAATATTAGGGTACAATTAGGTACAGACTATCCTATAAAGTTATCATTCACTAATGCTACAGGCACTGCAGGTATATCATTTATACTTGCACCAAGAATTGAAAATAGTTAGGGGGGGATTGAAATGGCGAAGAGTTTAGAACTTACTGGCTATGGGACTATAATGATAAATCCTATAGATATTAAAGAGAAAGAATTCGAGACTTGTGATGCTGCAGGAAATCCTGTAACACAGAAGACTATAGGCACTAGGGCAAAGACTGTCTATGTGACTAAGGATGGTAGCGAATTGTCTAGTGGACAATTATGTAAGAAGTTCATTATAGAAGATGAAGAAATTATTTGTCCAAAGTTTAGTCCAAGCAAGAATGTGGATAAAGAGAATGTTGAAGTCATAGATGATAATGGACTAATATATTCCGCTTTGGATAGAAGGTTCTATAATGTAGTGACAGACCATGAAGTATTGAAAGACTTAGTGTTGAATCAGCATAAGTCTTTAAAGTTTCCAGTAACATTCGGTAGTGGTTGGAAGATATGGCAGGGTATATTAACTAACTGGCATGGTAAAATGTTGTTAGTTGCTTGTCGTGGAGACTTAGTTAAAGAGTTAGAAAAATATTCTGATGATACGGTAGAATTAGAGATTGAAGTTCTACCACAGCAAAAGAATATTAAGAAGTTAGTAAAGGCAATGGCGATGATGTAAATGATTCACTATTGTGATTGTGGTAATCGTCTAGTGGACGAGATTGATGAAGAGTTAGGAGTATGTAAGGAGTGCAGATGACAACACTAGAACCAATGTTACTAACAGAAGTGGATGATACTAAGATACTTGATGAGAAGAGAATCTTTCAAGAAAAATATAATGGTGTCAGAGCATTAATTCATGTAAAGGATGGAAAGATTACAGCCATAAGGAATCGTAGTAATAATCCAATACTTTTTTGTTTTCCAGAATTGAAGTCTATAACCTTCGACTTTAATACAGCAATACTTGATGGAGAGATTGTAGTAATGAAGGATGGCAAGAGTGTATTCTATGGAGGCATAGACCAGCGTAGGTCAACTCCTAACGATCGAAAGTTGAGGGAGTGTCCAGCAACATTAGTAGTATTTGACATAATACAATATGAGGCAGAAACATTACTCTATAAACCATACAAGATTAGATTAGACTATCTTGAACGCATGAGGGATAAGGTACATGGTGCAGTACAGATTATAGAGTCAACAATTAGTGGTAGAGCATTATGGGATAAAGTTGTGGCAGACAATCGTGAAGGTATAGTAGTGAAGGATCCTAATGCAATCTATGAAGTTGGGAAGCGTAGCAAACAATACTTGAAGCTAAAAAATTACAAGTATGTAGATGTAATTGTTGAACAGTGTGAACCAAATCCTAAAGGTACAAAGATATTCTCCATAACAGTAATTGATGGTAAAGAGATTAAGGTAGAATGTCAGAGGGCAGGAGCATTCAACATAAATGTTGGAGATACAGTTAGGGTGAAGTACTTAGATATAGTGGGAGACCACCTAGTACAACCAACAAATTGGTGATTGAATTGAAGGAAGTATTATTTAATCAACGATGTCCAAAGTGTAGCAGTGAAGACCTAGAATATTATAGTATTGAGCCAGAAGGTGAAACAATGGTTCAAGACCTAGAATGTAATTCTTGCAGGAACAAGTTTAGGATATTTAGTGATACACGATGGGTGATAATGGTAGAGGAAGGTACACGCTGGAAGTTTAATTGTCCAGTATGTAAGACTGTAGTAGTCACCAACGATTATACACTATTCTGGGAATTTCAGCAATGGTGTGAAACCTGTCAGAAAGAATTATATTTTGAAGGTGGAGGGGAAGTGAAATGAGCAGTGACGAAATTGCGGGTATGGAATTAGTGGATGAAGTATTAGCTGAAGAGTATGGTCCAGATCCAGATGCAGCATATGAACGGTATCGTGATGATTGGTGTGAGTCATTAGATGCTGATGTGAAGAAACTATTCGAAACATTCTATAATGCAAAGCATGGATATTATACTGAACGTAAAGAGAAATTGGTAGAACACATTATAGAACGATTACAGGATGTGGCTAAAGTGAAAGTAACAGCATTCGATAGTATACACGCTATAGCAATAGAAAAGCAGAAATAAGTCTACGGACTAGGAGGCGATGAAATGGCAGATGAACAAGAACATCAAAAGCCTGTAGATAAGGCAACAGAGTATAAGCGACTACAATCATGGCTAAAGAAGTTAATACCTAATGATTGGGATAAGTATGACTTAAAAGCACACTATGATCCAACATTAGCATTTCTAGAAATGAAGGATATCATACGTGAAGACATTAAGAAGCGAGGCTTGAAGAAGGATGATTTGAAGGAACAGGCAGCTCAAGCATTAGCAGAACAGGAAAAGTTAGACCACGAAGCTAAGATGAAGGCAGAGGCAGAAGTTGAAGAATATAATAAGAAAATAACTTATCAAGTAAACCATGATGTGGATAAATACTATTATCCTATCCGTGCAGCAATAGATAAGGTGTGTAAGGGATATAGTCACCTAACATTCGTGAAGGGCCGAAGTGGTACAGGAAAATCGTACAATATTCGTAGAGTGCTTTTGGAGAATAAGACGGAATTTGTTGAGGTAGCTGGAGAGGTTACTGAAGCATATTTGTATAGGTTATTATATGAGAATAACGGTAAGATAATTTGGTTGAAAGATATTTCTAACCTGCTTTCTGGACTTAAAAGTATTCAGATACTTAAGGCAGCAACAGAGACTGAGGAAGCTAGAATACTTACTAGGAGTAGTTATTCTAAACAGCAAAGTGATTTACCTGACAGATTCGTCTGTAAGTGTAAGTTTATCTTTGACTACAATAATATACAAAATACTTTAAGGGATGACTTCGAGGCGTTGATTAGTAGGGGGGACTTTTTAGAGTTTACATTATCTCCTAAAGAGATGGAGAATATAATGCGACAAATTGCTAAGACACCTGAAGAAAAGAGTATAACAGATTTTGTTATAAGCACTTTCAAGGGTAGTGGATTGATTAGATTGAATTTGAGGACTCAGTGGAAAGCAATCAATACATACAAGTATGCCATATCGCAAGGCCTAGATTGGAAAGAAGAAATTAAGATGGAGTTGAGTAGAGTTAGTAGAGTCAGAGCATTATTGTATGGATTGATTGGTAATGAGGCAGTAAGGAAGGTTGAGTTAAAGAAGCTATTATTGAAGCATGAATTAGTCACAAGTGTTAGAGTGGCTGAGATGAGGATACAAGAATGGATATTCACAGATGAATTGTTCACATGGGGTACTGATGAACGTAATGGATTTGTATCATTATTACCACAAACTGTCTAAAATAAAAAAGCGATGGTGGAAAAATCATGGGCTTACGCCCAAGTAATCAGAAATGGGGGGAATAGGATACTCACTTGTTCGGTGTATCCAACCACGCCCCCCACTGAATATACTGGTGAAAATATGACTGAAAAGATTTGGTTTAGTATAAGGTTTGAATTCAACTCTGGAGATACTACGAAGGCTCTGAGATTGCATAGGTTGTTGAAGGAGTATGGTGTAGTTAGCAATATTGTTCCTATGCATGATGAAAGTATTAATAAGCCAGACAGGTGTGCTGCAATTCTTAAATGTTTTAGTCCTGGAAGGATTTATTCTACTGGACAGTTGTGGAGTAAGTATAAGATTAATTCTAAGACTGGATTGAAGACATTCCAGCGTGACTTAAACTCTTTAGTCATTACTGGACAGATAAAAGGTTTTATAACAAATAATAATGGTCGTACAACGATGTGGAGTGTGATAATATGAAGAGAAGTATAATTATAGAATATAATATATTAACTGACGAGTATGGTGATGTGGATGAACGTAACATGCTAGTGGATGAGATCATATCAGAGAAGGCATGGTATAATGATGATAAGACAGCAACAGATATAGAATATACTGTAGTGAAGTGTAAACCTAATGGTGAAGCAACCATCAAGGCAACATTCAATTATGATTAGGAGGCCAAAATGCTAAAAGATTTGATTGGTAGAAAGATAGTTCGTATTAGACCATTGTCAAATGCAGATAGGAAGGTTGAAGGATGGGAAGAAACTCATGGTGCAACATCTGTCATAGAATTAGATGATGGTACACTAATATATCCAAGCCAAGATGATGAAGGTAATGGTCCAGGAACATTATTTGGTAGAGGTAAAAGTGGCGACACATTTTATGTGTGGTCAAAGGATGTGATACAATGAAGGTTCGTTTAGAAGTTGAATTGAAGGATAAGGATGTTAAGGAAGTATTATCTGATGGAGTAACTACTGAACAGGTTAAGGAATACCTTACAGAATCATTGGTTGAAGTGTGTGAAGATTGGATACTGCGTGGACAACAGCCAGACCTACAATTTGTGGAGGGATAGAATGATATTTTTAGCAAAATTTAAGGTACAAGATGGAGAGCGAGCATACGTTATGTGGGATGTATATGATACTACAACTAGACGGATTGCGCTAGGACAGATACGTGGGGATCTTAAAAGTATGGAATGTTTCGAGACGGAAACACGCTTAGAAACATTGACAGAGATTAGTGAAAAAGATTATGAAATCTTGAAGAGATTGGGGGTAGTATAATGAAGCCTGGAGATAAACAAAAATTTGATAAGTTGAAAGAGTTAGAGTATAGGGCATATTCTGCAGCACATGAAAGTATCGGCTTCGACTTTCAGCAATGGTTAAGCAAGGCAGACTATGCACACTATAAAGATTTAATGAAAGAATTATATGATGTGGAGGTAAACTAAGATGGCGACAAGAAAAGTGATACAGGGACGGAATGCTAGGATAAGTTTCGAGAATGATGAGATAGCATTCATCAAAGGATTAGTAGATACGGAATTGAATAGGAACCAAAAGTTTGATAGGGAGCGAATGTTGTTCTTATTACAATTATATAAGAAGTTAGATAAGGCAAAGTAGGAGGAGGATTATAATGGAATCGATATTTCAGTTAAAGGAAGCGTCAGAGATTAATGCAGCATTAGATGCACTGCCAACAGCAGAGCCAGTAAAACTGTATTATCATGATGGAGTAGAGGGTAGTTGTGAAGTTAAAGGATTTAGTGGAGTACTAGTAACAGACCATAATGGTTATAGCAATATTGTACATTGTCCAACCAATAGGTATCAGGTAGTACAGCATAAGGAAGCATTCAGGCCAATCATTGAAGGAATGGTACAGGCTGGAGTGCAAGACTTCAAGTATACATTGCTTGCTAATCATAAGTGGGCAGAGATTAATATCTTAGTCCAAGAGATTGGCAATGATGGTGTAAGGATAGGATTTAATGTAAAGAACTCATTCGATGGATCCAGCGCTATTAAGTACGGATTTAATATGAGTCGAGCCAGTAGCCATTTAGAAGTTGTGGGATGGCGACAAGTATGCAGTAATGGTATGAAGATTAAGGTACCATTAAATGAGGCAGAGATAATAACTATGGAAAAGGTTACACAGATACAGACACTACTAGCAGAGCGTACATCAATCAAACATACTGAGGCAGCATTAGTTAGGATTGAGGCAATGCAATATATTGCTGAAGCAATAAGTCTATTACGTGATCCTGTAGAGAAGATGATATTAAAGTCACAGAAGTGGACCATACTTGATAGACAACATTTAGAGAAATTGATAAAGACACATGTTGGTAGAAGATATGCTCAAAAGATTGCTTCACGATACGATATTGATGGAGACCATTCATTATGGGGATTATATAATGCAATCACATATGTTGCTAGCCATGATGAACTAAAGCCCGTATCAAGAGATAACTTGATAGATAAGGCAGCAGATATGTTAAACAAGGAATTGTTTCCAAATATCAAGGCGGTATAAATGAAGATAACTAGAGAACAATTAGTTGAATTAAATACTAAGGGGAAGACAGAAATATGGCGTACAAATGCACATACACCCTATTGGGATATAATTGAATTGGAGGCATAAAATGGGATGGGATTTTTGTTGTACATATATTGCTACACGTATTCCAATAACTCCAGATCCAGAATTTTGGAATAAGTTGGGAGTGGAATTGGATTCGCGTGTTGATAAGATGTCTGTAGAGGAATTGACTGACTGGTGTAATGAGATTGGGATAATGGATGAAGTCTCAGAAGCTAAGATTAAGGCACATGGACTAATAAAGACTGTGTTAGGAGTGTTACAAACTTCTGCACGTGATGTGGCAACATTCGTAGTTGGTGAATATAAGTTGTGGGTTGCTGGTGGAATGTCATTCGGTGATAGTCCAGGAGAAACATACGAAGAATTCACAAGCTTCAATGCACTATTTACAGAACAATTCATAGACACATACTTGGGTGATAATGATGTTGAAGTTCGGGAATAAGAAAGATTCTGATACAATCCTAGACTTCAGATTTAATACTGGAGATACTGGTGTAGTGCTTGTAGCACTTATGAATTTAGTGATGGTTGTAACATTATATTTTTGTTCTATGTTCATAGACGGACAAACGTTGCCTATTGCTTGGTGGTGGGTAATGGCATTCTATATATTATGTTGGGAGGTAATGTTCATCACCGCATTCTTCGAGTATGATATTAGGGCAGACTTTACAGGGATACTTCAATTAAAGTTTTCTAGTGCATTCGCGACTATTGCAGTATCACTTGTTGGAATGTGTGGTGGTGGCGTAGTTATCGCATTAATAGAATTAATCAAACACGTAGTTGAGGTTGGCAAGGCATTAATGTGGCCAGCAATAGTGATTGGCATAATAGTATTATTCTTTGGAATAAACTATCTTGTAGGAAAGAAATTAATTAATAGGAGGAAATGAAAATGGAAGTTAGAGATATTGATAAAGGTTTTATAGTATTGGATCCTAAGAATCCACGTAGTGTAATACCTGATGAAGACATTAACTCATTACTTGATAGTATAGAGTCTGAAGGACAGCAGGAGCCAATACTTGTAGAAGAATTGGGGAAGGATGAATACTTAGTAACAGAGGGAAATAAGCGTGTGACTGCAATTCAGAAGTCTAAGAAGGTCAAGACTGTGAAGGCAATTATAGAACATAAACTCACACCAGAAGAGCGATTGCTTAAACAAATTATTATTGATACACATAGACAGAATTGGAGTATGAGTGATCGTGATAAGGCGTGGAAGAGGTTGTGGGATATGGGTAAATATACTCCAGACACTTTTGCTAAGAAGTTATCAACCACTAAAGTAATTATTGATAGCTTCATAGACAGACAATCATTAGGCAGTGAATTCATCAAGAAAATTCCTAATGTTACAGCATACAATATTACAGAAACAAAATATATTAAGGATAAGGATAAGCGTAAGAAAGTATTAGAGTATGCACACAAGACAGAATTGACTAGGAAAGATATTAGACAATTATCACAGGTTGCTGAGAAGGTTAGTGATAAGGTGTTGAAGGAAGTCTTTGAAGATAAAATATCTATAGCTGATGCTAAGAATATGGTTGGACTAAAAGTGGAAGATCAAGAGCGTGCACTAATTACAACTAAGGGGTTGAATCAGCATAAAAAGAATTTGAAGAAGCTATTAAAGGATGGTAGTATCACTGAAGATGTTAAAAAAGTTAGGATGATTAGCGACTTAGTTAATGAGTTCCAAATGGAATTCTTCAGCACCAGTTCTGCAATTAGGAAGTTGAGTAGCAAATTACAGTATATGAAGGACCAAGATTTTGAGAAGTATGCTAATCATCAAATGGTAAAGATTTTAGAAAGTTGTCTTGATGAGTTAGAGAGTGCAGTAATTCCAGCAACTACACAGATTAGACAATCAATCAAAGGGATTAAGGTTAAACGATTGGAGGCAAAATGAATACAGAACATAATACGGATAAGATAGACTTATTAATTGTTGGTGGAAAATTATCTACTAGACAGTGTGAGATAGCAATAAGTATTTGGAAGAAGATTGGATGCTTCGACACACTATCTGATGATGCACATACACTTAAAAGGTTTCGTGAAGAGAAGGTTGTGGAACGAACATTCTATAACTATAATGTTAATGATGCATCACACCATGATAAATTAGTTAGATTAGTAGGGCAGGTTATTGACTATTATCGTACAGAATTTACTAATGGTAAAGGTGTTAATGGAATTGCTAGGATAACATATACTCGTGGAAAGAATGGCAAGGACAGTTATACACTAATCTGTAAACCTAATAAGGCTGAACGATTGAAGGGTTGGTATTGGCGTGTTAATACTGCAGCAACAAATATAGACCGTGCTGACAGGATACAGAAGGATGATACTGTAGCAATTCCGGATAATACATTTGCCTTAATGATAAATAAGGTTTGTGGAAAGAGGACACTTGAGGAGCGTCCAGAATTGTTGAAACAATTCATTACGGCAGCACAGGATAAGTTGGTAGAGGTATCTACTACATTAGCATTGATTGAATCCACTAAGCAGATGGAGGCATCAGTCAAGGAGGAGAAAGATGATAAAGAAAAAGTGTAGAGGTTGTGATAAGGTACAGGGAAAAAGTTATGATACATTCTTCAAGTATAAGGGTAAGGAGTATTGTAAAAGGTGCTATGATGAAATTATGGCAACAGTGTGTGAGCATACTAATTGTAGTCTAGAACGTGTCAACGATTTAGATTATGAGTGTGAAGGGTATATTAAGATACTTATGGAAGAGGTATGTAATGATTGTGGAAAGAAGGTAGGCAGACATATTGATGTATTCACATACTCACACTCGGAGAGTGTATAATGAAATTCGATTGGAAACAAAAAATCTTATATGGAACTATAGCTGCTACACTAATATTGATTGTGGCGTGTATACCTGCAGGATTATTATTACTATTCGATTCCTTAACTAAGTGGAAGTATCACTGGTATGCTTGGGCGGTGGTATTCATAGGATTATTCATATTTAATGTGTGGCTAATCTTTAGGAGAAAGAAATGATGCCTTTAGAAACACTTACAGATGTAGAGTCTAGAAAGCTTAAGTTGCAGATGGAACTTACACCATTACGCAAAAAGTATCAATTAACATTCCATGAGATTGAAGACCGATATAATAAGATACACAAATACATTAATGACAACTTTCCAGAGAAACATCCAGAATGGATTAAAGAATTCTCGATGTGGAGATTAAGACAATACCTAGAACAAAAAGCTGAGGGGGAAAAGTATGAGTGAGATGTCAGATGATATAGCACGTAAATGGTATTATACTAGCGTCATCAATCCAGATCCACTAAATGCAGTAATGAATATTATTGGGATGTGGAATAGTATGAAGTCTATGGACAAGCCATACTATGACAAGTTAGATGATGAGGCAAAGAGTTGTTTGAGCATGTTCTCAAAATTCTTTTTTATACAAGACAATATTGCTAAGGCAAAAGTTGTACATTTAGATAAAGACTTATTGCCATCAATACTTAATACTGATAATGAATTATTTTTTAGAAATACTGGACTGCCAGTAATGTTCATCAATCAAGACTTCAAATACTCTGACACTATACTAATAAAGGGTATAATGATTGCTAACACTAAAGAGTTAATGGCACATGCAGATCCATTCGTTAAAATGGAATTACAGATAGAACAGCGGAAAGACATTTTTGAACCGCACTTAATGCTCCTAGTATTGTATGTTGATATGTCTAAGCCAATGTTTGAAGAGAACTGGCTAGGATTTACTATGGAAAATTATAAGGAGAAGTATGGTACTGATACTGATAAGATGCGATTAAAGATTTGTAAGTATGCTTCTATACTAGCATGTAATATTATTGATGTAATGAATCATGATGTAGAAAATATAGAAATAAATACTATATTATCAACAAGGGAAGAGAACACTAAGAGGATAAAGCGTGGCAAGCCACCTGTAGCTACTAAAGTATATATTAGGCCAAAGAGTGAGTATAGAAACTATTATATTAATTTCAATACACAAATACGTGACGGCGGTATTGGACACAAATTTTTAGTGCGTGGACATTGGAGACATTTTAGGAGTGATAAGTGGAAGAACAAAAAAGGGATGGCAACATGGATTCGTCCCACACTGAAAGGTCGTGGCATATTTATTGAGAAGAAATACAAGTTGGAGGGGGAACATGATAAGGATCAAACAAGTAGGATTTGATGTTGAAGGATTGAGGGAAAAGATTTTGTGGATTGATAAGCGATGTTATAAGAGGGATGTACAATTTAATGAGGATACATTAAACACATTCCTAGATAAGAATTCTAAAATATATTTTATTATAAGTAGGGGAAAGCGTGATACTATAGTAGGTTATATGTTATTATCATTATATAATCCGCCTAGAGAATGTTACTTAACATCTATGGCTATACTACCAACTTATAGAAATTATGGTATTGGAAAGAAACTATTCAAGATATTCTTAAAATATCGTAAGGGACATAAGCTTAGTCTACATGCAGTCAATCCAGCAATGATACACATTGCAGAAAAGAATGGGTTTAGGAAGGTACGCACAACCAGAAACTATTTTGGAAAACATAATGCAGTACTAATGGAGGGATAAAATGAAAACAATAATTTTTACAACAAAGTATTTAGGACATTGCGGTTGTGGAAGTGATGAGGATATAGAGGTAGTGACAGAATTATTAGAGGACCAGACACTAGATGATTTGGAAGAGAGTATAATCTATAAAGGATTAAACTGGGATGAGCCACACTTATACAATTTCTGTTTTGATAATAGGTCCTATTCTAATAATCTTGAAACAACATATTTTTGTGAAGGGGATGAAATAGATAGGTTGTCACCGGTAACTAATCATAGTAAATATTGTAAATGTGATTTGTGTCAAGTATGTAAGAGCATGCCTAAACCTAAAATGACAGATACTAAACTGACAGATATTAAGATGCGTAAGGGTACGCGATTCTTATTAGTGTTTGACTTTGGAGATGATCATCATTTTAGTATTAAAGTCACAGGATTTGGTGAGACGGATGTAAGCAAAAAATATCCTATAGTAAAAACTAATGGGATAATTATACCACAATATCCAGAGGATTTAGAATGAAGGTTCAAAAGATTTCTAATAGGATAGTAGAGGATAAGGAATATTATAAATATATTCTAATCATTCCATCAGAAGCAATCAAGAAGCTTAAATGGGATGGTGCAGAGTTACAGTATAGTATTGATGATAAAAAATTGATACTGGAGCGTAAAAAATGAGACAGACACAAAGACAAAAAGATTTTGAGAAGTGGGAGGGTAAGCTAGACTTATTCGTAGTCATAGCAATGGTTTGTATGGTAGCATTCGCATTTCTTGTGCTTGTAACTATACATTTATATACTAGTTCAAATACTTGTAATGGACAACTAACACAGTCGACAACTGTTGCTAAACAAAACTTAGAACTATACAGGCAGTGCATGAATAATCAGATGCCAGTATTCACTAACATTACAGCAACAATCACGAGGTGTGGGAATGATACCGGATAATGTCAAAAGTATAATGCAAGAATTATTAATCAATAATAAGGAAGCATATATTATAGGTGGAGCAGTCAGGGACACAATTCTAGGGATACCACCAAAAGATTATGACATATTCACAAATGCTACAGGTGAAGAGATTCTAAAGATATTTCCACAAGGTCGTGTAATGGGTGGAGTGGAACGTCAAGCAAAGATATTGACAGTAATAGTTGATAGTATAGAAGTTAGCCAATACCGTTCCAATGGTGCTAGGACAGAAACTGGAAAGAGTTTAGTAGAACATGTGACAACATGCGATTTTACAATCAATGCATTAGCTATGGATATTAATGGACAGATACTCGACTATGTTGAGGGACAGAAACATTTAGGTATAAAGATGTTAAAGTTTGTGGGTAGGGCAGAAGACAGGGTTAAGGAAGATCCTTTAAGAATATTCCGTGGTATAAGGTTTGCAGTAAAGTATAATCTGTCAATATATCAGAATACACCATTCGTAATGTTTAAACAATACGTTACAGAATTGCCGAAGGAACGTATTAGGGATGAACTACTTAAGATTATAGTCTTACCTGATGGCTTAAAGATGTTAGACCAATTCTGTATGCTTGAATGGATTATTCCAGAATGGGAGAAGTGTAAAGGATTAGATGGTGGACCACACCATGCAGAAACATTGGGTGAGCATACATTCATAGCATTAGATACAGCACAAGCGTATACGAGTAATCCAATGCTGCTATTAGGAATATTCTTGCACGATATTGGAAAGCCATTAAGTGCAGGTGTGAAAGAAGAAACTGGGCTAGCAACATTCTATAATCATCACACTATAGGTAGGGATTATGTTAAGGATTGGATGAGGGCATACAAGTTTAGTGAGGATGAAGTATCATATGTAACGACTATTATTGAACATCATATGATGGGAAAAACTGGACTAATATCTCAAAGGACTTTCGCTTATATCTGTAATGATTTAGTTAATGCTAAGGTAACACCTGAAGATATGTTAGTAGTAACATTCAGTGATAATCAAGCAAACAAATTAAATCCTAGATTGAAGTATAATGAGTTCATTACAAATAATGGATTCTTACAACGATACTATGAGGCAAAGTATGGACGCTATGGTTTTAATCCGAATGATCTAGAAGTTAATGGAAAAGATATAATAAACATAATGAATATTTCTGGACCGGCAATCGGAGTAGTCAAGAAGGAATTATTCGATATGGTATGTGATGGCACAATAATTAATCGTAGAGATAGATTAATTGAAGAATTAAGAAATCGGAGGGATAAGAATGAAAATAGTAAAAGGTAATGGCGACGTAATAGAATGTACAGTAGAAGAGTATAAGGCAATAAGTACACCGACAGTACTTACACCAACAAAGCCTAAACATGCTGGTGGTAGACCAAAAATGGTTAAAGCAAAAGTACATATTGTAGGACACTTGCTAAAAAAGGATGGGACACCAGATGGTAGGTCAATAAAGGCATTAGGCAAAACATATAAGACAACATATGCTATACGTCAAGATGGCAGGCCAGACGGTAGATCATTAATGTTTAGATTCATAGCAAAGCAAGTAAAAGAATACACTGCCAAGGGAATGAATGCAATAAAGGCTAGAAAGAAGTCAATGCAAGACTACAAGAATAAAAAGAAGTGAGATAATGGTTAAAGTTTTTGGTGTGGATAGAGATGTTTGTGAACATAAGGGTTGCCATAATAAGGCAACCCATATTATAATTACTGGAATAAATCAGGGATGTAATAGTTGGGTATATTGTCACAAACATTTCAAGACACACTCTAAATTAGGTGGTAAGAATGACTCGTAGTAAATGGGAGGATATGATTGATGAAGCTAATGCTAAATCTAAGTTAGAGGATTTAACACCAGATGCTAGGTTACAGGTTGATGCAGTGAATAAGCGTATAGCAGAATTGCGTGGTACACTCAAATGGCATTCTAACTTTTACTTACTATTCATGGTATTCGCAATATTTATGTTATACATTGTAGTAGTACAGCAAGATTATATATTAGCAATATTTGATGCAGCATTCTTCATATTCAGCACATACAATTTTGCAGAATCATATACACTAATTAGGATATATAGTGGTAAGTTAAAGATTGAAAAGATTGAAGTAAAAAATGTTTAATGGGGGTAAAAATGGTTAAATGGATAAAAGTAAATGGGGATATAATAGAATGTACGGCGGAAGAATATAAAGAGATAATAGGATTAGAACCGCCACCTAAAAAATCTGATGAAGTAATAACACAAGTACCACAAGTTGGAGGTAGAGGTAGAGGAAATTCTTGGAGTCAAACAGAAGATGAGATAGTGCTAAAATATCTAACTAAGAAAGCACGGAAAGAGATATATAATCTTACAGGACAAAAGCGTAGCAAGGCAGCAATATATGCTAGGAGGAGTATATTAAAGAAGCAAGTACCATCCATACCTACACACGCGCCTCCCATAATTATTGCGTATCCACATACATGGTCTCCTATAGAAGATAATATAGTTACGAAGTATAAGCCTAGAAAGGCTATAAAAGAATTAAAGAAGTTAGGAATAGATAGAACAATACGTGCAATCTATCATCGTAGACAAGCATTACAGGGACAGCATACGCAAGAACAAGAAGGTAAACTTATAGATCCAAAGAAGCGTAGAGCTGATTGGATTAAGGGACGAACAATGGGATTGATACGATCCTACCAATTAGATTATGAACGCGCAAGAATACAGGCATCTACAGAATATGATAATAAAACATTCGTAAGGAAGGATAAGGAAGAGACACAGGTTGTGCTTGAAGTAGTGTTGCCAGAGTATACGCTAGTAAAGGATTCAGCCATTCAAAAGAACGATCTCAGAATATTATTAGAGAAATGTATACACTCAAATATTAGTATATCAAAAAAGGATATATGGTGGAAAAATGTTAGTGAAGATGAATGGCAAACATTTATTACAGAATTTTGTTACTCACTAGAACAGGCTAGCAAGGCATTAAACTGTAACCACGATAGATGGAAAGTGGATTCACACACTATAGCATATAGGTGATTAAGATGTTTAAACAATATATTATAATTCCGAAGAAGCCTAAGATGTCAGCTGGAAAGATTGCATCACAAGTTGCTCACGCAACATTTATGGTGTTAGAACAATATAGTTTACACGACCATTGGAAGATAATTACTCCATGGAAGAATACTGGAATGTGCGTGATAGTCTTAGAGTGTAAGGATGTTGCAGCACTCTTGAGTGCAGATAAATATTTGGAACAGTGGGATATTATTCGACACTTATATATTGATGAAGGATTAACTGAAGTAGATGCATTGACACCTACAGCATTAGCGACAGGAATTATTCCTGAAGATAAGCAGTGGATATTCGAAAAGTTTAAACTATACGGGGCGAGGAAATGAAGACATATTATAAGGCAATCACTGCAGGTATAATATTCTGTCTAGGTATAGGGATGCTATTCTTTGAACAGACACATAGTATTGGACCATTCCTAATAGGTTTTGGATTAGTAGTGTGTATGATGAGTATTAAGGGGGATGATTAGGATGACTAGGGAAGGTAGTATAATCGGTGGATTAAAATCTAATATTGTAACATTAAGTCAGAAGTTGGCTGATAAGACATTGACATTACGATATGTTGCATTAAAGATAGCAATAATTACTGAAGAGATGGAACATGCTGTAGAAGTTAAGGGTGCATCACAGAGGCTTAATGAATTACATTCATTACATCGTAAGATGAAAACATTTGATGATGAATTAGCTAGGTATAGGCATCAATCTATGGGTGATATAAGATTTAAAGATATAGTGGGAGATGACAATGATAGAACACTATAATGAACGTAATGAATTGATTAGGATAGAATATAATGGTGTTGAGATGATTAAGACTCATGGTAAGAGTGCCATGTGGTTAGTAGTATATCAGATACATATAGATTATCTAACACATAATCAGATCGTATGTAAACAACCATACGAGATAGAAGCGTGGAATAGGACTGATGCATGGATTAAGAAGGGTGATATAGATGGAAATGGCAAAAATGGAAGAAATCTTTCAAACTATTTGTAAAGCAAATGATAATGAGATAGCTACTGGAGAACATATAATTACTACAGTATACTTTATTGGTGATACAATCAGACCTTTAGTCTTGACAGAGATTAATAAGGTTAATGGAAAACATTATCATCAGGCGGTTCGTGAAGCTGCTATAAAGAGTGGACAAAGTTATATCGTTGTAGTTAATACTATAGCACAGCATGGTGGTGTAACTGGTGATTGTATAATGCGTACATTATATGCACCAACTAAAAAGGTTGTAAACCTAGCATGGTATAGTGATGGTAAAATTTTAGATACTGCAACCATTAAGGGTAGACATCATACAATGGATATTCAAGATCCGTGGGATGCTTGGAGTATGATAGAATTAGAGGTGGAATGATGGATGATTGGAATTGGCTTGGAGTATGGATAATGGCAATAATAGTTATAGTATTTCTAGCAGTATCTTCAGTACATAATGATAATGTTTGTAAAGATAGGGGGTACACTTTTTCTAGTAGGGATCCGCATGCAAATTATACTATTGATACAGGGTATATGTCATGTGTTAATGTGATAAAGGATTGTATTAATGGACAATGTTATACTAGGAATGAGTATATGGTGGTGAAGAAATGAGGAATGATTTATGGAGTTTATTTAATCCTATATGGATACTGACAATTATTTTATTTATAGTGATTGCGGTAAGTTATTTAGTGTCTGCACAAAATTTTAATGCTCAGGGTGTTCCTATAAAGGCTGATGGAAGTATTGATTGGGATTATATCAACACTCACGGAATGGGTGGCGGTAGTAGCACTACAGGTAATGTTGCTAAGGTAGTATTAGGACCTATAAGTGCATGCTATAATTTAACTATCCATGTAGAGCAGGATAGTGGTAATCGTACAATTCCAAGATTTGATTCATGTGTGAATGTTGGCGGTACTATGGACTTCACATGCGATTGTAAAGGTATAGATAATTTTAATCTTACAATGTATACTGATGATACTCCAGTAACATTCGACTATTATGGAAAAGATATTACTAGATGGTATAAATTAACTATAGGTATAACACAGTACAGATACAATAGTAGTACTGCTGACGTGATTGTACATGATTGGGGAAATACTGCTGTAGCGAATGGTAAGCCAGTATACCTTGGAGAATGCTCAGATGTAGTATATGAGACTAGGACAGAATATATTAATGTTACAACGCCTGGAAAGACTATATATGTTAATCAGACACAGATACAGTATATAGAGAATACTACAAGGATAAATGAACTAAATAATAATTTAACACAATGCCAGACAGAATCTACAGATAAAGATGCAGCAGTTAATCATTATAAGTCTAAGAGTGGATGGCTAATATTTGCATTAGTTATAGTGGTGGTTGGTATTGGAATGATATACTATTTTAATAGACGGAGGGATTAAAATGAGTGATTGGATTGGATGGATAGAATTTCATAAACAGTTAGATAGGGCAGTAGCAGAATGGATAAGTGAGAGCAAGCCAGGCATAGAAAATACTAGGCTACCAAGTCAGACTACACTAATACAATTTATGGAATATAGTTTCGAGAAGGCAATGGGGGAGAAATGATGAAAGCCAGTGGATTAAGATTTGAGGAAGGCACTAAATTGTGTGGACTATGTAAATCATCTAAGGAAGTAATACATTTCGAGCGCAACACTACACGCAAAGGTTTACCAATTATAGAGATAGCATTTATTTGTAACCCCTGTGCTATAAAGCAGGGACTATTAGATAGATCTACGGAGGCAGAATGAAAATCTTACAAGCTATAGGTCGAAGGCATGCTTATGAATTATTATCTATACTGCGAGTGCGTGGATCAAGATTTAATGAGTTAGTCAAGGACTTACACATTACGCCAAAGAGTGTATCAAAACTGTTGAAGGAGTTAGAAGCATGTAAGATAGTAACAACATTCAAGATTACACACCCACAATTAAAAAAGCGTAATGTAGACTATATCTATATATTAACACCTTACGGTTTGAGAGTATATGATACAATAAAAGGTTGGAGGTTAACATGAGGGGAAAATTATTGAAGGGTAAAATAACTAATGCTGTATGGAAGAAACAATTATTGAGGGACTTACCAAAATTGAATATGCCATATTATCGTGTGGATAAGATTACATTCGTGAAGCATACTAATAGGTGGATAGCTGCCAAGCTAACATTCTGCATACCACACGCTAGTTGGATAAAGCTAACAGACTATTGTGTAGTACATAAGAACTATATATCATACGATAATGGATGTGTAGAAATAACATCATTCAGGTAAATGAAACGTAAAGATTTAGTTATTAATATGTATGAGATAAATTCCGAATCTGTTAAGCAGTTCGTGGTAAATCCTACAGGCCGTGATAGGCTATCACCACGTAGGGTGAATCTAGTGATGGGAATAATTAAGGATCCAAAAAATCATGCCATGTTATTCAAGAAGCCAATCATCATAGACAAAGCATTTAATGTGATTGATGGAAAGTGTAGGATTAAGGCATTACAGAATTATATACATCAAAACCCTAATGAACACTTAAGCATCCCACTAGCTATAATATGATTTTGGCGGCAGGTAGAAACACTTTATTATTGGGGGCTAAAATGAATTCTATAAACCTGCCACCGTTAGTATCATTTCTTGCGGGCCTTCAATTCGTGGATTAAGTCAATTATTTCTTTACGCTTAGTAGCAACACATAATGTGTGCTGATCACTACCTATAGTAAATTTTATTTTATGCATTCTAAGCTCCTTCATTAATAGTATCATTAATGTAGTTCGACCACTCATCTTATCGCCACCAAATTTTACTAAAATCTTTTTAGGCATCTCCTTAGATTTGTGTTGTTTCTCTTTCATAAAATCACCATGGACGTGTAAGGAATGTCCACACACTCTTAAATATGTTACTGAAAAAGTTTCCTATACTGGCAAAGATGCCAGGACCATTTTCTTCTTTCCCCAAAAAACTCGCATTTCCAGGAGTCGAATTCGAATTATTCAAAAAATTTGTTTTATCAACTGGCGGAGTCAAATTTACTATTGGTTTAATAGGAATAGTCTGATTACCTATATAAACATTATTATTCGAATTATTCTGAGACACATTCTGGGTAACATTTCCAGTAGTATTGATAGTTACATTATGGTATATTGTAGGATAATATGTTCCGCCACCACCATGTACTTCTTCAGTATACCTTACAGAGGTATAACTTGCAGTAACACTATAATTATTTATAGTATTAGGCAGTACAGACAATATTATAGGGACACTACTCGTACAATTACATTGCCAAGTATTATTCAATAAATCTGTACAATCCTTAATACTATATTCTCCTGCATCAATAGTTAATGCTGCAGTAACATTTACAGTAATATTCGAATAACAATCATTAATATTTATCATAGGATAATCTATAGCAAAACAAAAACTTGATAATATAAAAAATGAAAATAAAAATAAAAATAAAAATTTATTTTTCATTCTTTACCTTATGGAGTCACTAATCCAGTTAGTGTATATGTTCCGGTTACTGCTGGTGCAAATGTTACTTCAATCTTTCCATCACTATCACCTACTGCGAATGTTACTGGTGCAATGGTGAATGCTGCAGTACTGCCAGTTACAACACATGTTGCCGTTATATTCCCTCCAGGATTTGTTGTCAAGTCATAATATTTTACTAGTGTCAAGTCTGCACAAGTAATTCCTGGACTATCAATACTGTATGTTGGTGTGCCTGTAATTGCTACATTTGCTAAGTCAG
>Ga0315284_10004241_pt1 | contig 20396 bp, 32 predicted proteins | sample YL17G09_16_MG_FD_203696 | JGI IMG/M metagenome (GOLD analysis project Ga0315284, IMG submission 203696) | Sediment microbial communities from Yellowstone Lake, YNP, Wyoming, USA - YL17G09_16 | ecosystem: Environmental > Aquatic > Freshwater > Lake > Sediment | place: USA: Wyoming | collected...
CCATCCACAGTGTTTGGACATTTCAATAAGTCCTTTAACGTTTTCAAGATTCTCAACTTTAGTTTCATTGATAAAATAATCATAAAAACATATCCACGAAGCATCCATTGATCCATAGACTTGATCCCTAACTTGACCCCAAACTTGACCCCTAACTTGATCCCTAACTTGACCCCAAACTTGACCCCTAACTTGATCCCCAACTTGATCCCTAACTTGATCCAAAACTTGACCCACAACTTGACCCCCAACTTGATCCAAAACTTGACCCCTAACTTGATCCCTAACTTGATCCCTAACTTGACCCCAAACTTGATCCCAAACTTGACTCTTAACTTGATCCAAAACTTGACCCCTAACTTGATCCCTAACTTGATCCAAAACTTGATCCCTAACTTGACCCCAAACTTGACCCCCAACTTGATCCCAAACTTGACCCCAAACTTGACCCACAACTTGACCCCCAACTTGATCCAAAACTTGACCCACAACTTGACCCCCAACTTGATCACAGTAGTATTTAGAAATTTTATCAAATAAATTTTTTATAATCAAAGTAGCGTAAGCCGCTTCAATAGGGCAGTTAAATGGACCAAAAAAGAACTTGGGCGGGGTTAATCCAGCACATTTATACACCAATTCAGCGGCTTTTTTTGATTTTTCGAAATCACATGGTTCTGTCGATAGCCCAATATCTATCCATTTTTTAACGTAAAATGGAAATTTGTCAATCTGATCTTTTGTTAGGGTGGTAATCATAAATATTTCTTTCAAATTTGTTATAGTGATAATCTACCACAACTAAACGGAACTGTCAAGATTACTTCGGTTGAATCAACACTTTCATAGTTGGGATTGGTTCGCCCAACTCAATGCGCCTTCTAACCTCCTTCACCATTGCATCAAAAAACTCAAGTCGAATCCGAATCTTTTCCTTTTTGGAAAGTTTTTTCATGTCATTCACGAACGATTGGATTTTTTGGTGAAAGTAAACGTCGCTGGATATGACTCGTTAAAACCTGGCTTATCATATGATAAGCCAGGACCTGGCTTATTATATTCAACAGTCCATCCCGCCTCTTCGTAAATAGGTTTAACATCCAACCAACAGTTTTCAAAAATTTTATCTATATCAACACTCATCTTTTTACGGATGAGTTTAACTACTTCATCTTGTTTAAAGACTGAACTTCCATCTTCAAAATTTAAGGCTATCAACTCATTGAATGATTCAATCACCTCATTGGGGAGTAATTGAGCCTTCTTACCGGCGACTTCGTTTGGAGTAATGGGTTTCGTTTTTTTATTTGTGTTCATATCAATCCTTATTATAAATGTGAATGTTGTTAGTACAATTTCCTTTATGGGCCACACCCCGGTCATATCCAATATATTGACACCCATCAATCACCATAACACGATAAAAACAATTACCATCTTTATTACGATATAGAGTTGACGGAAAGGTTTCAACGATCACAACATTGTCGGAGTAACATCCTACTAACAAAAAGGTTAATACGACCAAGGTTAATGTTATTTTTTTCATATTTATTCTCCTATCATTTCGTTGATCTGTTGAATATTTCTCAAATATCCTTTCAAAATGCTTAGACCAATCTCGTCTTCTCCGAGTCCTTCATTTTTCAAATCAACAGTAAAAGCGTTTAATGCCGCTCGTACTGTCATCGACTGTCCCTGAGTAAGTTGTTTTCCGTTTATTGTAATAATAGGTTCCATATTATTTTAAATCTTAAAATGACAACACCCACCAAGACACTCGTTACATCTATCAACGTTTTCTCTAAAAGAAAGAGTTTTGGGGTGTTGCCATACATCCTTGATAAAGTCGTCTACGGTGAGCATATCGATGCCTTCCTTCCAATCGCCTTCTTCATTGGCCATGAAGGAACAAGGATAGTATCTGGCATCAACATCACAATAAAAACTAAATTTTCCACCAGCCTCACAGGGTTCTACAACAGGTAAAATCTCTTTGTATTGTTGTTCATTAAGAGATTTGAGAAGTTTTCCTGCTCCGCAGGAATCGGAACCAAATCGAATATTATTGGATAGACAATATTGAATAATTTTAGCGTATTCTTCTTGAGAAATTGGTTCTTGAGAAACCCCCCGACCCTTTTGTTTCAATGAGAGAAATACAATAGCGTTCAACTTAGCCAACCGTTTGTCGGTTTGCATATCTCTGAGTGTCTCCCAGATATTATCCAACGTACTCATTGCCACGAGCTGATGGATATTTACCTGAGACATTCCGTATTTGTTGGTGAGCAAATCAACACTATCATAACAGACTTCCTTATCGGAATAACGGCTGACAGCGCAGGCACCACAGTATTTAGCGATATTTTGTGCAACTTCATCATCAATACTTGCCACTGTCAAATTGGGGATGATACCGTTTTCTCTACAATATTCAAAAATCTTCCAAACGTCAGGGTTGGATTTACATTCGGCATCTACGCCTGCTGCGATTTGCGTTAAAATAAATGACCGCCGGCCGTTTTTATCGGTGGTATGGGGAAATTTATCAAGCAATTGTTTGAATGTCTCAAACGACATATATTTACCGTTTGGATTATTCGATTTGTAACAGAAACTACAAAGTTTGTTCGTCCCGTTACTTAACCTTGGCCCTTTACAAGAAGTAGTAATCTCGATATCTGCGATTTCTGGTGAAAAAGGACTGAATGATGGATCGTCGGCTACGGTCTTACCCCACCGGGCAAAGAATCCTGTGTGTTTATTAAAATTAAACGAATATAATTCGCTTCTCAACGTTTTGACATTTTCGTTCTCAAATATTCGTGCGTTCATAGGAGTAATATATCACCGATTTTATAGAATGTCAATAAGAAATTTTACGATGCTCCTGGGGTCATCAGTGTTGAAAACCATTGAGTAATGTTATCTCGGTGTGAATAGGTAATGTTGTTATATCGTTCAGGATCTTCGACAAACAGTTTTCTTGACAAAGAGGATATTTCATTAAACTGGTTTTGACCAGCCCAAAAAGCCCGACTGTCATCACTCATAGAAAAATTCCAATCGTGAGTATCCAATAAATGTTTAAACAATTCCCAATCATCATTGAAGGATGGCTTGGTTGTAATACTATACGTTAAAAAGTCCGATTTGAAAATCTTATTCAAATGAATAATGAATTGTTTGACCAACCATTCTCTGTTATGATTAAACTCGTAGATGGTATGCCTTTTATCTCGACCTCTTTTGTCTACGATGGGTTCGCTGTGAGACAAAAAGTTGAGAAACGTAACCACACCGTCAGATCCAAACGTCGGAAAACTAACTTCTACGAATGTATTTTCTCTTTTCATGGGAATAGACTACCACAGATTTTTTATTTGTCAATCAGGAATATATCTTGATTTTTGACAATTCTTTTTTTCCATTACGTTTTGGAAAGATTCCGTGTAATAACCCCAATTCTCAAAAAGATTTACTCTAATGAAATCAATAAGTTCGGCGTTTACGTTAATAAATTTAATCAGAGGATTTCTTGTGACGGTGTGCCAATATTTTTTAAAAGTTTCTACGGTGAGAATTCCATTCACAAACTGATAATTTATTCTTGTAAATCCAATTTCTACTGCCGCTTGTCTTACGGCTGTGTCTTCTAATGATTTAGGAAGAATTAAACCAAATTTCTTTTCATATTCGTCAGTATGATTAACAATATGATCACGGTGGCAACTCTCCTCAAATACTATTACGTCTCCGTTAGGCAGAATCCAAGCTTTGCGGCAATCTTGCCATTTACTTTGTCTAAGTAGTTTCATCGTCTTCATCACATTTTTGATCGGGGTGGATGGTGTTTAAATAAAATTTAAAGGCTTCTATGTGAGCCATTCTTGGCTTTGTTCGGAATTCTTGGGTGTCCTCATGAGCTATACATCCACAATAATAACACCACCACGTAGAGTCATCTACCTTCATAAAGTGGTGGATACCTTCATGACATTTTTTAACACCGTCTTGATCTTCTTGAGAAAACATGACCGGAAGATACCACAGATTTTTTATTTGTCAACTGGGTCTTGTGCCGGTCATCAACTTGACAGGCATCCCCAACTTCCCCTGAACATCGTTGAATGTCTTTTCCAATTGTTCTGCTGATAGAGATATTTCACTGAGTTGGTCGTATTCACCGCTAGCCAATTGAATCCCTATAATGTAATTACTATCAAGATAAATTATATCTAATCCATCTGGAATTTTATCTGTTTCGTCGTGATTTTCATCAAGCCACTCCAACGATTTCATTTTTTTCGATGACAGTTCGACTCCAATTATGTTATTATAACCTTTCTTGTTTTTAAGATAAATCTTTAAATTTAACTTTGTCAGACATATCTTGTTCTTTCAACCACCGTCTAAATCCACGATTGTCCATTGTGGTATATCCTTTTAACCAATCTCTCTCTTCATGACAGGACCAACCATCCGTATTTTGGTTGGGATCGTGGAGGTAATCTAATATCCAACGATACTCCATGGCACTCAATACACGAAGAGACACCACGAAACTAGCACTACTACTATTTGATACAAATCCAGATCTAATTTTCATGTCAAAACATCCTCGATAATATTTCCGTTCTGTAATCCCCTCAATCCTCTGTCATATATAAGTTGTTCAACTGAATTGTCAGACTCGTTTGACACACATCCTACCAATAGAGTTTGGCCTGATTCAATGGCCTCTACCATTTTCTTATATTTTTTGGCCGTATATTTATCTTTTAATATTTCATCTAAAGTTTCTCCATATCCTCCATCGGCAAGATATTTTCTTACATCTTCGACGGTTCGAAGATATTCGACACCATACATTTTTGTAAGATCTAATTCTACAACCAACTTCGGTTTATTTCCTTTTAAAAACCCCACTATGAACGAACTACTTGAACTATTTGATACGAAACCGTTTCTTGTTTTCATAGATTAACAGCATTTTTTAATTCTTTAATATATTCTTCTCTGTTCAATATCTTGATTGGTTTAACTGGTGGATAACCTGTTGGATCAAACGAACTATATGTTACCATTTCTCTACCAAGATTTCTGGCAATAACCACCGTCTCATCACCATCATATCTCATCGATTCATGACCATAATGAATATCTGCCACAAACGGAATTTTGTGTCTCAATAAAAAGAAAATTACATCGTCCTGATTACAAACTACATCAAACCCATAATTCGTAAATCTTTGATTCTTTTTAAGTTTAGATTCTCTTATATCTTTTTTGTCACGTCCACAAAAATACACAGGATCTACTTGAGTAGTACGTCTAAACCCCCACTCAACCAAAAGGTGTTTTTGTGCTTCTGTAATATTAGGAACCGTTTTCTCAATGAGAGCATCATCCTTAAACCTTTTAACGATAAAAGACGAACTACTACTATTACTTACAAATCCAAATCTAATTTTCATGATACGACCATATCACATATTTTGTGTATGTCAAACATTTTTTCAGATGATAATATTTCATCACTACCGATTGTAGGACACCAAAACTTTTCAAAATACTCTGACATCATTTTGTTCGCTTCTGGCATATTAACATAAGGAGGAGAAGCCGGATTATACATAGGATTAGTCATATCACGAACGACTACCACATTTATTCCGTGAGAAACCAAATTTCGAATACCAAGAGGTTTATTCATCAAACACATATTTGTAGCACAGCCCGTTAATATCACATTTTTAATATCTTTAGACACCATCATATTCCAAACTAACTCAAACGTTTCACAGATACCATCTTTGAGTCCATTTGTTTCAAAAACAATATCTATGTCTTTTATTTGACTATATCCGTCTGGCTGTCTTCCTATTTCTAAAATGGGTCCGTTAGCACCAGCATCATCCACGTTTAATGGCATAGGGTAATCATCGTGATCGACAAATTCTGGAAGAGGAAATTGTGGAAATTTCAACATATAGTCATATGATGGATGACGGTGGTAAGAATGTATGGCTGGAGAGGATGGAACGTGAACGATTTGAACGCCTAAACTTCGAGCGTGATGTATCACCTCATTAAAACGTGGAAACATTTGTTGAATTATGTCAGCCCCGTTGAAACACCAATGTTTGTTCCACATGTCTTTTATGATGATTAACGTTTCATCAGTTCTCCATTGAACGGGAGTATTAACTACTCTCCAATATAACATCTGTTTATCCTTATCAATTACTTGAGATCGTAAGATAAGATTTAACGTCGGGCTCGTTCCTTTAGAAAGATTACCGTTATCCAAAACCGGCCTTGACGTTGGGACAGTTTGATGGTGATATAAAATCTTTGATGGAATTTCTACGGCTTCTATCACAGCGCTTCCGTATTCAACCTTTAAAAATGGATTTGAGGTAAACCTATTTGTATTAAAAACTAAATGAATCGGATGAGTTCCTTTTTTTAGACTTATAACTCCACGGGATTCATATGGAATAGCCAACGGAAATCCAGGATTCGTGTCGGTATGGTTATTGTTAATTATAGTTTTTCCATCTACTTTTAATCGTCGGCCTGCCACGGTGTTAATACAAAAATTATAATCACCATCTTGATCGATCTGAATATATCCGTCATAAACAATTATGTATCCGGTTTTTCGGTAACGAAGACATTGAGGAATACCGAACGAATCAACTACCCCTTTATAAGAGGGAGCAGAAATAATAACCTCTGGGAGAGAATCCCAATTCCCTTCATAACATTTATATGTTAATCCTGGCTCCATTCTCCTATCCTCTGTAATTCCTTCTTTACTAATGACCAATCGGTTTCTGGCTCAAATCCGGATTTATCATCAATCAAAACGTTAAAGTAAAATTTTTGATCGAAACAGGCCTTACCATTGTTTTTTTCACAAGGATTACAATTTATGCTATCGAATATAATACCATTTTTAACACAATAATTATATATGTCAGCGTATTCGTTTCCATAACTGGATGTCCATAATATTAAATAAACATCATCTCTCTTGGTCATCCATTTCAAAACTTCTACGGCGTCAGGATAAATTTCTACAGAATCGTGGTATGGTCTGACCAGTGTTCCGTGAGCATCCACCACTACATAAATTCTATCCCACTTCTTTTCTTTTTTAAATCTAAATGATCTTTCGATGTTGAATACATTCATATAACTTTATTTAAATCGTATGTCCACCCCGAATATTATGAATTTTATTACATAATTTCATATTTTGTTCTAGGCATTATACCTGAAAGAATAGCGTTACCACAAGTTATTAAACTATCGTCTTCTTCATGTGAAGCGATAAATACTAATACATCATAACCAGCCTTCTTCAAGGATTCTTCGTATTCTTTATAAGGATGATATGTAGTGTAGTCTCCATCGGTTCCGACACCATTTTTTAGGGCGGTATCGGTTTTGTGCATCGGAGTTAGTTTAATTAAATAATGAGCAGGATCAAAATACCTTAACAATACGTCTGGGTCAATCTCATATCCAGCCACAGCGAAGTTGAGAGTAATCTTTCTACCAAACGGAGTAATACCTTCCATAATCTTAGCGATATTCCACAACTCCAAAGCATTTTTACTGAACATATGATCCCTCTCATCCTCATTAGTAGAGTTAATGGATAGTTGTAGTCCAGCGTTTCCTTCATAAACCCGATTCTTAATCCTCATCCAAGTATGAATAAAGGTCTTTAACCACTCATTCTTTTTAGGCATCATTGTAGAAACGACGGGGTGAACATTATAATGAATATCTCCATTGTCATTTCTGTAAAGATGTTGACGAAACCACTTGGCGGCATCCAACACATTCGGATTCCACGATGGTTCTCCCATACGAGCGAAGTGAATATTTAAATGTTTACACTTTTCCACTTCGGGGTGAAGGTGAATACCCGTTAAGACCTGTTGAACCAGATCGTTAAACGTAGCGTTAATGTTGATTCCTGTAGTATGTGGAACTTTTGGGACATCACAGAACCTACATCCCATTTTACAAGAATATTGAGTAGAGATAGTAATGACCCACTTATCTTCCAAAGGCATTAGATCGGTATGTTGAACCTGAGTTAGTTCTCTGTTCAACCCAAGGAAGTCGGCTTTGAGATTCTTTTCCTTCCCATAATCTCCGAGAGAAAGCATCTCCAGTTTTCCTTTATCTCCATCGACAATGAGAATGTCTCCGGTAGGCACTTGTATTCTTTTGGTTATTTTCATAAAACTATATCTTATTGTTAGTAAATACCATCTTGTCTCGTTCGTTATACCATTCAACGAACATCTTGAACAAAGGGCGGTGTTCTTCGACAATATCAGTTTCTTTTAATGTTCTCATATCTACCCAACGAACTTCAACAATATCATCTGATGCTTTGGCATCTCCAAAAAAGTATTGACAATAAAAGAATAATGTTTTAATTTTGTCCTCTTTATTTCTATACCGATAGTCATCGATTAATGTACTACCAATATAAACAGGGGAACTTAGTTCTATATTAGTTTCTTCAACTGCTTCTCTAATGGCATCATGTTCGTATGATGGACTGTCTACATCTGCAAAACCCCCAACAAAACGAAGGAGAGTTTGATTTTCTTTCCTAACCAACAACATTGTTTTGTTCCATTCATTAACAATAGCGATATCGACTGTTGGTAAAACCTGTTTCCAGTGTTTCTTAATTGTATTTTCATCCATACGATTCCTGATATAAGTATTTTCAACTTCACAGAAAGTGTATCACAAACACTATCTCTTGTCAAGTCGTTTTTATACCCACAAATATTCTCTGTGTTCTACGATCCATCGGAGATACTCCGTATCTTTACTTTCTATAAATTTTTCTAATCTTTCAACCTCTCCATATAATTCTTCATAAGATTTTTTAGGAGACTTGTCTGGATTACCCATGCCGCCTACACGTTTCATAACCTCACCAAACGGAGGATAAGCGGCATCTCTTTCTTTAAACTTCAATTTTCTATCGGTTTTTACCCATTGGTGGATTTCTTTTAACATATTCTCGATTTCGGGCGTGTTACTCCATTCAATCTTTTCAAACGTTTTTTCTTCTTCAATATAATGAACAACACAATCGAATAGGATGGTTTCAATGATGGTATCCTTATCTACCCAACGATTAGGAATGTTTTTCATAACCCACCTATTCTGTGGCCGAAACCAACATTTTATGTTATAATATAAATCTCTCCAAATATATGGATCGAATGTAAGGAAATCTTTAAGTTTTTGGGGTATTATTTTCATAATTATCTATGTCTAAATATCCACTCCTTGATAACGTAATATAATTCTTTGATACAATAGGGAAGACAAGTGAAATACTCTTTGACTATTTTTGACAAAAATTTCATACGTACCATCCGTAGTCGGTGACATCAGGAATACCATCATTCATTTTTTTCTTTGAAACTTGGGGTGTACCAAGAATAATACGTCGGGCTATAGCCTTTTGATTGACGAATTTCATGCGCGGATGAATCCTTCTTACCTCTTCCAGTATGACCAGATTTTTAAGTATATTCCAATTTATTCGTTTCATTTGAACATTTATACCACACTATTGGATAGTTGTCAACCCACAAAAAAACTTGTTTATAATGACGCTCCTCTATATTTATAAATGTGGAATAACAACATAGAATAACATTATTCTTTATAATAAATAAGAAAAGCGTATGGCGACATATTACAGCGATTTTAACAAAACTGGAAGATATCCTTCTGATACGTATACCCGAATTACTCAAGTAAGTAGTAGCGTTCCGGGAGGAGTAAGTAGCAGTATTTTTATCGCTGGAGATGGTTGGAGTGTAGAGGGGTTAAACATTACTTCATCTTTTTCTGACACGTCATCTTATTCGTTACTCGCAGATACCGCGTCGTTTGCCGTATCTGCTTCTTATGAAATTGTTTATGAAACATCATCTTCCTACGCAGATTTAGCTAAAACATCCAGTTATGTTTATTACGATGGTTATTCATATTATGTTCCATCCAATCCATCACTTAATGGTGGTATATTTACTCCTGAAAATTTTGTAATAGGTATTGATAGTAATAATGATCAGACAGATAGAAAGTTTGTCATCAATAAACATGTTAGTACCGTCAATTTAGGTTCCGATGCCAGTCCGCCTTTATTGGTGGTCAGCGAGAATGGTAATGTCGGTATAGGAATGTTCACTCCAAGTTGTTCTTTACACGTTTCAGGAAATATATGTCCATCGGGTTCCAAAATATTCGATCTGGGTGCTCCAAACACAGGAACGTTTAATAATGCATATATAAACTGGGTATATGGAACTGCCTCTTATGCAGAAAACGCTTTAACTTCCTCTTACGCTGTGACTCTTACAGTTCGTGATGGAGCGTCAATTGGTGGAGTAAGTGAGGGAGTGACCTCTACGGACACAGTACAAATTGGAGCGGGCACCGCGCCACCTACTACCAACAAAAAGACCGATGGAGCAGTTCAAATCGGATGGGGAGCAGGAAATAATTCTGATACGGCCAGTAACGCCGTTCAAATTGGAAAACAGGCAGGAGTAAATTCAACAATTGCTAATAATGCTGTTCAAGTAGGCGCACTTGCTGGAGCTAATACATCTACTGCAAGTTCCGCTGTTCAGATTGGTGTGTCTGCCGGACAAAATGCCGTTGATGTAACCAGTGCCGTTCAAATTGGAAATACAGCCGGTGCTGGTTCAACTACAGCAACCAACGCTGTGCAAGTTGGATCATTTGCTGGGCATTATTCAGCTAATGCAACTAATGCAACTCAAGTTGGAGCATCTGCTGGAAATCAGGCAAAGACCGGAAGTTACACCACATTCATTGGTTCAAGTGCTGATACACTGGATGCAACTCTTAATGTTGAAAAGAGTATTGCCATCGGCTACAACGCAAAGGTATCCGCATCCAATACTTGTGTCATCGGTGGTACTGGGGCTGATGCGGTCAGTGTGGCTATCGGTAAAACTTCTGCAGCTGCAACCTTAGATGTAAATGGTAATATCAGTGCATCCAGTGTTACTGCATCATTAAGGGGAACATCCAGTCATTCTACGTATGCAGAAACAGCTGGATCTGCGCCGTCGCCTACTTCCTCATCTTACGCCACTACATCATCATATGCGTTGACAGGTCTATCCACAAGTGCTACGTCTGCGTCACATGCACTAAATAGTGATTCGACAATAAGCGCTTCATATGCGTCGTCAAGTCTAAGTTCATCTTATAGCATAACATCATCATATAGTTGGGCGGGATTATCTTCGTCTTATGCTCCATCTCCAGTTCTAGTTAATTCGTCATCTTATACTACGGGTTCAGTTGATACTAACGCCGTAAGATTGGTGGGTAATTATTATTCAATGTATACTAATACCGGTTCGTATAATCTTACGGATGGGGATAATGGTAGGTGGGTCATCTTTACTACAGGTTCTACCGTAGTGGCGACGGGAAGTTTATCGTATGGATTTACCTGCACCTTTATGCAGAGTGGATCTACGGGACCGACAAACACACTCCTCATATCTGGATCTTCACCTGGTGCAACAATTAGAAACCGGCAAGCTCACAGTGCATCGGCTGGTCAATACGCTGTGTTATCATTGTTAAGAGTAGGTGCAACGGATGACTTTGTTTTAACTGGAGATACATCCGCATCTTTATAATATTTTATGTTTGGAATACCACTTTTAAGGTCGTCGCTAATTTACACACCAGGTATAGTTGTAGGTGGATCTGCTCCCGTTGGTCCAACGTCAAGTTACTGGACTCCTTTGCCAGAGGAATCAACTTTATGGGGTTGGTTCTCTGCGGATATGTATACAACGGGAAACAAAGGCCCCTCCAATACAACAACTGAATCAATCGACACTTTAGGAGCATGGATTGACAGAAGTAATAAAACCCCAGATTATGTAAAAACCGATACGTCGTTAATAAATGCTTATTATAAATCACACAACGTATTGCTAGCGGATGTGGCTAATTCGGTGCCGATATCCGTTCAAGGACCAAGAGGGAATTTAATTTGGCAGTCAAGCGATTGGGGTAACACTCCGTGGGCATCGGTAAACTGTACAGTAGATGCTACCAATCTTATAATATCACCAACGGCTCAACACGGCAAACGGTCGAAACCGTGCTATTGGACATGTTTTCCGCCTCAACGTTATTACTATTATATTTACGCCAAAGTAACTAGCGGAAATACAAATCTGTGGTTATTACACAGTGGCAGTTCTGCTAATTATATTGTAGGTGGTGATCAACACTATACACAAGTGACAATGAGTAGTGACTACGCTTGGTATAGTTGTAGTTTCTACGGAGCTGTAGGAAGAGGGACAGTCCGCATAGGCATTCAAGACCCTAACGCTGCGACTTTTACCAGTTGTTCAGCCAATAGTCATAGTGTAATCCTTGACCATTGGGATAAACCAGATGCCGGTGGTTATATTAAGACAGTAACATTATATTCTCCTGGAACCATGACGGGTAGTGTTCCTGGCATATGGACTATAGGTCAGAGTGATATAGGTGGTCCTACGGGGCTTGCTACGAACGCATTCACGAATTCTGCAGTAGTGGGCAATTTATCCCAACCACTCACAATCTACCAACTGTTTTATAACGGACCTAACGGAGGAACATCCGCAACCTATTTGTTAAGCGCCAATCCAGTGTGGGGCGTTTTGATGGATCAAGGAGGCGCTGGCGCCAAGCCCTCTCTCTACTCAAACTACAACCCGTTTAGCAGGTTAGACTGGTCTGCATTGTTACCGACAAGTTCGTGGGTTGTTATGACGGCTGTTATGAGTGGTTCATCCAGTCAAATTCGAGTTAGCAGCAGTGCCGCCGTTTGTGGCTCTATTGGTGTAGGATTAGTTTCCGACAGGGGATTACAATGGAATAGATGTGATGGTATGACATCAGAAATGTTAGTTTACACTCAATCGGCTCATACAGCGGCTCAACAAAATCAGATCATCGAATATCTTTACAACAGAACAAAAAATTGGGCAGGAGGATTAAAGCGATGAACGAAAATGTAAGAAATGAAAATGATAATGTTCCCACACAATTCGTAAAGAAAGATAATAATGATGTGTTTCATTTCAAATGTGATTATATGGGAATAAAAAGTTGTGATTTACAATTACCAAAATTTACTCTGGATACGGCAATAATAACCAAAGATGGTTCGGATTATCTCATAAAAATGGTAGCACCAAATGGTTATGAAATCGAGATGCGAGTGTCTGCTAAAGATAAAAATGATATTATGACCCTTCTCGGTCAATAATACAAGTCTATTACATCATTAAACTCTATTGGTCTTTCCCATGGATAAATAATCCAGTGATCACTTTCCTTAATACCAGCACACAAATCAGGTTTGATTTTACTTTCCTTAACCCAATGAAGAGCAGCCATGATGAAATCTTTATCAATTCCTTGCGTAAACTTGGTAAACTCGATAAAGGCTTGTAATGTATTACCGATATCAACAATATCATCTACTAAAACAAATGGTGGGTCAAACTTATCATTAATAGATACAATCGGGTTTTCTCTCAGTTTATCATTTTCATCATAACAACTGATGCGAACAGACTGATGACGAATACCAAGATGTTTAGCAATCCATTTACTAATATGAATGCCGCCGCGTTCTATACCAACAACGCCGGTGTAGCTGTATTTTGCGTGTAATAACTCAAGATTACAACACAGGTGATTGATTAAATCGACTGTTTTCTTTACACTCAAAATAGTTTTCCTCATGGGTCAATACCATACATCATTAAACTTAATCTGTCAAAATATAATATGTTGAGTTATCAACCTATTGTGGTATGATAACAGAGTGAAAACCAAAAAATTAATAGAATTGTTGCAAAAGGTAGACCCAACAGGGGAAACGGAAGTTTGTGTAGGAAACTACGATATTTTACAAATATTTCCTTCTCCAGCGTGGTATGATGGATCTCTTCAAGTGTTAATCAGAGATGAGAGGTTATTACCCCTCTATGATGTAATCGGCGGAAAATTTGTAAGAAATGGTGATAAAATAGTTATCGAAACACTATCTATTCAAGATGTGTTATTGGATGATCCCGGCTCGGTTATTAAATACGACGAATGGAAAGACGATTCCGATGAAAGTAGAGTGAAAAAGTGGAGAGAAGATGGATTTGAATTAGAAAAAGAAATAGAAAAAATTAAAACCAAACTAATGTTTAACGATGAAAATACTTGATGAATTGATTAATCAGATGGGAGAGGGAACACTTACTCCAGACGTCAGCGGCGGGCATAATTTAATAGTAAACTCCATTATTGTAGAACAAGCGGAAGAGATACAGACAAAATTGGAAGAAATTGAAGAAATTGTAAATAAATGTATAGAAGACGACGTATTCAACGTTTCAGTTTTTGAATCGATAAAAGAAAAATTACAATGATTAGATTATTATCTGAATTTAAAAATTATGTTCCTCCCACATGGGATGAATCCTTTATGCGTCACGTCTATCTTGTTGCATCCAAAAGTAAAGACCGAAGGACCAAAATAGGATCTGTGTTGGTCATTAATAATACAATAATCTCATCAGGATACAACGGGTTTCCAAGAGGAGTAAATGACGATGTAGATGAAAGACACGAACGTCCAGAGAAGTATTTTTGGGCAGAACACAGCGAGAGAAATGCGGTGTTTGACTGCGCTCGAAGAGGCGTATCTTCATTCGGATCTATTCTTTATACTAATGGAGTTCCGTGTAGTGATTGCTCTAGAGCAGTAATACAGGCGGGGGTCAAAGGAATTATCGTTCATGCCCAATGGCAAGAAATTGAAAAGTCGGTTAATTGGAATAAATGGGTTGAATCGGCCAATCGTAGTAATAAAATGTTTGAAGAAGCCGGTGTCTCTGTAAAAATATTTGATAAATGTTTGGGTGTGAAAGCCTATTTAGATGGAAAAATATTTGAGGTATGAGTTTGATCGGATATAGAGGAAATAATTCGTTCGACGGAGGAATGTTTTATATGGGATATAATGACGCAAGTTTTCAGATAATTAATGGATGTAAAGTTTTGTGGTTGATAGATGAAGATGAGTGTTGGGTTGTCGCTGGAAATGAAGATCAATTCAAATCCATATCAAAATATATGTGGGATGAGTTTGGGGTGGATGTATGTATTTACGCTAAAAACGATATAGCCGAAATGGTAGACATGTTTTTCACTCTACAGGGAAAGTGATCTTATATTTCTGTTTCGGCAAATCTAACAAACCTTTCGGATGTATAGTTCATCACCTTTCGATGTGCGCTTTCTATCATTCCTTCACATTCATCGTAATGGTTTAATATGTATTGTATTTTCTCATGAAAATCTTCACCGTCAGTCCAATAAACAAAATCTTCGTTCTCTTTGAACCAATACTCTATAACATTCCAAGCGTCTTTCCAAACCATCATAAGAGATTTACACATAGCCGCTTCGAAACATCGGGTTTTTAGTTGAGGAGCCAATCTTGTTTTGTCGTGTTTATAAGAAATAATATCTATATGACTAAAACATTTATTTTTTCTGATTTCCGGAAAGTTTTCAAGTGAAACTGTATGTTCGGGTCTCACAGCTAAAATATTGGCTATAACGGTGACTTTGGATCTGTTCATTAACGCCCATTGAATATCGCTGGAAACATTAGAGTGCGTCGCTAATAGAGGAAGAGGAAATTGTGGTGTAGTCCATACATACTTATATTTTGATATCATCTCTATCAATTGTAAATGAAAAATTGCAAAACATTGACCACAATATATAACATCAACCACCTTGTCTTTGTCATATGATTTGTTTGCATATTCAGCGAATATAGTTTCGTTTGAAGGATAATATATTGGAGTATATTTAGCCTGTGTTTTTAACACATTATTAGACCAATCACAAGTATAAGGACATATAGAGAATACTTTTGTAAAATACTCCTGTTGTTGAACATTGTTTCCAAACGTTGAGTGGGGACCGGCACAAAGATTTGTGGGAGCCTCTGTATTCAAATAAAATCGATTTTTATAATTTCTGTATTTTCTTCTTAACGCTGTATCAATAGAAGAGGCATACCCATAAAATAAAACGGAATCTGTCGAATTGTCGGAGAACTGTTCGAGATTCATCCGTGAAACAAAGCAATCGGGGTAATCTCCGCTTGGATTTCTTACTATTTTCATTACAAAAAAGTTTAATTATTAATATCTTCTTTAACTCCGTAATATAAATCGGATAGTTCTTCAATTAGTTCGTCAAAATACCTGTGCCAAACCATCATTCCTATCTGTGGATCTTTAATCATACTATTAAGTTCTCTAATACACTTAAACATCTTTTCTCTTCGTTCTTCGTGTGTCATATTATTTTTGTTTAACATTTAAAGATTTACACAATAAAGTTCCCATCAACCACCCTGTAGTATTGGGAATAAACCTGGCGATTGGAGAATAATAGTTTTTATTATCAGAAAAGTGTGGGTCCAATGATCCTTGTTTCTTCAACTTAACCACGGTAGTATCAAAATATACCATAATCTTTCTACCCTCAAAATTCTTACAATCGGGATACATTACTTCGACCATCAAAAATTTACCAAATCTCTCGGATCGGATAATCTTGAAATTTTTAGGATTCGGATTGGGTGGGTAAAATCCGTAGTTAGTAGGACACTTAGACGTGTCATACGTGCTACTGCTAAGATGTGTAGTAGGCATTCCCATAACTTATTCACTCCAATTATAATCATCAGGTAACCTCAACCCCTTTGACGTATATTTATCATACATATCATATATCATATCAAGAGAAATATCCACACCTTCTCTTGCCATGGTAGTTTGTGTTCCCTCACAGACCATCTTTCGTCTGATCCAAGGGTCAGAAAGTAATGTTTTTACATCATACCGTTTCAAACTCATGGGACAATATACCACATCCTTATAGAAAGTCAAGTGGTGTTTTTGAAGTTGGTAGCCGTGACCCGATTTGAACGTGCAAAGGATAGAAGTTCTTGAAACTTCCGGTTGTGCCATTTCCCTTATCCACACGGCCATTAAACAATGTTGGGCGATGAAGGCAGACGTTCCGTATCGTCTTTTTATCTAGCCTGCAATATCTTACGATATACGCATCCCAACAAAAATTGGTGGCGGTGACAGGACTTGCACCTGCAAAGATTCGGCTTTTAAGACCGCATACTGTGCTCTTCGTAATTAATCCACACCGCCATATGGGACTTCCTGTCCCAATATCACTTCCTTGTTATATATACTATTGACCGATGATTATTCACCATCGAGTTCTCCTGCCACAGAGCGGATGTTTTGTCGTTCGAGTTGGCTGCTCTTTTGGATTTATCATCCCTTTCATACACAATAGTTCGATGCCTTTCGGGCATCTATTTTGATCTGGCTACCTATGTGAGGCGTCACCCTCTGTGATTACCCGATAGCTGGGCCGGGAGCACAATGTCTCAACCCCCCGCTTATTAGGCGGGACAAGGTTTCAGGCTGACAACCTGACCACTTTCACAACAGACCAAATTCTCAAATGACCACTCTCGACAGTTAAGGTGCTTGGAATGGACGACTTTTATTACGCACCTGTAAAGGTTTCCCAACTTTCGATGATGCTCATGATTCATCCAACTGTTGGGCGACATTTCGAGTCGTTCCTTTACAAAAATGGTAGTCCTGTACGGTAACGCTCCGTATTCTTACTCACATCTAGAGATTAACCGGCTTATAAGACCGGCGGCTTTCTTTAAGCTACAGGACCATTAAATCTCTTATACCCATAAATATACATCACCCTGAGAAAATGTCAAGCATTATTTTTGGTGAGGAGTAAATCATAAACCGTCAAAAAATTCCATTTTGGATGGCGTATAACATCATCGTAAACTTTCGTTTACTCTAAAATATTTGTTTATGTGCATTTTACCTAATCACCTTTTCTTGAAAAAGTATATTCTCTCTTGGCTTTGTAAATAGACAAACGCACATCAGGATAATCCAAATCGTCAAATATAATAATCCCCTTACCGGCAAAACAAGCCATAGCGAGTCTTACATCAATATCAATATCTAAAGTATAATGTGATCCATCGACATATACGACCGTCACTCCCAATTCACGTTTATCAAAATCTTTCTGTAAAAAATCAACAGTCCTCATTTCATAAAACTCAACATTATTAACGAGAGATATGTTATGATAACAATTTTCTCTCTGTGCTGGAAGAGGTTCATTCAATCGAGTTGCAACATTACCGTCATTGATAAACGGATCAATACCATAAACTTTTCTAGTGGGATTTTTTTCTGCAATACTGCACATAGTCACCCCATCCCACACACCGATCTCAAGGTAATTACCACCAAGATTGTTAAGGTGCCGAGTTACGTCATCAATAACATTAGGATGACTACCACTTCCCAATAATGCTTTTCCTTTATAAGTATTCATAGATTATTACCTAATAGTTTTGGAGAATTTTTCAATGATAAGAACCTTCGGAGCGATCTTAACCTTAGCCGCAGCATAAATTTTTGTGGGAATAACACACAATAATATACCGCTTAAAAGTAAAGATACTATAGCTCCAAAAATATGACTTCCGGAAGTCATAATATGACTTCCACTAACACTATCATTCCAGTATCCCCGATTACATATAGTCCACCATTTTACACAAAAGAAAAGCGAAACACAAAGTATAACAAAGAAAAAAGAAGCCAATCCAACGTTTGACCAAAATTCCCATTGGAGATATTGATTAACCACATCGGGGGCTTGTTCGATAGCAAAATTTGTTGCCTTCTCAATATAACCACCAGTAGCCTCCAACCCTCTGGCCAACACATCATTGAGTGAATTATTCACAACTTCAACGGTATTTGTCATAACTATTTTTCTCTTTCTTTTTTGTTATTTTATTAACTATCTATTCAACTTTTTTCAAAATGTTGGTGTCGATAGAGTATTGATTCATTACACCGGTTTGCCACAACACTTCGGCACGTTTTCTTGAAAATCGAATTTCATTGACCACACCTGTAAGACTGAGCGAAGGAACACAGACAATATCGCCAACTTTAAATTCGTGGTTAGTAGTATCCGATTTTACTTCTTCTATTTTTACTTCTTCTATTGTCGCCTTATAATGATTGTCAGGAGTCAATAGTGCAGTTAATACAAACCCACCAATGAAAATTGTGATGAAAATTGTGATTGTAATACCGATGTGTGTATATTTTTTCATATTAATTTGAACGATTTTTATAAAGTTGTTCATGAAGTGGACCGGCTATATCCGCGTTGACTTTACTACGGTCGTTATCGGGATAATAATTTTCACCTATCTCACTCCGAAATTTCTTATCAAATGGATGAGGCATCGGAGCGACAATAAAGCGTGGTAAGTTGGTGTCACCATCCAAGGTAGCCAAAATACTATGAGCCAATCCAGAAAGTCTTCGTCTCTGTGTATTCTGAATGGGGATATCATCCATAGTAGGAGTTTCTTTTGGTAACGAATCCCAATAGTCAATGAGTGACCAAATATAGTTAATAAATCTCTCTTGAACTTCTTCTGTAGTGTATTCTCTTGGTTTGTTTTTCATAGGATATATTATAACACGGATTACGGGGTTGTCAAGAGGATTTTTTAATGTGTTGTAAGTAGTTGATTATGAAGAAGTTAATGGAGCGAGTAGAGGGAATCGAACCCTCATCAAGAGATTGGAAATCTCTCGCACTACCATTGTGCTATACTCGCATTTCTATCTACCTATAAATATACATCAATTTCGGAAAATGTCAAGTGTCAATAGCTCCTGATTCTACAAGATACTAACACAAGTATTTCAAAGTTTCTGGGAAAATGAATGTCTTGTGTCAATAGCTCCTGATTCTACAAGATACTAACACACGCCAGCCAACAGAGATATGACGGTCACTTCAATTGGTGTCAATAGCTCCTGATTCTACAAGATACTAACACGAACTTCGACGCTAAATATACCATCAAGAATACCAGTGTGTCAATATCTCCTGATTCTACAAGATACTAACACAAGCCATACGGAACGGGCTATGGTGGTTCTGCTTGGTGTCAATAGCTCCTGATTCTACAAGATACTAACACGCGTCTTAATTTAACTGACTTAGCAAAATAGTTGGTGTGTCAATAGCTCCTGATTCTACAAGATACTAACACTTCCAGCATCACATACTGCTGGTTATCCTAT
>Ga0315284_10004242_pt1 | contig 20395 bp, 30 predicted proteins | sample YL17G09_16_MG_FD_203696 | JGI IMG/M metagenome (GOLD analysis project Ga0315284, IMG submission 203696) | Sediment microbial communities from Yellowstone Lake, YNP, Wyoming, USA - YL17G09_16 | ecosystem: Environmental > Aquatic > Freshwater > Lake > Sediment | place: USA: Wyoming | collected...
GTATAAGCAGTACCAGAGAATGCAGAAATAATCTCGTCGTCAGTTGCACGACCGAGTGCCCAAGCTGCATTCTGAGCATAGCTGTTTTCAGGGTCGGTAAGCATTTTCAGCTTATCTTCCTTGTCAACCAGGTCTGCCCATTCAAAGTCATAGAGAGATACCCTACGTCTCCTGTGGTCTGACTTAACCAACGGCGTATCTGAGTTACGGGTAGTCTTCTTCACTGCTGCTGTAGAAGCCAGCTGGTCATAGTAAGCTTCCTCTCCTACTATTCCCGTTTCAAGCCTTACACAGTTCATTAGCTTGGAGCCCTTAGCCTGTGACAGCATCGCCACATTAGAGCCGAACTGTTTTACCATCGCTGTGGTTATATTACCCATTGTAAAACCTCCTGTTGTACTGCGTTGATACAATACTCCGCCAGATTATCTACTCTTTACAGAGAGGTCTATTGGAACCTTTTGTTTTGGGCTCCCAATGGGAGTTATCCATTGTATTACTGACTAACCTGAAGCTTATTCTTTTGCTTTCTCAGGATTAGCCATTGCGAATAGGTCTTCCATTCGCTTTACTGCCAGATTATGTTCAGGATGCATCTTATCCCAATAAGGATGCTTCTTCTCACCTTGAATCTTGAGTATCTCAGCATTTGCCTCATCAGGAGACATAGTGAGTTCACCACCTTTTCCCGTGATACCATCCTCAGCCATGCTCTCACCTATCTTCGATAACATCTTGATGAATCTGGGGTCATTACCTAAACCTTCTTCTAGAGCTGCTTTCTCTTCAGGACTAGCAAATTCTGCAACTACCTTCTTAGCTAATCCTACTCTATTCTCATAATCTTTACCGAAGGTCTGTCTCAGCTGAGTCTCTGCTTCAGCTCTAGCTTTACTTCTACCTACCATGAATGTATTATATTCAGCTGTCTGATTTCCCATATACCACTGAAATAATGCATTCGTCTGTGAAGGTAAGAGTCTAGCCTTATGAGCTATTGCTTTGAACTCTTTGATTCTTTCTGCTTTCATCATATCCTTGGGAAAGCCTTCAGGATATTTCACATCAGGTAGTTTATACTCATCAGGAGTCTTAGGTCTACCTAACCTGTCTGCAATCAAATCAAGTGCTTGTGTATCATTCTCATCTTTCGGGACAGGGAGTTTCTCTCTGCCGATAAGTGGCTGAACTGCTACGTACGCTTTAATTGCTTCTTCAGGAGTCTTGAAAGATTCTAGACTTGGATGATTCTTTATACTAACATCTAGCTTCTCTTTCCAATCTCCAGCTGCTGGTGCTGCACCTTTACCTGCTGCTCCACCTTCACCAACTGCTGCTGCTCCTTCTTCTCCAGCACCTTCACCACCAGCTCCTTCTCCTGCACCAGCATCTCCAGTACCACCTTCAGCAAAACTCATACCGAATGCGGGACTAAGATTTGCCCCTTTGAGGAATCCTAGTTTGTCCTCGAACATTTTCATTACCCCCTTTTCCCTTCTACTGTATGATACTTGTGGTACAGATAACCACGATATGCACTCTCAGCATCTGTTTTAGTATCATACTTTGCTTTACCTTTTCCCATTCTCCATTTCTTACCAACCTTCTTAACTGGCATCTCTTTCCTCCAAAGCTTTCAAGTCTCTCTTCATAAGATTTTGAATATACAGAAAAACTGTTCTCTGTCCTTCATTATAAGACATATCATAAGGAAGAGAGGAGAAAGTAGTCTTATCCTGAAAAGAATATTTCTTTGTCAAGTCAGCAAGTACCTTCTGTCCATGCTCAGAAGCAAAAGTTCTGATATAAGCTTGTTGAAGGTCCTTGAGTTCTTGGAGATTACTCTGTTCACCCATTACTTACCTCCTTCAGTAGGTCTGTTTGCATCTTTCATAGTCTTAAGTGCTTGAGCTCCAGTATTTGCAGCTTGTGCTCCCTGCATCATCATAGCCATTTGTAATTGACCCTTCTGCATCTCAGCTCTTGCTTCTCTTATCTTCTTAACTTCATTACTATCAAGAATCAAGTCAGGAGCTACTCCATATAAGTCAGCAATATCATCAACTAACTTATCTCCATCAATCTTATCAAGGACTGTAGGAATACCTTGAGCTATTCCACTGATAACTGTTATAGCATTTGAAATAGACTTCATCTCTTCTAGTCTTTGAGCTCTGGCCAAAGGTGAAGTATACTCAATCACATAACCTTTATTAGATAGGTCTCCAGGAGGAGGTGGAATGATTCCTTTTCTCAGAAGAATAGAGAATGAACGTCCGATGATTGGGTCTAAGAGTTCTGACATAAGTCTACCAAGAGTAGGAGCCAGTATTAACATCTTCTCTTCTACTCTCTGCATTACTTCAGTAGCAGTCATATTCTTCTGGTCAGCCAGGACTAAGAATAAATCAACGAAGAAATTCCGTTTGATTATATCTCTCCTTACATTTTCCATTTCCATACCAACTGGAACATTACCATGAGTCACTAGAGGTTCTACTTTCTCAATATTACCTAAAGCAGAATTGAGTTTGAAGTTCAAAGCTGCAGGCCCTAACTTTATAGGTAATAGATAACCATCATGAGGAAGCATTAGCGGGGGGTCCACAATCTTCTGCGCTGCACGTATGATAGTATAGCTCATTTGATTTAACATTTTAATGTCAGCATAACTAACCATTGCAGGGGAAGTACCGTAGACCTCTCCACTATTCTTATTGAATCTAGGTACGAAGAATGGGAACTCTTGATAGCCAGATTCACTAATCTTGTGTTTCTGAGTTATTTCCCAGTAAGTTGAACTCCAGGGCATATTCTTCGAATTCTTCTTCTGAGGATTATAAACATATCTAGGTTCAACTACATGAACAAAATCTATCTTCTTATCATAATCTTTAGCTTCAATAGCTTTTGATACTAACTGTCCAGCTTTATCTCCCCACCTATTCCAAGCTTGAATAGCGGTCATCATAAACTTCCGATAAATAGTATCAACTCTTTCTCTATCATCTTCAGCAATGAATATTTCACCAATAGGTCTACAATAGAATCTAAGAATATCTTTTTCATCTTCCTCTTCATAAAGACAAGAAGTACCGAATACACTCAAATCCAGATATACTTCATGTATCTGTTGTGGGAAGTTAGAACCATTGAGTATAGAATAAATCTTATTCTCAGCAACTACTAACCATTCCTTGACTGCTTTTGATTGCATTAACTCTGTATCTTGAAGTCTGAGTGAGAACCACTTAGAAGCAGGATTAGTAAGATATGAATGTAATCCAGCAGCCAAGACTAGAGCAGATTGCATTGCTGTAGAATCATAGACATCAGCATCGAACTTCTCACCAGGAGTTCTAGTTCTTGTGACATAAGCTTTACGTGGAAGACAATAGTGAGCTACATCTTGCCAGGTGTTAGATACATTGCTTCGGTCAGTCTGCAGACTCTCCAGTCTCTTTAATGTTCTTTCACCTTGAGTTGACATATTTATGCTCCTAGCAATGTTTTCTTAGCTGTTGATGCTTCATCTGTTAATCCAGAAGGTGAAGTGAGAATAGATTGTTTAGCACCTTTCTGATTACTCCTGCGAGCTAAATCTTCTTTTGTTGCTACTGCTGCTGCTTGAGCTGCTGCCTGTTGAGCTGCGGCAGATTCACCAGGTACTTCTAATCCAGGAGCAGGTTGTGCTTCAGGTACATCAGGTTGATTAGCAGCTGATATAGCTGTAGTAGCAATACCTCCTGCCATAGCAGCTATTGAAGCGATGATGATTGCTGTTTCTATTCCCATGTTAAATCTCCTTCTCTTTAGACTTCTTTAAGATTATGAATCTTCCCATTGCTGAGTCTACTTCTCTTAATGTCTTGAACCCTAATCTTTTTGAGATTATTGTAGCTCCTCTGTTTTCTACTCTATGCATAGTGAAAAGATGAGGTGATAATTCAGTAAGAGCATATTCTATCACTATCTTTCCAGCTTGATATGAATAATCCTTAGTAGGTGAGGTGGAGATGACTGCATGGGCCAATGTCTCATCTCTGTAGGCGTCCAGAGAATAACCCAAGTTAGGAACATAAGTAAGATATATCACTCCACCTCTCACAAGTAAGTTTTTCTCTATCACATTCCAGAACATTACTCCATATTGATGAACTATCTCTTTCATCTTATCTAACTCTAAAGTGTTGTACTTATACTTTGAAGCTAACTCAAAGAGATAATCAAAATCTTCTTCTCTATCAAAAGGTCTGAGTACTAAGTTCTCAGTATTCAATGTAGGTGCATCTACATATACTCTCATCATAGTTCTGCTTCCCTCGGTAGATTCTTTTGTATGGTACGACTAACAGGTGGTCGAGCAATCTGGTCTTGCATTGCCAGAGCATCAATCAAATCCACATAAAGAGATTTGAATCCATCTGCAGTAACACCAAGTAGTTCATTTTCCATCTCACCTAACCATGGAGCTTGTTCTGGGAACCAGATTTGTTTAGACCTGAATCTTGGACCTAACATCTTAACCCTGTCTAATTTACTTCCTACCTTTGCATGTTCAATTTCTACAATATCAAAGAAGCAATTCTCTTTGGTCATTCTTTGTTTGATGAAAGGAGCCATTATCTGTTGATACATTCCTTTCTCTATTCCAACTACTAAAGGAACATTGTAACCTTTATACAATCTTACTTTATCAAAGAGAATATCTAAGAGTTCAGAAGCATCCCATCTCCCGTAGGGAACATCAGCAATGAACCAAAGATTATCAGGATTGCATCCATTGATGACTATAGCTCTATAGCATGATGTCTTCTCTCTTGAAGTAGCAGGGTCAATAGTCATGAAGATGTTACAGGTAGGAAGTATCTTATGGATAGTGAGACCTGAATACCATTGTATGTCAGCCCGATGAATAAGACGAGATTCTTCTGCAGATGCTTCACACATCTTCTCTCTCATCCAGATATCTATCTTACCCATTTGACGATAAGCTTCTTTTTCTTGAAGAATAACTTCCATTGTTCTCTTGGTAGGCCAGAAAGGAAGATTAGAAGCTACATCATACTCAGGTACCTTTGAAGTTCTAAATCCTAACTGCTTTGCATTGGTAACAACTCTTTCTAAGATACAAGCTTCACCAAGATTGTTACCGATTAAGAATATTCTTGATTTACTTCCTAAGAACATAACATCAGATAAGAACCATTCCCAATCATTTTCTAATGTTACTTCTGACTTTACGTCTTCTAAGTCCTGTGGGTCATCTATGATAACTATCTTAGGTCTTCTATCTCTGTTAGCAAGACCACGAATGGAAGCTCCTTTACCATAAGCTTCTATTCTTACATTCATGATGTTACCATCAGAATCTTTTACATCTACAGAGAATACTTCTGTGGATTGTTGTTCAACTCTTACGAGTGAAGCAGAGATAAGGGGATTGGATAAAAACTCATTTTCTATTTCTTTAAGTTTATTCTGAGCTAAGGTGGAATTGTTTTTGATTAAGACAATGTAATCTCTTTTCACATTAGGGAATGTTAAAGCATAAAGAGGAAAGGCTCTTAGAGCATATTGACCTTTGGCAGATTCACGGTAACCTTCTATTGCTTCTGAAGTGTTACTGTTCAAGAGAGAATCTGACCAGAGATAATGGAATGGAGCTGATTCAACTTCATCTGGTCCCACGTCAAGAAGAATCTTACGGTAATTGATTAAGTTCTTCTGTGCCTTTGTATACATGTTGACTACATCAGCATCTGTGTAGACTTCAGTCTCTGTTTGATTTACTGGGTTCATTTAAGTTCATCTCTCAATAGTGTGGTCCAGTGGATACCATGTCGTTTCATATCTTCTTTTAACTTTTCATATCTACCTAACTCATTGTTGATTAACATATCAGTGATATACATCAATTCTTTTATTTCAATCTTCTGTATACCATCTTTTTTCATTTGACAGGAAAGGCCCTCTTCTAATAATCTTTCTTCTTCAGAGGTCATTCCTAATGGGTCAAAGACTTTCTTCAAAGCAAATTTATTCAGACAGGAGATAGTAGGAATAAGATGTTTGTTAGGTTTGATTATAACTTGAGATGTTTTCAAAAGCTTCTCTTGAGATGTTTTAGGATTATTCATTTTATTTTGCCTCTTTACTTTTCTGAATAGCCTCAAAGAGTTTACCTTTGAATGTAACTTCTCCCCCATGGATGACTTTTGATTCATCATTGAATCCATGATTATTTTTCAAATCGAAGATGATACCTGTTGGATGAGGAGTATCATTGAGTCTTTCAGTCTTTTGAGATAACACCTTTTCTTTCATATCAGAGATGACATTACCAAAGCGTTCTCTCTTTTCCCATCTTAAGAGTTGAACTCTACTGACGCCCATAAAAGAAGCAAGTCTTTCTATTGTCATAGGGACTTGCTTTTCTTTACAGTATTCATTGAATACATTCCAACGGTATATTACTTCAGTCTCAGTCTTTGGGACTTTGACATTGAACATGAACTTCATGTATTTTGAATCAATGCCGTATTTGAACTTATCTTCTTTATCAGGATTGTTTAGTTTATGCTGGAATTCTTTGATGACTTCCTTCTCTGTATCATTCAATATCAACTTCTTCCTCCTAGCAACTTTTCTATACTTATCTTTAGCAGGATCTCTGAATTGATATTGCTTCTTCATATTAACTCCTTCTCATTCATCTCGATGATAGGATTTCTAACAACTGATTTCTACCTGTAGCCGTAAGATTCATCTTTTACTATAATGGTCAGGTACACTGTCGGGGGTATCTCTAATGGCCCCCATCCCTTATTCAATCTATTCATATCTTCTCTTAGTATATTCATTTGCTATTTCCTTATCTTCTAAACAGATAGAACATTAGTATGAAGTAGATGATTCCTATTACTATTAGTATAAGCTCTTCCTATACACATACTTCTTCCCTTCTTTCAATTATCAATATACCATAAAGAATAGCCATTTGTAAACACATTTGTTTATTGTATATCAAATGAGATTCATAAGTCTAACAAATAGTATATGACTGGAAATAGTATATCGAGGATGAATAGTTTATAGTGAAATAGATTAGAGATAATGACCTGCTTTGCTAAGATAATATCTGTGATTGATATATAATTGAATAGAAAAAGCTTTTATAGAGATGAGTAGGAAGCTAGAACCTAGGACATTATCGTCGCAATCAGTATATGAAGTAGGTATAGTCATCGAGATAGATATCTGTAATAGTATTCTGTAATAGTATTCTGTAATAGTATTCTGTAATAGTATTCTGTAATAGTAAAAGCATTGAGATACAATAGAAGAATAGAATAGAAGAAGAATAGAATAGAAGAAGAATACAATAGAAGAAGAATACCATAGAAGAATTAGTATTAGTTATTGTAATTAGAAGAAGACATTATCTTAATTGAATAAGAAGAAGTAGAAGAGGTAGACATAGAAGAAGACATATATAGGTAATATAGAAATAGAATAAGAATAGAATTAGTTATATCAATAAGACATATTCAATTGTAATAGCTATTTCTAATACTATTTCTAATTCTAATAGATTATACTGTACTACTGCTCTAGCTTTTACTGCTTTAGCTTTTACTGCTCTAGTAGACCATTATATTTTAAGTATATAGTATATAGGGCCGAAGATTATATCAAAACAATAAGAAGTTAATTATTTCAATAGGATAAAAGGTGACAGATGAAATAGTCAAAATAATCATTTACAAATATACTATTCGTGATATACTAATAATTGTAATACAACTTAAATAAGAAAGGAGGTAAAAGATGACAAAAGCCGAAAAGAAATACATCATCAAAGTAATAGCAGAGGTAATTTTAGAAGAGGGAATAAACAAATACAATAATCCATTTTCTAAATTACAAGGCAAAGAGAAAGAAATCAAAAGTTATTTAGAAGACTTAGTTACTAATTAAAGTAGAAAGGAGAAACTAAATGAACAGCCACAAGAAATATACTCACACACTACATAATGATTCAAAAGAAACTCTGGTTCAGATTGATAAGAAGTTATTCAAGCTAGTAGAAATAAAAGAAACACTTGATGATATCAAAAAGCTACCTTTCAATAAGACTCCCCATGTAAGGCTCCTCAATCCAATCCAAGAAAGAACTCCACAAGAACAAATGATGAAGAGTAAGGTAGATGAATCAATACATCGTTTAGCTTCAACTATTCCTACCACAAGAAGAACTATCAATATACGCCAAGCCGCATTAGCTGGAATTGATTTACCTAAGGCTATTGCTGAATTGATGGAGAAGAAAGCTAATGCCAAAACAGACGCAGAAAAAAGGGCAATAAGAAAACAGCTCAGGAGATTAGACTACAAAAGATTCTTGAATAACACTGAAGACAAAGAATAAACTAATTAAAGAAGAAAGGAGAAATACAAATGAAGAAACCTACTATCAAATCTAAGGCCAAGAAAGAAATCAGCAAGAGTGAGAAGGTAAAGGAATTACTTAAGGACTATAACACACTGCCTAAGCATAATAACAGTAAAGCAAGACAGCTAAGGAGGAAACTACGACGTCTAGGTTATTACTTATCTAAACATCAGGGAGGTAAATAATAATGAAGCTACCTCGTCCTAAAGAAATAAAGAAGATATTCTATTCACCTCGAATGGATGATAAGGATTTAGAAGCATTACTCGAGTTCGGAATATCTTATTCACTTAACACACGAATCAGAGAGATATCAGATGTAGACCAAGACAAATTCTTCAATCAAGCGTTGAAACTAATGAGGAAGAAGAATTATTGTTCAGGGAAGATATTCTACATCATCAGACGGAAGATGAATCGATTCAAATTTGGATTTGAGAGCAGTAGAATATGCCGGACAGTAAAGAAAGGAGGAAAACGTTGAAAGGCATATCAGGGATGGACGAGGATGTATTTTCATTTACAAGTAACAGGAAAAGTCATAAAATGATAATTGAACCTAACAACAGAAACATTAAAGAAGGAAGGAGTAACAAAATGAAACAGAAGAAGAAAGTAACAACCGCACCAGCAGTGAAGGAGACAAAGAAAACGGAAGTCAGGGTTAAGACCACAACTACGAGATTCATCGATGTAGAGTTATTAAGGAAGATAGCTAAAGGAGATCCGAAAGTATCACAGTTCCTTCACACACTTGATGAACTACATCACAAGTACAGAGGGAAGCAGCATGACAAAGAAGCAATGAGTATAAGAAGGAAGTTAAGACGTAAGGGAGTATATCTTTCACACCTTGGACATCACGGTGGACTCCATGACTAACAGTAACATAATCTCAAAAGGAAAGGAGGTGAATCAAATGGCCAAAGCAATTCAAGAGTTAATCAAGCAGCTGGAGAAAATCAAAGACCGTAGTTCTTCTGAAGCCAGAACTATCAGAAAGAAACTAAGGGCTGAAGGTTATTCTCTGAGGAAGAAGTCAGATGTAAAGAAGGATGACGAATCTACCAAGAAGTCGAAGAAGTCAAAAAAGGTAGATGAGGATAGCGACGATGAGGACGATGACAAAGACGAGGATGAGGATTAAGTCTTTGTAAAACAAAAAAAGAAAACAAAAAAAAAGGGGAGAGGAGATAACATCAAATCTCCCTTTCACTAAATCAGAAAGGAATATCACATGCAAGAAATCACAGCTACAATCACTCCACACCAAATCAAGAAACTTAGTAAAGGTAAAGAAGTAAGGCTCAGAGTAGAAGGTGATGGTATTCTTCTGCTGAAGCCTAAAGCTATAACACTCAAGGAAGAGAACAATAAGTTGAAGCAGAAGATATATCAGCTTAGATATCAGCTGAGGAAAGGAAAGAAATGAGACAACTACAACCTGTTATAGACTTCTGGGTACCACAATTCAAGTGGCAACTCGTGGAATGGTTCCAAAGAAGATATCCTGCAGAATTATGGAATAAGAAGTCTAAGAAGCAACTCACAGCTATCTATATTAACATCAGAAAGAAAGGAAAGCTATGGCTATGACTCAATGGCAGATATTTCTCTTGAAGATTCGGTTAAGTATATGTTATAGAAAAGCAAGAGTGTATTACCTAAATGGAATCAAGGGAGGAGTAGACAGATGCTTAAGAAGGTATGGAGAATGGTCTGTGAGAAGATACGACAAAAGGGAATGGGAAAGATTCCTCAGGAGAATGAAATGAAGATATTCATATCTCAAAATGGTCAAGTAGTGCAAGTAGAAGATAGTGACGCTATCGATGTAATCACTAAGAGATATTCTGTCCGTATCAGAATCAGTGGAGCTAGGATAATACGCAATGCTCGTCCAAAGAAAGACCTTCCAGCCAAAGTAATCTACGACGAACACTTAAATCTCACATAATTCATACGAGGATACATTTCTGTTTACAGGATTATTCCTTGTGATATAATGAAATTAGATACACTTAACAAGAAAGGTTGAAGTATGTCTAGCTTCTATGAGAAGGTCATATTTGAATATCCTCAGCTTAAGAAATGGAAGAGTTGGAATAAAGACTCATTCTACAAAATCAGGGTAATCGAGAAGAAATGCCATGACGGTATTGTAAGAAGATTTATCGATATCAGAGAGTTTATAGTCAAAGATGAATTCTCTGCTCTCACTGAAAGTAGTGTATGTCTAAGCAAAATCAATCTAGATATTTTAATAGATACCTTAATTAAAGCAAGAAAGGAATACTTTGATGGAGCAGGGGACAGAAGTCGAAGCCAGAATCTTAGCAGTTCTCAGAAGGAAAAGAAACTATCATAAGTATCGCTCTATCTTACAACCGTCTTTCTTTCAATTAGAAACAACTAGACAAATCTTTTCTTTGGTTGATGAGTTCTTCTCGACAACGACGACTAAGAAAAAGAAGTTAACTACTGCGAACTTAAGACTGATTATACATCAGAAGATAAGAAATGTAGATTTAAGAAATGAATGCTTAGAATTTCTAAAGAAGATAAGACCTTATCCTACTAAAGACAATGAAGTAATCGATGAATCAATAAAAGACTTTGCTAAAAGACAATTTGCTAAACGAGCGGTATTAGAATGCTTAGAATTATTAGAAGGACCTAACCCCGACTTTACTTCAGTTCAAGACCATTTAGAAAAAGCAATAACTATCTCTACAAGTTTTGAGAAAGAATGCTATTCTTATTTTGACCAAGCAGAAGAAAGAACTATACTTGATGTTCAAGATAAAAGTATTCCTTCGGGTATTCCTAGATTAGATGAGATATTAGGTGGAGGTACTGGTCAGGGTGAACTAATAGTATTCTTAGCTCCACCTGAAAGAGGTAAGACTTTGGCATTAGTTAATTTTGGTACAGCAGCATTACATCTAGGATTAAGAATAGGATATATCAGTTTAGAATTAGCAGAAAGAAAGATAGCTCGTCGTTTTGATTTAAGAATAACCGGTAGGACTTATGAATTACTTAAGAAAGAACCAGATAGAATCAAGAATCCATTAGCAGCTCTAAGGAAGAACGGATGTGAATTAGTTATCAAAGACTACAGTGCTTCAGACCCAAGATTAGAAGATATTAAATCCTTTGTAGTTAATTATCAGAATAAGATGAGAAGGAAGTTCGATATGTTAATTGTAGACTATGCTGATTTGATCTCTCCAACTAAAATGCATAAGACAGAAAGATTTGGTATCAAAGAAGTATATACTAATCTTAGACGCTTTGCTAACGAACTGAAGATTCCTATAATAACAGCGTCACAAGCTAATAGAAAATCAGTAGGTAAGTTAGTAGTAACTATGGAGGATTTTGCTGAAGACTTTGCCAAAGCTGCAGTAGCTGATGTAGTAATAGCTATATGTCAGACTCCTGAAGAATTGGAAGATGATTTATGTAGATTATATGTAGCTAAAAATAGAAGAACAGGAAGACATGGTCTAGTAAGATTGACTATGCAACCTAAAGTAATGTATCTAGGTGAGATGAGAAAAGTAAGTGATGTAAACAGAAAGTCTATAGCAGACAGGATATAATATGAATCTATCACAATTAGGTGAACCGTTAAGAAAGAAAGGTAAATATCAGGTATTCTTTTCCTGCCCCTGCCATGACGATGAATCAGGTCATTTAGGTGTTCATATCAAGAAAGGAATATACCATTGCTTCAAATGTGGTACTTCAGGTAGAATTAAGAATTTAGAAATATCACTTTCAGAATTTGAGACAATTGTTCAAGAAAAGCTAAGACCAGACCAGGGAAGAACCGACCTTCTTTCTAAGGCTAGTCCCCCGTTAGAACTCCCCCGGGAGTATAAGTTGGTATCTTTACAGTCTGGTCTACCTTTCAGATATCTGAATAAGAGATTAGTAACTACTGAAGAGCTACTACAGTATCATATAGGCTATTGTAGTACTGGTATATTTCAAGAGCGTATTATAGTACCTATCTATGAACAGCATAAGCTAGTATACTTTGTAGGTAGAACATATACTGGTAGAGAGCCTAAGTATATGAATGCTCCAGTAGAGAAAGGTCACATAGTATTCAAGACTTTCAATGATAGAGTAGAAGAAGCAATAGTATGTGAAGGTATATTTGATGCTCTTAGAATAGGTAAAGTAATACCTGCTATTAGTCTATTAGGTAAAGTAGCTAGTAAGTATCAGATACAGACTATTAGACAACTAACTAATAGTGCAATAGTAATGTTAGACAGTGATGCTAATGTAGAAGCATTTAAGCTATACTCATTACTTAGAATGTATATGCCCACTAGGATACTAATGATAGATAAACACGACCCAGGTAGTATGACAATAGAACAGTTAAAGGAGGTGATATGATGAACTATCTACTAGTCATAGCTATAGTAAATGCTATCTTCTTAGCAGAAGGTAGTAATAGAACACAGTATCTATATGGTATAAAGAGTGTACCATACTATTCTAAGGCTGAAGCTAAACAGATATGTATCAATACAGTACAGAATAACTATTCTAGATGGATAGTATCTGGTCAGAAAGAAGACTATTTAATATTTCTTTCAAAAAGATATTGTCCAACTGATTCAGAGACCTGGTATAGAAATGTCAATTACTTATTAAGAAAGGAATTCAAAGATGAGAATCTACTCAAAACTATCAGAGGCAGTAAAAGAAACTGAAAGAGAATTGATTGAGATGGGCACAAGAGTTATTGTGCAATCTATGCAAGATAAAGAAGGAATCTTTGATACTATAGAATTGCAAGGTTATGGATATATCATAACAAATCATGCAGGTATTGAAGAAGACTTCATTAAGCTAGGAGGAAATGTAGAATATCTTAGACAAGAATTACAGGAAAGGGTATCACCTTTATGGTATAATCCAGGACAAGCTTGGTCTATCAGAGAAGATACCTGGAGTCAATTCTTAGAACCTAGTGGTAAGTTTGCTTATACCTATAATGAAAGATTTAGAGAACAGCTGATGCCTTTACTCAAAGAACTAAATGATAAACCTTCTACTCGTCAAGCTATCCTCTCTATGTATGACAGACATCAGGATATGAATAATTGGGGAGGGAAGAGAAGAATACCATGTTCTATGTATTATCAATTCTTACGTAGAATAAGAAATGGTATAGAAGTACTAGACATAATCTACACAATGAGGTCATGTGATATATACAATCATTACCTATATGATGTAGTTCTAGCTATGAAGTTACAAGAATATGTAGCTAATGCTCTAGGTATTGAGCCAGGACATTTCACACATTTCATAGGAAGTCTACATGCATATAAGAAAGATGCTGATAAGAAAGGGGTATTCTAATGAATCAGTTAACTAAAGAACAATTTGCTTCATTGATAGCTTTCAATTCTCTAATCAATAAGTTCAAGTTGAATAGAGATGTAAAGATAACTCTGTTACAGATAGATGAATGGTATCAACTAGGTATAACTCAGTATGAAGCTATCAATAGTACAGTAGCAGTAGGAGAAGTACCTAAGAGACTATCTAGAGATGAATACTTTATCAGGATAGCTCAAGTAGTAGCTGAAAGAAGTACATGTAGTAGAGCTAAAGTAGGAGCAGTATTAGTTGACCCTAGGACTAATAGAATAGTAGCTACTGGTTATAATGGGTCTATCAAAGGTAGTCCTCACTGTATAGATGTAGGTTGTATGATGGTAGAAGACCATTGCAGAAGAACAATACATGCTGAGATGAATGCAGTATTGCACTTAGAACATAACTATGATATACTATACTTGTATTCTACTCATGAGCCATGTGCTGAATGCTTCAAAGCATTGAAGACAGCTAATGTAGTAAAGATGACTTATATCAATAGGTATAAAGATGATGTTAGAGATTTGATTAGAAAGGAACTAGAGGATGAATCTAGAAAGACTAAGAAAACCTGATTGTAAAGAATGTGAACTTCATTCTACTGCACAAGCGGTATGTCTGATAGGTGATGGACCGGTACCTTGTGACATAATGATTGTAGGTGAAGCTCCTTCATTCAGGAAAGAAGATATCTATAAACCTTTTGCTGGTAAAGCAGGAAAGGTATTAGATGTAATCTTAGGTGAATTAGGATTAGACAGAAGTAAAGTGTATATGACTAATGTAGTTCATTGTAGACCACCTGAGAATAGAACTCCTAAGATGGAAGAGATAAGAAAATGTAGAGAATATCTCTTGAAAGAAATCAAGTATGTAAAACCTAAAGTAATCTTTGCTATGGGTAACATAGCTATCAAGGGATTGTTTGATTCTAATCTATTATCAATCTCTAAAGAAAGAGGGAAGATACTTGACTTCAATGGTATTAAAGTGATACCTACTTATCATCCTGCAGCTACATTATACCAGAAGTATTATGCGAACATCCTATATGAGGACTTGAGAGTAGGTCTAGAAAGAATAAAAGGAAAGGATTTAGAACAGAAAGACAGAGGAGATTATAAGCTAGTAACTAAATCTATGAGAGATGATGTTTATAATATCTTATATGATAGTCCTAAATTAGCAGTAGACTTAGAAACTACAGGACTAGACTTCATGGATAAAAAGTTAGAGATAGTAACAGTGAATATGTCAATAAAACCTTATGAATCTTTTGTCTGGGATATAGCTGATTATGAATATATAAAAGATATCATTCTACATAAGAAATTACTCATCAATCACGTTATCAAATTTGACTTAGAATGGCTTCATAGATATAAGATTAGACCTAAGTGTAGGATATTTGATACTATGGTAGCTAAACATATACTTGATGAGAACTATCCAGATAAAGAACTTAAGCATTTAGCTAGAGTAGAATTAGGTATGTTTGATTTAAGTGAAGCTAATAATATAATGGTCAAGCATAGAAAAGAAAACACTAGACCTACTATGGAAGAATATGTAAGGTATGGAGGTGGAGATACTGATGCAGTCATGCGATTATACTATAGGTATAAGAAACAACTTAAAGAAGAAGGTCTGTATGATTTATTCAAGACTGAAATGAAAGTTCTCAGAACATTGACCAACATGGAAACATGGGGATTCAAGATAGATTTAGATGTTCACAAAAGACTATGTAAAGAATACAAGAGAGATATAGAATCTAGTGAGCATATAATCAAAAGAATGGTAGGTGATATAAATCTTAATAGTCCAAAACAATTAGCTGTACTATTATATAGTAAGATGAATTTACCTATATTAAAGACAACTGAATCTGGAGCACCTAGCTGTGATGAAGCTACTGTAAAAGAATTAGTATATCAAGCTAAGAAAGAAGAACAGAAAGAATTTCTAGAAGCTTTATTGAATTATAGAAAGTTAAATAAGCTATACAATACTTATCTTATAGGATTAACTAATAACAATCTTCTTAAATCAGATGGAAGAATACATTGTGACTTTAAGATATGTGGTACAAAGACAGGTAGGTTATCTTGTTCAGATCCTAATCTTGAGAATATACCTAGAGATGGAGACATTAAGAAGATGTTCATCTCTTCATTTGATAAAGGTCAATTGATACAAGTAGATTATTCTCAAATGGAATTAAGGATACTATCTCACTATGCTAATGATAAGAATCTAATTAGAGCATTCAAAGAAGGTAGAGATATACATAAGGAGACTACTGCTAAATGTCTTCATAAACCTTATGATGAAGTAACTGAAGAAGAAAGGAAGGTGATAGGTAAGAGAGTTAATTTTGGAATAGTCTACATGATAGGAGCACAAGGATTATCAGAAAGAATAGGTTGTAGTGTATCTCAAGCTAAGATGTATATACTCAATTGGTTCGAAGAGTTCCATAAAGTAAAGGAGTGGATGAATGAAAGACGTGAAGAGATTATTGAAACCGGGAAGAGTATATCTTTTAATGGACGTATCCGACGACTATATGGTGCGAATACTGAAACAGGAGAAGGGAGGGAAGCTATTAGACAAGGAGTTAATAGTCCTATCCAGGGAGGAGCAGGCGATATTACTAAATACAATATGTTCCGCTTGGATAAAAGACTTCGTAAAGATGCTAAGGAAGCACATGTCGTAAATAATGTTCATGATGCTGTAGTAGTTGATTGCCCAAGAGAGGAGGTAAAAGAAGTAATAGCTATTATCAAAGAGTTATTTGTTCAACCCCCAGTACCTCTGTTAGTAGACCTAGACTTTGAAATAAAGGTAGGTCCTAACTGGAAAGAGATGAAGGAGATTTAATATGGCTAAAGAAAGTAAAGTAGAGATGACAGGTTATTGTGTAAAATGCAAAAAGAAACAGAAGATGGAGAACTGGCATGAAGACAAGCTGGCTAATAAGATGATGGCAGCTAAAGGTCAATGTATCAAGTGTGGCACAAAGATGTGCAAGATACTCGGTAAAGCAAAATAAAGGAGGATGTAAATGAGTAAGCATGATAAAGAGAAGAAGAAATACTATCAAGCTGATAATGAAGCTATCATGAAGAAGCTTGATGAGTTAGGTTCTGGTACTTTCTTCAAGGCTAAAGAAGGAAAGAATCAGGTTAGGATTCTACCTCCCTGGTCAAAGAAGGGAGTATGGTTCAAAGAGGCTACTCTGCATTATGGAGTAGCTGACAAGAAGGCATATCCTTGCTTGAAGATGTTCGGTAAGGAATGTCCTATCTGTAATAAAGCTGAAGAGTTACAAGAGGGAAGTGATGAGGATAGGAAGATTGCTGGAAGGCTGAAGCCCAAGACTAAGTATTATGTCAATATCGTAGACCGTAAAAGTGGTAAGGTTAAGATATGGGGCTTCTCAGCTAAGATACTTGGTACTCTCTTGAGTTATGTAGGAGACCCAGATTATGGTGATATCACAGACCCTGAGGAAGGGTATGATGTAGTGATAGACCGTACTGGTTCAGGCATGACTGATACTAAGTATGAAGTAAGATGTAGACCTAAACCTTCTGAGATTGATTCTGAAAACTGGGAGAATGAAATGCACAACCTGGATACAGAAGTAATCGATGAAGTAAATGAAAGTGAAATAGAGTCAGTAGTAGAAGAGAAATTTGGTGAGACTCTTCCTAAGAAATCTAAGAAGTCTAAAGTCGATGAAGACGAAGAAGATGACGAGGATGATGAAGAGGAAGAGGATAAACCTAGGAAAAAGGGAAAGAAACACAAGAAAGACGAAGACGATGATAAGGAGGATGATGATGATGACGAAGATGATGAGGACAAAGATTAAGTCTGATTCATCTAGGTATATACCTGATAGTGAGGTCCTGTATCTGAGGACCTCACTACTCAAGGCTTACCTTAGATGTCCAGCTCAATGCTTCTTTAGGTATTTCAAAGGTCTTGTAATTCTACCCAGAAGTTATTTAATGATGGGTTCATGTTTTCACAAGACAGTTGAACATCACTATAAATACAAGAAGCAGAAGGGGAAGAATGAAAAGCTTTCTACTCTTCAAGATATATTCCACGAAGAGTTCAAAGCAAGTAGACCTAGGACTCAATGGTTAAAGTCTGAGAAGCCTGATGACTTTGATACTGAGGGTACTAAGTTAATTGTACCTACTTATTACAAAGAAAGAGCAGTTAAGCTTGAGCCTAAATATGTAGAGGAAGGATTCAAGTTATTCATACCAGAGGTTAATGCTTATGTTACTGGTACTCTAGACTTGATACTCACTGATGATTCTATCAGGGACCATAAGACTAGAAGCAGAAGACCTAACTGGATGGATGCTATGAAATCTTTCCAAGGATTAAGTTATACTGCAGGTCATGTAGAGAAGTTCGGAGAATTCCCTAAAGACTTTAAGCTTGATTATATTCTCAGAGGTAAACATTCAACTGAGATAGAATTAAGTAAGCCAGTGAAACATACTAAGTCCGATATTGAAGGATTTAAGATATTGGTAGCCAGAGTAGTAAGGTCAATGAGAAGAGGAGAGTTCTATCCTCATTGTGAAGGTAACTTCTTATGCTCTCCGAACATGTGTGGATTCTGGTATATCTGTCAGAAGAAAGGACAATGGAAAGACTTAGGAGTATTCACTCAAGTATTTGGAAAGAACTCAGGTGAAGAAGAAAAGGGAGAAGAATAATATGAATATAAAAGACATCGAGAAAGTAGAGGTGACAGGTGATAAACTCGAAGCAATCTTTAGAAAGCAACGGGAGCTTGAAGAGAGGTATAATAGCATCGAGCGTTCTAATGGTGCTCTTGTGGTACCTACTCCCATTGACTATAATACTTTTCTTGGTCAAGAGCGTATCAGACTACTTATTTACAGAGTGGCTGAAGAACTCTTTGAAGCGGGTAATTGTTTACGAAATAAAGCCTGGAAGCAATCTCAAGTTCCGATGGATATGGACCACTTTCTTGAAGAACTTAGCGATTCAGTCCATTTTCTTATTCAACTATATATCGAGCTTGGTCTGGGTCCCGATGAATTTGCTTCTCTCTACTTCAGAAAAGCTAGGGTTAATACCTTCAGACAAGATACAAAATACTGAGGAGGATGAGCAATGCGTAAATCAGAATCCATTCTTAAATTGGAAGAAATGGGATTGAATACTCTTGATTATTTTATCACTAAAGATAAAAGAGAGGTAATCCATTATCTAGGTAAACATGCTAATGATGATGTATCAATGAGAACAGAAAGAGGTGATGAGTTCAAATGTCCTTTCTATTACATGTTCACTGGAGAGACATTATTGAATGATGCATTACGTCATCTCTCTGAAGGTTATATTTTAATCTTCTCTCCTTCTCTTGATACAAAAGGTTGTATAGCATTCGGTACAGTAGGATTAGGTGAAAGTGCAGCTGATGTCATGGAATTTGTTTTAGGTCCAGGTAAAGTAAGAGACTTAGATTCTCATCCATCAGCTAAATCAATCTTTATACCTAAAGGAGCATTACAAGCTGTTACTTATAAAGACTTCCCAGACCATGCGGCTATACTGAATACTATCTATAGGACGGCTAAACTTAATGCCTATGATGAAATACCATGTGTTCTAGAATGGTCATGGTATAAACATGGAGTAGGAAGAAAGAGTACCCAGGATGTCTGGTGGGAGCTGCGACCCTATGCGTAAGAAGGACCCCCGAACAGAAGAGACTAAGAGGTTAATTAGAAAGTTAAGGAAACATCCAAGATACCTGAGTTGGAAGAGACATGTGTTAGCTAAAGATGGATGGACAGAAGAAGATAAAAAGATACAAGTCCATCATAAGAAAGAACTATCTTCATTGCTTTGGGAATATGATATAAGGACTGTAGATGAAGCATTAGAATGTGATGCTTTATGGAAAGTAAGTTTGGGAATAACTCTTAGTCGAGGAGAACACTTTATCATGACTAAGCTGAGAAGATATAAGTATTTGACCAATGGATTTATCAGACTTTTAGAAGATTGGTTAGATGAATGTAAACAGAGGCCGAGAAAGAGGTCCCTTAATATCTAGTGTAAAAGGACCTAGAGGCCAAATAACCATATATAAAGTCCTTCAAAAAGGACCTATTATAGGTGGATATCTAAAGTGATTTAATTAGTATAGGGAGGGAAGAAATGAACTATATCTGGATGTTGCCTATCAAGATAGTAATGACAATCGTAGTCGGTGCTATTTACGCCGGACTGAGTTGTCTTTTCGGCTGGATAATTATGGCCATTTGGCATTGAAGCAGAGGAGATGTATGAGCAGAACAAAACGCAAACCTCATGGAACAAAAGGATTGATGAGAAAAAAAAGGAATCAACGCAATAGTATGATTTTGAAAGACAGATATAAAAAAGAAATCAACCTGATAAAGGGAGGTGGGGATGAAGATGACAAAAGAAATCCATTTATTAAATATTGGTAAG
>Ga0315284_10004243_pt1 | contig 20395 bp, 17 predicted proteins | sample YL17G09_16_MG_FD_203696 | JGI IMG/M metagenome (GOLD analysis project Ga0315284, IMG submission 203696) | Sediment microbial communities from Yellowstone Lake, YNP, Wyoming, USA - YL17G09_16 | ecosystem: Environmental > Aquatic > Freshwater > Lake > Sediment | place: USA: Wyoming | collected...
ATTATGGCGGATAGAGACAATCAGACACGCAGTTCAAATACAACTAGCCGGAGAAAAAATCTGAATTCTAAACCAACTGGTGGTTCGGATTGGGTACAGGTTGATGAAAAACGCGAACCGCGTTTTTATAACCGAACCCCAGATAGAGATGCCTCCGATAATCTCCACTCTATGATTACCCCACAAGGGATAACCGATTCCAAATCAAAACTTAATTCCAATTCCAAACCTAATTTTAATTCCAAACCTAATTCTAATTCCAAACCTAATTCCAATTCTAATTCCAAACCTAATTCCAATTCCAATTCCAATCCTAATCCTAATTCCAATTCTAATTCCAATTCCAATTCTAGATCAAAAATTAATTCTGGTCCTAGATCGAATTATAATCAAAATGTATCAACCAATACAAATAATTCGGTTAAAAAAATCAATAATGTACCAATGGTTGATGAAAAAAAACCCTTGTGTGTTAATTTTGATAATTTTAGTTATACTAAATTAGAGTATCGTTCTGCATTTGTGGAAATATGTGATAAGATAGACAGACCTGTTATGATTGGAGATACTTATTGTGATCCGGAATTTAGTGATTGGTTTTTGCAAACGGAAGCTATAAATTTGATGATGGATCAAAAATTACAATCTGAGCCAATTTTTTCGGTCATAACAAATAATCAACTGGTATTTGATCATGATTCGATTCAAAATCCAAAATCAAATTTGATTGATATCGAATCTTTACATATGTCCAAACTATTATACCCAATTGGATTGGTTAGGGAATGTAATACAAAAACAGATATTATTTATATAATCAGAACAATTGGTGATTTTCGTACCGCAATTGACAAATTAGTAAATAAAAATGGCAACGTATTTACTTCTCCATTGGTCAACGACGATGTTTATATGCAAGAATTATTATATACGATAAAAACAACTACATCGGATAATGATAGGAAACAAAAAATGACTGAATATCATGAAATGTTTCCAATTTGGTCATTTATTAAGCTTTCGAATGATTATGTTGATGGCGATTTCATTTTGGATCAAAAAATGAAAGATAAGAACGGTTGTACCAAAAATGATATTAATATCAATACTAAAATTTTAGCCGGCCAAAAATGTCCTAAACCTATATCGGATAATTTTGACACAGGTTTATTTGAAAACTTAGTTTGTTCTCTAGTCGGAGGATATTTTCTTGAAGAAATCACATGTGTACAAATTAGCAAAACAATGGTTTACAAAGGAAGAACTTATACAGAAGGATACAGAATTCGTCTAATGCTTAATACTATTGAACCGGGTATTGTTTCTTCTGTAAAAAAATGGATCGACGAGACTTATATTGAGACTATTTCGTTTGGATCCGATGATTTCTTTGGAGAAAAATATAATGGAGATAATTGTGACTATCGAAAATGCATTGTCAATATATCTGATAATACTAAAATCAAATCGGAAAATAAAGTCCCAGTACCTAGACAAAATAATAGAAAAAATACCTCCTATAGAGGAGCATTTAAACAAACTTAAGATATTATTTTTAAATAAAAATAATATCTAAATATTAATGTTATATTTTGCGCTTTTTTAATTGTCCAAAAATGTTATTTTATTATTATAACCAGCTCAGTTAAATTGGTCAGCATTTTAATTCCATAATATTCATAAATTATGTAGATGGATGGAGAAAAAACAGAGTTTTCGCTTTACCTCCCGGTATTGGTTATTTTATAATTGCAACCGGCATCCAATTTAGTTAAATTGGTTAGCATCTTAATTCCAGAATTACACTCAGTATGCGATATTTGCAAATTGAGTAGATGGTTGACATTGGTTATTTTATAATTGCAACCGGCATTCAATTGAATTAAATTTGTTATTAACCGAATTCCATTATCATTGATTCCGCAACGACCTCCAGCGCACAACATTTGTAAATTGAGTAGATGGTTGACATCAGTTATTTTATTATTGCAATCGGCATCTAATTTAGTTAAATTGGTCAGCATCTTAATTCCATTATCATTGATTCCACAACAAACTCCAGCATACAATATTTGCAAATGGGGCAGATGGTTGACATCAGTTATTTTATTATTGCAATCTGCATCTAATTTAGTTAAATTGGTCAACATCTTAATTCCATTATCATTGATTCCACAAGTAGTCCCAGCACACAATATTCGCAAATTACACAGACAATTGACATCGGTTATTTTATTATTGTAACTAACATCTAATTGAGTTAAATTGGTCATCGTCTTAATTTCATTATCTTGTATTCCACAATTACCACTTGCATACAATATTTGCAAATTACACAAATGATTGATATTGGTTATTTTATAGTTATTACCAACATTTAATTTAGTCAAATTAGTTAGTAACCGAATTCCATTATCATCAACTCCACAACTACCCCCAGCATTTAATATTTGTAAATTCTGTAGATGGTTAATATTGGTTATTTTTTTATTATCATTGGAATATAATTCAATTAAATTAGTTAGCGACTTAATTCCATTATCCCTTATTCCACATTTACCACGAGAATCTAATATTCGCAAATTACGCAGATGATTGATATCGGTTATTTTATCGTTGTGATCGGCATCTAATTTAATTAAATTGGTCAGTAACATAATTCCATTATCATTAATTCCACAATTATCCTGAGCATCTAATATTTGTAAATTACGCAGATGATTAGCATTAGTTATTTTAGCATTATTCCAAGCATCTAATTTAATAATGAACTGATATTGTGCCAATATTTTATCAGTCAAATTATTTATATTAGGTATATTACCAAATAAATTAGTAATCGGATAATTTTCGGCAAAATATTTTGATACGGATCTTACATTTGATTGGTAAATAAAATCTAATTGATTATAAATTATGTTGATAATATCCGATGTTAATATGTACATTCGATATATTGATATTATAATAAATTATTCATCGTGATATTATCTATCAATTTTTTTTATTTTATTATACTCAATTATCGAACTGTCTAAGAAACGTAAATTTATCAAATGATTAATATTTGTTATTTTTTTATTATTTCGCGTATTCAATTTAGTTAAATTAGTTAATCGCAAAAGACCATCATCACCAATTCCACAATTATCTTCAGCATATAATATTCGCAAATTAGTCAAATTGTTGACATTGGTTATTTTATTATTATCTCGAGCATTCAATTCGGTTAAATTTGTCAATTTAGAAAGGCCATCATCGCTAATTCCACAATTATACCTAACATTTAAAGATTGCAAATTTATTAAATGATTGACATTTGTTATTTTGTTATTAAATCCAATATTCAATTCAATCAGATTACTTAATTGTGAAAATCCATTAGTATCAATTCCACATGTATCACATGCATTTAATATGCGTAATTTTGTCAGATGATTAATATTTGTTATTTTATTATTATACCCAGCATTTAATTCGGTTAGATTGGTCAATTTTGAAAATCCATTGGTGCCAATTCCACAATTTCCCTGTGCATGTAATATACGTAAATTTGGCATATGATTGATATCCGTTATTTTAGAATTAAAATTAGCACTCAATTCAGTTATATTAATTAACTTGTTGAGACCCATATCATTAACTCCGGAATTATCCGCTACGTATAATACTTGTAATTTTGTCAGATGATTAAGCATTGTTATTTTTATATTGGAACTAGCATTTAATTTAATAATATGTGTATATGAACTTAAAATTTCATCCGTTAATTTATTTAAATACTGTGGATGATCCATTGGATTTATCATTTGATTGAAGCATACCAACATTCCAGTGGATGAATCATCATCAAATAAATTTGTGATCGGATAATTTATCATAAAATATTTTGATACTAATCTTAAATTTATTTGATTCATGAAACTCAATAATTCGTATATTATTTTAAATACATCTGGGGTTATTAATAAATCCATTATACTATTATGACAGATTTAATTTTCGCTACTAATATAAAAAAATATTTAGTACTAAAGTAATAATCAATTATGAACACTGAGTTATATGATGTATTAGGAGTTAGCACCACTGCTACCACGGATGAGATAAAAAAAGCATATAAGAAAATGGCATTAAAATGTCATCCGGATAAATGCAAAGATAACTCTGCTCCGGAAAAATTTCAACAATTAAACCAAGCAAATGAAATTTTATCTGATCCAGAGAAGAGAGAAATATATGATAAATTTGGATTGGATGCAGTTAATAATTCTGCTGATTCGGTAGATCCATTTAGTCACATGGGACCATTTGGATCTTTTTTTAGACATGCTGGTGGACATAATACACAACGTGTTCCAACAGAACAAATTAATAGATCGGTTACACTTACAGAGATATTTTCTCAAAATAAAATCAATGTAAAATTTCCTCGCAAGACAAAATGTGATTTGTGTATGGCTACTGGATTTAAAGACAAGCAAATACATCCGTGTACCAAATGCAAAGGAACAGGTATGATCACGCAAGTGATGAGACATGGACCTGCCATATTTCGACAACAAACGATATGTGATATGTGTCACGGAACTAAACGTGATACGACACCATCGCATTCTGATAGATGTAAATCATGTTCGGGATCCGGTACGATAGAATCAGAAAATACGGTCGAAATTGACCTACCAAAAAATATTCTAAAAGAAAATATTGTCCATGTTAAAGGAGCAGGATCTTGGACTAATGGCACATACGCTGATCTGGCTGTCATTTTAAATCTGGATATATCCGAATCAACAAATTTTAGTTTAGACCAGGACAAAATTTTAACATATACCATTCATATTAATTTTTCCGAAACTATATGTGGATTTATTAAAATGATCGAACATCCTTCTGGTAAAAAAATATGTATAGAATCTGCTGTTGGTAATGTAATTAATCCGAATACAATATACATATTAGAAAAATTAGGTTTAAGTACTAAATATGATATCGGACCATTGCATTTGAAATTTATGATTCATTATCCGGAAACAATAATTATTCCCGATAGTAAAAAATTAGCATTTACATATAAAAATTTAGAAAAAATTTTGGGTGGTAAATTTGAACCAGACTATGACATAAGTCCGAATAAAGCAGTACAAACATATAATTTAAGTTTATTGGAAAAAATCAATAAGTCACATGAGGATTCACGCCATGGATCACATTTTGACCACAATGATGATTTTTCGAACGAGGATCCACATATGCAACATCCACAATGTACTCAACAATAATCCAGAAAAAATTGAAAAAAAATTATATTTAAACAGAAAATACTTGTTTAAATATAATAAAATGGATTCAACCACTAATAAAAAAATTCGTTTAGCTATAATTGGAACAGCAGGTCGGTCTGTCGATGAAAAGAAATTGATAGGTCCAATTCATTTCGAATTTGCCACAAGATCTGTTTTGACTTATATTATGGAAAATTTAGGATTAGATCCATTTGATGTTATACTGGTATCTGGTGGTTCTGCTTGGATGGATCATGTGGCCGTAAATTTATATTTGAGTGGCGGATTTGGTGGATTACATTTATATTTACCATCTAAATTTGATCCCAAGCAAAAAAAATTTGTCAATACACATGAGGGTCGAACATTGAATGAATTGCATACGGAATTTACAAATAAAATGGGTTCAATAAATTCATTTGATGACTTAACAAAAGTAGCAAGTCGCGGACCCAAATATAATATCAGGGTTGAAATCAAACGGGGATTTTTGCAACGTAATACACTCATAGCACAAAATTGTGATCATTTGTTGGCATTCTCATTTGCCCCAGATTCAAATTCTATTGCTGGCGGTACAAAAAATACGTGGGATAAAACGAAACATCTAAATAAAACACACTTCGATTTAAGTTTGGCTCATGGTCAAAATATTATTATCTAATAAATTAAATAATAATATTTGTAATAGGTAATTCAGTTAGTGAATCTGTTGTAGTAAAAGGAATAGTTTGCACTTTTTCTTCGTTTAATAATATACTTATTTCTGAATTTGGATCAACTTCTATGAAATTCGACGAAGAAGTATTTCTAGGTTCTGGATTATCTTTTGGATTTGGAATTTTAGGATTGGTCAAAAGAATATTTTCTATTTGTCGCAAACGATATTCTTGGCTATTAAGTGTAATAATTTGGCTGTCTATTATAATATTCATGTTGGTAATTTTTGTTTCCAATAAATGTATATGATTAAGTAATTCATCTATATCTACGTCTATATCTGTATCAATATCATATTCAATAGAATCGGTTTGATGCGTAGTCGGACGAAAATTATTTTGATGCGTATTAGGTGGATGTATATCATCTTGACGCAAATTATTTTGATGCGTATTAGGTGGATGTATATCATCTTGACGCAAATTATTTTGATGCGTATTAGGTGGATGTATATCATCTTGACGTAAATTATTTTGACGCGTATTAGGTGGATGTATATCATCTTGACGTAAATTATTCTGGCGCATATCATCTTGACGCAAATTATTCTGGCGCAAATTATCTTGGCGCATATTACTTGGATGTATATCATCTTGATGCAAATTATTCTGGCGCATATTACTTGGATGTATATCATCTTGATGCAAATTATTCTGGCGCGAATTACTTGGATGCATACTAGTTGGATGCATATCATCTTGGCGCAAATTATTCTGGCGCGAATTACTTGGATGCATACTAGTTGGATGCATATCATCTTGGTGCAAATTATTCTGGCGCGAATTACTTGGATGCATACTAGTTGGATGCATATCATCTTGGTGCAAATTATTCTGGCGCATATTACTTGGATGCATAGCTGGATGCATATCATCTTGGTGCAAATTATTTTGGCGCGAATTATTTTGATTTAGATTATTTTGGTATGAATTAGTTTGATTGGATTGTTTCAAATTAAGTAGATTTGAATTAATCCGATTTGAGTCGGATTGATTTTGACTGGATTGTTTAGACTTGGGTTGGTTAGGATTTGCTCGATATGAATAATTACGATTTGCGTTATCATTGGTGGCATGTCCAATACGATCAAAATGAGCATTACGTGGAGTAGTCAGTCCTTTTGTATATTTATTTGTATATATTTTTTCTGTGTCTAATTTTTCGGAATCATTTGACTGAATATAATTATTTCCATATCGAATTTTTCGAATATTATTACTCATTTTTGTTATATTTATACATTGTAGATAATATTTATGGAAATAGATCTTATAATTTGTTTGCTAAAAATAAATTTTTGTTGTAGATGAAGAGTTATTTTTTTGAATGTTTATTTGGTATAGATTTTGTTTTAGATATATTATTTGATCTGGATGATCCGGATACAGCTCTAGATTTTGATATGGTATTTGATTTTTTGGAAATATTCGTAGATCGTGTTGGAGTTGGCCCAGGTGGGTTAATCACGGTCGCATCTATATCTGGGGCAACATCATTGGTTATTTGAATTGGATCTGAACCCGAATCGGTGTTATTTGTTAAATCTATATCTTGGAAATCAGATGGTAATTCTTCTGGTTTGATTAATCCCGTATCTATTAATTTATGCAAAACACTATCACATATTTCTTTACCTTCTTCGGCTTCTTTTTGTTTTTTTCTGTAAAATTCAATATAATCTTGTTTATTTTCATCACATGTATTGGCTTCAAATGCCAAATTTTTAATAAATGTTTCTTTAAAATCATATTTTTTTTTATGTTTGTCATAATTATCAATATGAAATTCTACTTGGACTTCTTCATTGATTTTATTCAATTCGATATTTTTAATGTTAGATTCGGTATTAAATACATCAATATCCGCATCAATCGATTTAACAACTTTATGAACAACTAAATCAGCTTCTTTAATTTGATTAACGGGCTTATTAATAATTTTGTCCCGAATAATATTTTTATATGGCACATTAGTTATCTTGAGATCCCCATCGAGACCTTTTTTAGTTTTAGCTTCGTCGTATTGTTTTTTTATTGCAATAAAATTAGGATCAACATCTTTATTTTCCTTTACTATTATTTGAGGTTTCATCATTTCTTCTATGATATTTAAATTTTTGTTCTTATGTGAATTCGTATTTCTCGTACGGGAAGTATCTCTTTCTCGATACGGATCTTTAATAGTTGGATTTGGTATGGGTGAATTTGCCATATGTGGATTTGGTATGGGTGAATTTGTCATATGTTGATTTGTCATAGGTGAATTTGCCATGGGTGAATTTGCCATGGGTGAATTTGTCATATGTTGATTTGTCATGGGTGAATTTGTCATATGTTGATTTGTCATAGGTGAATTTGCCATATCATATGTATTCATTGTCTGCTGTACCTGTCGTTGATGTTGTACTAATTCATTTAATCTATTCATAACGTGTATATTTTCATTAAGTAATTGATTAGATTGGAATGGTATTTGAGATGGATTCGATACGGTATATGTATTAAAATGATTAATTAACGGATTATTAGTTATCATATTCTGATACATGACCAATTATAATTTATTATGTGGTATTTTTTATATATATTTCAACGATTTAAATGTATAGTCGCATTTATACAGCATATGTTTGACGGCATGAGGCTCTCCGATTCAACTGATTTATATGCCATTCTCAACGTGACTCGGAATGCCACAAATGATGAAATAAAATCGGCCTATAGAAAAATGGTACTAAAATATCATCCAGATAAAAATCCAACTATTGACACAACCAAAAAATTCCAACAGATACAAATTGCTTATGAAACATTATTTGATAAAAATAAGCGTGCACAATATGATTCATTTGAGTCTATGAATAACAGTAATCAAATAAAAAATATTTTTATGATGTATCAGCAATTAATTATAGACGTTTGTGCCAAATATGAAATAGATTCTACAGAAAGTGATATTTTATATCATTTATTTGATCCAACCGAATTCCAAACGGAAATTGAGACTGGTAATTTGGAAAAAATATATGAAACCTTATATACAAAATTATGTGATTGTGGATCTATTATTTTACTAAAAAAAATTTCACTAGCAAATCCACTAATGGGTCAATTATGTCAACTATTTGGTAATTTTTAATATCTATCTATTCTTAAATAGATATTAATTCTAATCATTGATATCCAAAATTAATTCATCATTTTCATTGTATACTTTCTTCAACCAAGTTTGAAAATTTTCAAATTTCATTACATCGTTTTGTTTCATTCCAAAAATAGTTCTCATTTCTTTATTTGGGATTATAATTTTTTTTGTTTTGGGACTATATAAATTATTTTCCTCGATATATTTGTACATTAATTTTGCCACATGTGATCTGGCTAATAGACGATCATCTAATTTTAATAATTTTTGCAATGGCACCGGAACGGGGACCGGTTTATTAAATCCTGATTGTTTGCCAGAATTTTTTTTCATGGGTTTGCCTATGCTTTTAATTTCTTTTTTATGAATTGATTCTAATTCTTTTAGATCAATCATAGTTTTTTTTGTTAATAAATTTATTTCTCTCAATGTTTCTATAATTTCTTTTTTTTTATTTTCAAAATTATTTTCATCGATATCGTCGGATAAATTATTATTTTTTGATTTCGATTTTTTTTTAATATTATTTTTTTTTGATGAAATTATCACAGACCTTTTACTACCAGATTTTTTTACAGAAGTTTTTTTTGTTGAATATGATTGAGACATCCAGTAGCTTCTTATATGAACTAATATAATATTTTTTTAAGTACATTTTGTACTAGAAAAAATAAAAAACACCCAAAATATATTAATTATATCTACCATATATCATCTGATTGCACTATACCTACAAATATCACTTCAATACTAAAACATCGGACTTGGAGTCTAGTTATTATCTTGGCCCAAAATGGAATTATTACATGGCTAAATCGATATCCATTAAATATTTTTTAAATAATATTATTTAAAAAATATTATTTTTACCAATATAAAATTTTACTACTAATTATACTTAGTATTAAAACAATGGCAGATGTATCAGATGATTTCAGATTGGATAATTCCACGGAAAAGATTGATTCAAAAGAAATGATAATTTTGGAAAAGAACAAAGATTTTTTTTCATATAACAGAAAATATATAGATACCATGCTTAAAATAATAAATGGCGAGTCAGATATTTCTATTAGATTACTTGATTGGTTTGTTTCCAATTATTCTAAAGAATATAATACATCTTATACAATAAAAAATGATAATGTGAAAAGTTCATTTTGTGTCTATAATGAATATAAAAATCAATTGAATGGATATAGCAAGGACTATTTTGATCCATTTTGTCGTAAAAAGAAAATACTCTATTTGTACAGAGATAAAAATAATGAAAATAAAATAGCATTTAAATCATCAATTGGACAATTAAATTTTTTTCGATGGGCTATTCGAAATAGAATAATTATTTACGTGCAAAATCATATTAATGATATTGAACAGGATATGAAAGTCAGAACTAAAGAAAACAAAAAAAATAAAATTACTAATATGTCTGATACGAGAGATGATAGCGTAATGGACGAAGAAAATAATAACTTTGAATCGGATCCGATAATATGTTCTTCAGAAAGTATCAATAATTTTTATATTAGTCCTGTTAAAAAATCTACCAGTAAATCTGATTCCGAAAATAAAAATAAAAGACAACAATTATCCAAATCTGTTTATGATCGCGGAATAATTAAAAGTAACAAAACGATCAGATTAGAATTTGACTACTAAGATTTGTTTCGAATTTAATATATATATATTTATTATATATTAAATTGATCCACTATCGATTATACCATAATTATCAGATGATGTTGATGTATTCCCGACCAAAGATGACGTCGAATTCATTTTTTCGGATGAAGTAGAAATATATAATTCTGGTTTTGCTTTTGCATTTGCATGATTTTTATTTGGATTTTTATTTGGAACAGTTTTTTTGTGAACATTTCCTACTAATTCAACCTCAAAAGAAGGACCTGCGACAAAATGTGATGATGGTGTCGTATTTTTAGATTTGGATTGTGTTTTTTTTGATTGTGCATCTATCATTGTTTTAGATTTGGAATCTGCTTTTGTATTGGGACCTCGAGGACCTGGCCTGTGATCCAATAAAATTTTTTTTGGATCGACTTCAGATGTAGGAATATTATTTGGTGGTTTGGTATCCACATATTTAGATTTTTTTGATAAAGAATGAGGTTTTTGTTCGGTAGCAAACAAAGATATTATTTTTTTGGTTTGTTCTTCATTTTCAATATCAGAATCTGATTCATCATCATCAAACACATATTCACTTTGAATTTTTTCTTGGTGTTGTTTCACCAAAACTTTTTGAATAGCAACTGCTAATCCACATTGATTTTTATCAATCCATAAATTTGATAATTCCACAATTATCTTGACACAATCTTTTTTTTTAATGTCTTTAAAATTAAATGGTTGTTTATTTTCGTCCACAAAAATCGATGTAGTAATATCAAATGGCCATTTAATATAGGGATCGCCATTATCAAGCTCTCTGATCAGAGATGTTAATGTGACATCTTTTTGGGTGAACCATTTATTTCCTGTTTGCGGTGCGTGATTTTTAATATGTATTTCGATATCCTCGATAAAATGAAAAAAATTATCAATTCGTTTCTTGGTATCTCCGGCAAAAAGGGTAATAAATTGATTAATATCCGGATGACGAGTCTTTGATACTACATCTTGTATCTCTAAAAAAGGAGTCTGAAAAATAAGAGATTTTTTCTGCTGATATAAAATTGGAATTATCCTGTTTTGTTTTATATCTAACATAGTTATATCATCGATATTTACATCGGATATTCTCAAAGCTTTAATGATTTCTGTTGAATTCATTCTGTCGTTTTACATACTTAATCTATATATATCTTTTAATTCTTTCGAACGAAAATATAATTATTAACAATCATAAAAAATTAAATTTAAATTTTTATAATTAATTTCGATTATTTACCCCTGGAAGGAGCTTTTTTCTGATTTTTCCCTGTGGTTTTTTTCACTGGTATTTCATCACTATCATCGGATCCAGATTCGGATTCTGATTTGGCTACCTTCTTACCTTTAGTTGCTGGTTTACTATTTTTAGTAGTTACTTTTTTAGGAGCATCGTCAGAATCACTATCATCCGATTCGGATTTTGCTACTTTTTTACTATCTTTAGTAGCTGGTTTGCTATTTTTAGTAGTTACTTTTTTAGGAGCATCGTCTGAATCACTGTCATCGGATTCCGATTTTGTTACTTTTGCCTTATCAGGTTTTGTTGATTTTTTGGCAGAAATTTCTTCGGATTTCTCAGACTCAGTTTCGGAATCTAATTTCATAGCCTTGGGTGCCGGTTTAGTTGAAGATTTGGCTGAAGGTTTGACTGGTGTTTTAGTAACCGGTTTAGTATTATCCTCGTCTTCATCTGAATTAGAATCGAAACTAGCATCATTTCGACTAAATGTAGCAATACTGGGTTCATATTCAATTGCTATAATTTTAAAACCGACCCCATAAGAACGAAATTTACTTGGAGGTGTTGCGGTTTTATTGGCCCATAATTTCGTAAATTGAAATACCAATTTAATATTGCTCTGATATCGAATTTCTTTGGCAATATCCGTTATTGTATTAGCAGTTACTGGGGTTTTTTTACCATCAACCACTTTTTTTAACTTTGTTATACATTTACGAGGATCACTACCCCATTCCATATTAAATTTCATTTTACACGTATCGTATTTTATATATTGTGGTTTTGTTGGATCTTTAGGTGTATTGTCATCATCCCCACCTTCTTGTGGTTCTCTAATACATGCAAGATACTCATATTTTGACGCATTGGCTCCAAAAACTTTCTTTCTAACTTCTTCAGAACCGAAATATTCATCTACCCTTTCCATAAAATTACGTAATTTTACACACGCTGGTTGTTCAGGATCCAACGGAAGTTTGATGAATTCTCGTTTGGTATCATCAGGGAAATTACCTTTTGTTTCTTTACCTGTTGTTTTCTTTCGTTCGGAATCTAATTGAGGAATTCCGCCACCAACCATTTTTATTTGACCACTGGTTTGCACAGTAATACTTTTTTTTTGTTTTGTTACAGTGTCGTTCAAATTTATATATGCCATATCTTGTTGTCCCTCTTTTTTTAATTCATCAATGCAAATATTTTCCATAATAACTTGATCATATCTAAGATTACCGATTCGAGAACCTAAAGTGGAATCTTCCTTGGAAGGTGTTGGCATTTTTTTAGATTTGGACGATGTTGTGTCATCCTTGGAAGGAACCATATTTTTAGATGATTTGGTTGGTACGGTGACTTCATTGACCTCATTGTCCTCCTCAGAAGGAGCTGGTTTAGATTTAGATGCTTTACCTTTATGACTCATACTTCTGCTTTTAATACCTCATATAATGCCTTCTTTTTTTAAATATGTATTTTAAATTTCAATTTTTTTTTGGCAACCATTTATTTATATGTTTATCAAAAAAAATTGAAATTTTAACTTATTTTAATGAAAAATAAACATTATAAGTCAATATTTTAATAATAATGTCTGTACCATCTAGCCCAAATCCTTCTATATGTCAATCAATAAAAAGTCCAACCGAGCCCCATGATCAATGCCTATTTCCGGCCAAACCTGGCAAAAAATATTGTGGATTGCATTTGAGTTATGCCAATGTCACCGATTATACTCATAATATGACTAACATGAATAATAATCAACCTAGTAATATATCTCCTAATACTTCACCAGATATCAAAAAAGAACAATCCAATCCTATTTTTTCTTCTTATGTCTTGTCTAATATTTCGTCTAATGTTTCGTCAGATAATAATCAACCCGATACTAAAACGACTTCATGTCGATCGACGAAACCAACCAAAAAAATTCCACCTAAAAAAATATTCGCTACTCCAAAAGAACAACAAACAAAAACTATCATAGATACTTATCAAACTAATGAAAATGATCTCGAAGTTAAATTATTGATCATGATTAATGATGATGAATGTTTAGAAAAAATTACTAAACTAATTGGTCCGTGTTTCAATGATGTTACTCTTTCAGAGGATCAAGAAGATCCAGTAACAATGGATAAAATATGGACATATCAAAATGGTATCAAGGTAGGAACCGATATTAACAAGTATCATTTGTTTTCTTATGTAGATTCTAAATCTAAAATAAGATGTTTAACTGTTTTTACTCTCTATGATATGATTCAATCTAATGATTTGGTTCATCCGATCACAACTGAACCAATTCCTGAACCAGATGTGATTAGAGCCAAAGAATTAATTGATTTGTATACTGCAAAATTAAATTTATTTAATTGTCAATCTGATACAATTATGTCGCCAGAATATAAATTAAAAAATAAAATTAGTCAATTATTTAAAAGATTTCACATACATAGCATATTTTTTGAAGAATCGTGGTTAACATCAATTACAGATGAAGATAAATTATTTAGAATAATTAAAGAAACTGATCGCCTAGTTAAGAGTAACATTAAAAGTATTAATCCCAATGTTAAGAATATAGATGTTTTTTTGAATGTGCCACAAAAACGTACACATACAGTCAAAAAAAAGAATATTAAATCGGGAAAAAAATATGATTCGGATGATGATGATGAAGACAAATCCAAATCTACTTATTTAATTCTTTTAAAAGAATATATTCAGACCAATTGGGAAAAATTAATTAATTCAGCAGACAATGAAAATAATCAAATACCAATATGGATTATTGCCCATGGACTATCATTTGTCGTCCCAGATGTTAAAATTAAATATCCAGAGTTAGAATTAATGATACAATAATTCAATTCAAATTATAAATTTGAATTAAATTTCAATTTCCAAAATATTATCCATATTGACAGTTTTTTTGATATCCCTAATATATGTACTGTAAGCTTTTTTTATTTCAAATAAATTAATTGTTTGTAATTTGGGATATGGATTAAAATAATACTCGCCAATATCTAGTTCTTGCACTTTTAAACCAACTCCATACATATACTTATTTTGTCCAGGTATTCTTGTTTTATTAATCCATATTTTACTATAAAGAAATGTCATCTTCAATTTAGAACCATATTTAAGATGTGTACAAATATCAGTGACCGTTTTAACGCCATCAATAATAATACCATTTTTTTTAATGATGGTTTTAATTTCACCAGTATTATAATCGGAATCAAATTTAATTTTGCAATAGGGTGGTTGGATATATTTTTTGCTTGACAAATCCTCTTCTGAATTAGATTCATCAAATGCACCAGGAAATCGAACAATAGGTTGGTATATATATTGGTCGGATTTGGTGCCAAATAATCGTTTTTTCATCTGATCCGAACCAAAGAAGTTCTCGGCTAATTCTAAATGAGTTTTTAGATCGGTGCATGCAGGTTGATTCGGATCTAATACAATCTTGATGAAATTTCGATGTTGGTCTGACGGATGCATTCCGCGTGATCTATAACCTTTTCGCTCCCATTCACAATCCAACATCGGAATTCCACTATTGGCGATTAATTTAATAATATCCGTACTAACAACTAATTTTTCATTTGCATTGTTTTTGGCATTGGCATAGGAAATAAATGAAATAAATTGGCCACCAGACATACCTCTATCAATATCTGTTACAGAAACTAAATTAAAATTAACATTATTACACAATGTCATTATTATTGCTATTAATATAATCAGTTTCTGTTATAAAATGATTAATTCGGTCAATTTTTTTAATCTACGTATATATTAGAAGTAATGAACAATATATTAAAAACAATCCTAATTGGAGCATCGACGACCGGTAAAACTACTATCGTTAATAGAATGAAATATAATACATTTAATAGTGCGGTATCGTGTACAGTCGGTGTCTCTTTTTCACGTTTGCTACATAATAATATAAATTATGAATTATGGGATACGGCTGGACAGGAAAGATATGCTCCTCTATTACCAATGTATTTTAGAAATTCTAAAATCTTAATATTTGTATTTGATGTATCAGATGCATCATCATTAAATACAATTGATAATTATATTAAAGTACTAAATAGTTTGGATAATTTGAATAATTATAAAATAATAATAGTCGGAAATAAAATAGATTTGATAACGGAAAATGAAGTGGCAAATATTAAAGACATAATCAAAAAAAAATTTGAAAATTCCACAATTATCGATAAAATATATGATTATATTTTTGTATCAGCAAAAACTGGCGTCAATTTTGATATTTTTATGGACCAGTTAGATAGGTGTGCAATAAGTATCAACAATTCTGATAATGTAACAACAAATATTGTTAAATTAGATAATGAACCCAAAAATAAAAAATCATGTTATTGTTAATCTAATATCCTATTGTATTAAGTCGAATAACGCAATACAGCCGACCCATCATACCAATGCCAGAAATTAAATTGAGGAGTTACATAAAATATGGCATATCGTATTCCAATTTTTGGATACAAATAAACATGCCTTATTATGACACTGTGCCATTATCATATCAATTAATTCTATCGGTAATAATTCAATATTATGAATACCTCGTAATTTTATCTGAATCATATCATAGTTTTGCCAATATGTGTCATAATCGATAATCTCCATAAATAATAATTAATAATTAGTTATTATTTATATTTATTCTAGTCTATTATTTTGAATAAACCAATTATTATAAACTTTTTGATGAAGGGAAAAACACAAATTAGTTTCAGTAGTTCCAATTAGAACAGACCTAGTTTCATATCCTGGTTCAAAATTACGAAGTTCATCCATGGTTCTAATTTTAGTCGAAGCACCAAATATTAAAATTCTAGTAGCATCTGGGGTGGAATATACATCTGCTAAACTGAATTCATCGGAACTGGTTTCGACTGATGTTTCCTCAAATATTTCTCTGCGAATTGCTTCCTGCCATGATTCCGACCAATCGACAAAGCCACCTGGTAAGCATAATTCACCAAAATATGGTTTGATTGCTCGTTCGACTAAAAGTAAACCAATAGTATTATTTGTGGCAAAAGGTAATAATCCAACTGCCACTGGAATTGGATTGCGATATATAATATTATTACAACAAGCACATGCTTTAGGCCACGACATTGAGTTATATTTATTCCCACAATATGAGCAATAGGATGATGCCGTATTGGAATAATACTTAGGATAATATTTTGGCGATTTTTTAATATTTGAATATGCGAGTTTCATTGATAATGAGTTTATTAGTCAGATTCGTATATCTAAATATTTATTTTTCAATTTTTATTATATTTCGATAACTGCATCATCGCTACTCGATGAATCATATCCATCGTATAAAGTATGTTCTCTGGAACTCCATTCATCACAACTCGATGATTCGGATCCGGAACTCCATTCATAACTTGATGAATCGGATGAATCAGATTTGTCATAAGTTGATTTATATTTTGGATGCGATGAGTAAATTCTACCGACAAAAATATTTATTGGATCAGCATATTTTTTGATCACTTTTAGCAGATTTTTTTTCCAATTATGTTTCTCGTTCCAGACATCCTCTTGGTAAATTCGAATGACAGAATAATTATGTTGGTTGGCTAATTTCATCTTTTTGACATCTTTTTTTTGTATTTTGCCATGAGCTGATCCCCACGTAGGTATATATTTAAAATGTTGATCGCCATCTAATTCAATGATTAAATTATATTTTTTGATAAAAATATCGAATGGCAAATGTCTTATATTTTTGCACCAATCAAATTTTTTCTCTTTGATTATTTCTAAATTGGGATAATTGGATACTAAAAACTCATATAATTTTGTCTCGGTTTTATTCTTAGTACATGTACACCATTTGCCTTTGGATACATTGCTCGCAGCAGAAATATATACGCAATTACAATATGGACAATCAAATTCGTATTTGGTATTCGAAAATTTCGCTACATCTCTGGGCTTTTTCTTATTATTTTTAGACCAATAAATATGAGCCGGAGACGATAAAAAAGAATTCTTCATACAGTGATCACAATTTACATCATTACATAATCGTCTTCTGTTTTTTGCACAATACGGACATCCGCATTTTTTACTACTAATATCAGCTAATCGCATATCAAATACATGATCACATACATCACAATTAAACGTGTATTTATCATCACTGCCTTTAAATACCTCTCTGGGTGTTATTTTATTAACCGGATCCCAGTATTTCGCCATTGGCTCCGATGCGAATGACCTCTCTTTGCACATTAAACAAGCCAAATCTTGACATATTTTTTTGCCAGTACAGTATCCACAAAAAGAATCTGGCGATATATGATTTGGTGATCTAAAAAATCGATGATGACATACATCACAATCAAAATAAAATTTCGTATTGGATGATTTAAAAATTGTCAGAGGATTTATTTTATTTTTTTTCGACCAACAGTGGCCCTTTTTATATGATACAACTGATCGTTTTTTGCACATTTCGCATTCAGGATCGCCACATAATAAATTACCAGAACAATATAAACAAGATTGCCCATAAGAAACTCTATTCAATACCGCAGTATATATATGGTCACAATCGTTACATTCAAACAAATATTTTTTATCCGAATATTTAAAAACCGTATGAGGTTCTACTTCATTTTGGTCAGACCATCGGGGCGCATGTTCACTGGATGCAAATGATTTTTCGTGACATATTTCACAAAACGAATCACATAATTTTTTATTATGGCAATATGGACATCCTTTTCCCATCGTGACATAACGTACTTGAGCGTCGAAATAATGTTTGCAATCAATACATTTGAATAGGTGATGTTCGGCGGAACCTTTACATACTTCATTAGGTCTTAATGTATTGAGTTTACTCCAGAGATGTGTATATGGTGTTGATGCGAAACTGTTTTCAAATGGTATTTCTTTTTTAGGACGGGTCGACATTTTTATTATAATAATAAGTATATATGTCTATCTTTAAATATTTATTTTTCAATTTTTTTTAGTATTAATATTTTAATTAAAGTATTAATATTAGATTATTTTGCAGTCTTTTTTTTAATTAAATCGCTAACGACGCTACTCTTTTTGATAATCCTTGTTTCGGGTTCTTTTTCTGTACTTGGCGCGAAAGCTTTCTTTACTTTTATATGATCTAATAACAGATCAAAGCACCCGGTACCTCCATTAATCAAAGCACCTACCATAATTTTTGCGCTAACTGATCGAATATGGTCACTTTCTCCGAAGGCCGCTGCACCCAACATTTGCTCAACTGACTTCTCGAATGAGGCGCGACTGAAGATATCGGTGTCAAGTTTATTAGCACCATGCCTGTTGACAGCTATCAGTCCACCCATATGTGTAATCGCATCGGCCAAAATTTCCACATGTTGATAATTACACGACCCACCGGAACTTTCAATTGATTTGGTAAATTCTCTAATAAAAGCTGTCCTAGCTGCTTCAACACCATATGTTTCATAAATGGTAACAATATCATTACAACTCGTTTCTTCTAGATTAATTCCATTAATTTGTGTAATTTCCTGTAAATTAATACCATCTGTGATAATGACCCATTGCTTATTTTTAATAAAAGATCCATCGGCATCAAAAGTAACATAGGATTCTTCAAAGACATTACTACTTTCTGTAATTCCTGAAATTCCTTTGATTCTATATTTATGGATAATCATTTCTTGGAATTGAATCAAGGTGTTCAGATTATAATTATTAGCGTTGAATCTGATATGGATAATTGGCACCAAACTATTATCATAATTACTAACGATTGCACATTGAGTAATTTTATCAATTATTTTTTTGTATTCTTTTTTTGTTGTTTTGGCATCTTCATGACGCAAGGCCCAGTTTTGACAAAAACTAGTTTTAAATTCTAACATGTTAATGTTTCTTTCTATCATTTTTTCTTTTGATAAAGTCAATCTGATCACCCATGGTAATCCTTGAATTTCACTTTGGCATCCGGATTTACCTTGACTAACTTCAAATATATTCAATACCTTGTCATCGGACATAAGACTATGTTTGTCATAGGGTCTTGGATCATACGCGATATCTACCTTGTCAATAACATCCTGAACAACTGTATATTTAAGATGTGATGCTATTTTACTAACAATCGCTTTATCCGTTTTATATTTATCATCTATGATAATAGTAGTGATAGGTTTTTTTATTTTTTTAGTTATGCTTAATAGTTCTCTTACTCTCGGCAATCCACCTGTTGCGGCAGCAGCAACAC
>Ga0315284_10004244_pt1 | contig 20388 bp, 17 predicted proteins | sample YL17G09_16_MG_FD_203696 | JGI IMG/M metagenome (GOLD analysis project Ga0315284, IMG submission 203696) | Sediment microbial communities from Yellowstone Lake, YNP, Wyoming, USA - YL17G09_16 | ecosystem: Environmental > Aquatic > Freshwater > Lake > Sediment | place: USA: Wyoming | collected...
ATGACAAATGGACGGAGAGCCATAGTGCGCCACGAGCGCGGATAGAGGCCTGTCCAACACAAACTCATTCAGTCGCGGGAGAAGGGAGGGAAAGTCAAAATAGGGATGATCGCGATCACGAAGGCACGGGAGACCTCTTCATCATAGAGGCTTTTTCCCGATTGATCTCATATGCGATGTCAGAAGGGACCTCGTGCTTTCCGAGCCAGCATCTCCCCGGAAAAGTTCAATCGGTTGGGATTGAGGATAAACCCCTTTCAAGGCTTTTTCCGAATACACAGATGTTAGTTCTTCTACAGGTTTGCGCCACAGGATTCGCAGGTTCGTCTCATCTGATCATTAAGTGCCCCGCAATAACGGCATTTGACCTTTATGATCTGCCGTTCGATAATTGTTTCTTTCTCCACAAATTGAGGTGAAGCCATCTTCTTGCTCTCTTCCTCATATGATAATGGCGCATCGCATCTCGGGCACCTGTCAGCCCCGCGCGTACACTCCTCGCAGAGGATCGCCTTGTACAGCCCCTCGAAGTGCTCCTTGACCTTGATGCACCTGTGCGCTCCGGGGGACTATCTCGTGCGTCGCGACGGCCTCCTCGTCGACGAGGACGTCGAACCTCCCGTTCCTGATCAACAGGCGGCAGTTCCTGCCCGCATGCCGCCACGGCACCGAGTACCTGTTGGACTGATACGAGACGAAGCAGTCTCTGGAGATCCTCCTGAACTCCGTCTGGGCTATCTGGTACGGAGTGACGGAACTCAGCGGTCTGAGGTTCTCGATCTTGAGCCTCTCGAGGGGCACCTCATATGTGGTCCCGTGCACCTTCGCGTTGACGTCGTCGCACCACGCGAGCGCGAGGGCGTTCAGGGAGGGGAGGGAGTCGAACTCTAGCCCGATGAAGAAGCTTTTCCTGACATGCTGCGCCACGCGCTCTATCTTGCCCTTCGTCTTCGCCCCCTCGAGCCCCGGCTTGCACAGCCTGGGCCTGAAGTCGCAGTGCGTGAAGAAGTCGCGGAACAGGGGATTCCACTGGGAATCGGAGGACCTCAGCGCTCTCTTGAGCACGACGTTCTTCGTGTTGTCGTAGAGGATCGTCTTCGTGCATCCTCCGAAGTAGCCGAAGGCGTCCAGGTGGCACGAGATGAATGCGGGGGTCGTGGCGTCGGTGGTGAACCTGACGAACCGCATCCTGGAGTATCCGAGGACCATGGCGAAGGCCCAGAGGTGCCTCGTCTCGCCGTCGAGCTCGACGCGCTTGAAGTCTATCCAATCGGCCTGGGCCTGCTCTCCCGGAGGCGTCTCGAACCGCAGCTCGGCCGGGATCGAACGGTCGTGCCTCAGGGAGCCTGTGAACTCCTTGAGGATCGTGTATCCGCCAGTGTAGCCCTGGGCCCTGATCTCGTCAAGGAGCCTGGCAGCGCTGAGGGGGTATTCTTTCAGGCGCTGCCTTATGTACGGCTTGAAAGGGTCGAGCTTGCTCGCCCCGGCCCTTGATCTCGCATATGCGGGAGGGGTGTCCGTCCGGACGTATTTCCTGACGGTGTTCCTCGACAGCCCCTCCTCCATGGCTATCCGGCTTATCGACACGCCCTGTCTGTATCGTTCTCTCATCTCTGACCACTCCGCTTCTGTCCTCATGCCCAGCCCCCGTTAGATTGGGGACATAATGGGGCTGGTCAATTTTAGACCGCCGAAAGTGGTCAGTTTTCAACCGCCATTGACATTCTTATCCTCATTGTATTCGGATCTCAACTGATTCCCAACAATCTACTCGCAATAGTAATCCCGGGGGTTATCGCCTCAATCCTATTCTCAGTAGGTTTAATCATCCTGCTCATAGCGAGATTGGCTTTCAGAAAGGAAAGGATATTCACGCCAATGTTTTCGCTCGAAGAAATCAAAGGGCGTTGATGAGGAATCGGGAAAAACCCATATCTCCTGACGGGAGGGTAAAAGGGAGAAAGAGGCTTAGCCCATCGTCAAAGCATTTATCTCAGCGCGCCAAGAGTGATTCAACAAAGCAAGCCGTGGTGTTGCATGGAAGCCCGTCCCAATATCATCGCTCCAACATCAATTGATTGGAGGTGAAGGGTCTGGAGGATTCCTTGCTTTCGTTCTCCTCAGTACGACGAAAAGAACTGAGGCGATTACAATAATTGTAACGGCTATAGCAATCATTGCGATTAGAGCGACATTCTCTACTACTTCAGTCAATTCTAGCCCCCCGTCCGTTATGGAGATTCTGTAGCTAATCCTCGCACCTTGAGTAATGTTGCCAGAGGAATTACGATATATGATGTCATTGTCATCTACTCTCACCACGGTCAAATTGTATGCACCATTTCCTGTCCCCAGGATCTCGATAGTATAATTCTGATTGAGAGGTTGGGATAAAATGATGATATGAGTTTCTCCGCCATTCAACAATTCTCCAACCGAATCCCTCTGAGAATCGTACAGAGTTAGATTGACTGGGCAATCGGCTCTTACCCACAGCGTGTTCGTGAAATCCAGAAGGACGTTACCGACGTTCGCTCCGACTTTGAAGGCAATGAATTTATTAAAATTCGAATACCCGGGCATTTCAAAGGAACCAGTAGCAATGTTGACCGTAACAAAACGCTTTGTTCCATTAAAATTGCAATCATAGATGCTTACAGTATATGTCTGATTGTCAACCGTTGAAAGACCGTATGCGACAACGGCATGCTTCTGACCAACCAAGTCTGAGGAGGAACCAGCGCATAACAATGCGGGTTCCCCAGAGGCAATAATATTCCTGAGGTTGTCAAATTCAGTCACAACTTCCGAAATTGGAAGTAATGCCGTTCTAATGGCCGTCCAAGCCTCTAATTGTTTCATATGATAGTACAGGATTGCCCATTCAAGCATCCCATCGTTCTGCTGTAATTGGTATGTTGTGTTTGCAGACGCATCGAATTGATGGATGTTGACTTCGTCCTTGAATATGCGTATCGACATGTCCGCCATACCGAAGCAATGACCGCCGAAGTCACTGTTAAGATACCCATAGTTCCGGAATGAAAAACCGTCCTTGGTGACGTCCCAACCAAGATTCATATTCGGACCAAGAACATAAGCCCAGGTCTCATCGATGCAACCACCATTCCAACCACCAAAGATCAAAGCTCGATTACTTCGAGAATCATAAGTAAATCCAACGGCCGTCCGTTTCGTTGGGGACTGCGAAGGGTTCATATTGGTCCAAGCATTGGCATTAAAATCGTAAGTCCAGGTATCATTGAAGAACTGGGATGCCGAGGGGCTGCCTCCAAAAAGAATAACATGATTGTTATTGGAATCGTAGGTAAGAGCAGGCGAAGATCTTTTCGAGGGTGAGATTGATGGGGTCAACTCCGTCCAAGAATTGGTTTTATAGTCATATGACCAAGTGTCATTGAAATTTAGTGCATCGGATCCGCCACCGAAAAGGATTATCCTGTCATTTTGTGCGTCGTACGACATACCCCCCCCGTGTCTCTCGCTCGGGGAGTGAATCGGGGTTACATTGGTCCAAGTATTGTTGGCGAAATCATATATCCACGTGTCATTCAACCACGATTGGTCTTGATCTATCCCTCCAAATAGGATAGTGCGATCCACCCTCGAGTCATATACTATTGAATAATCCCCCCTCGGTGACGGGCTATTATTCGGGGTCTTATTCGTCCATTTGTTGCCGTCAAAATCATACGCCCATGTATCGTTGAAATTGAACGCACAGCCTCCTCCCAACGGATCTCCTCCGCCAAAAAGGATGATCCTATCATTTATTGAATCGTAAACCAAGTCAAAAAATCCTCTCGCAGAAGGCGCGGCAGCCGGATTCATGTTAGTCCAGGCATTTCTATGATAGTCGTATGCCCAAGTGTCATTTAAGAACGGAGCAGGCCAATGGACCCCTCCGAAAAGGATTCCTCGATCGCTCGAGAAATCATATGCGAATCCAAAATCCCCCCTCGCAGGCGGTCCGGAACTCGGGTTCATTTTGGTCCAATTATTGTAGATGCTCGCCGATGTCGTAGCAACAATTGCATCAACCTGCGCATTTTGCGTAAGTACTCCTTCCTTATCGCAATCTCCTTCTTTGCACACATAGGCAGCAGACAGAATCAACGAAATTACGGAAAAGGTCGCAATGATTCTCACCATCATCATCACTTTGAACGGAACCAACTCCATGGAACCACCCCGTTTCAACTATCCGCATTTTGTTAAGTGCTATAAATACTTGCTCACCCATGGAGCCAGCCTCATCTGATCGAGTCATAATTATACAAATTCAGTCAGCTATTCACCGACGTCACTCCTCCTTTGACCTCTGTAGAAGAAAGTAAATCCGATAGGCTTTTCTCTCTCGTTCCACCCATTGGATCAGTTAACCCATCATCAGGAGATAAGGCTTTTTCCTGTTCGCCCTCAAACCTATTTCATTGGTTCTTCGATTCCTTATCCTCTGAGGAGGAAACAACCATATCATTGTCCTTTTCAGGATCGAGAAGCTTATCTAGATCACTATAATCGATTACATCGTCAAGCCCAGCAATATGGAATGTTTCCTTGGTAGCTTTAATGAAATCCTTCGGGGAGACTTCAATGATTTTTGAGAAAATCTCTATAAATTGAACAGATAAATCTTCCCTGATCTTCTTAAGTTTTGGTTCAGAATAAAGGATAATGAAACCCATGAGTGATCCAATGAGTATTGCAATTGATCCAATTGCAATCGCTCCATAGAGTGCTTTCTCGCCAGGGGAGATTCCAGCTTGAAAATAAGCAGACCATCCAGCTCCAATTAAAGAGGATGAAATTGCCACAACGATAGTCGTAAAAAGCGTTGTATAAATTGTCAATTTTCTTTCGGATTCTCTTAGAACATTCTCATGAATATCTTTAACAAAAATCATCATATTTTTCTTAAATTCTATATCCGTATCCTTAATCTCAGGAGAGTCGGCTTCCATTTCCATTCCTCGCTTCGGTCACCCCATCGCAAGGAGATAAGCTTTTTCCGATTGCTCTCAAGCTCGGAATATCCGCATGAGATCATCGAGGGCTCAGGAGATCTCGCCGAGAGGCTCCGGAATAACGACAGAAAGAGAGGGTCTTCTTAGTCACGCGAGCCCAACCATCTTGGTGGGGAGCGAAGAGGGAGGCCGGGAAGGATGAACCGACACGGTCGCGCCCGCGCAGAGAAGACTGTCGTCTTCTCCTCTCTTCTTAGAAGGGGAGTTGGGAGTCTCCCTGCATGACGGTCGATTTCCTGGCTATGCTGATTGACCGACATGACTTTTTGGGCTATGCCTTTAAGTATGAAAAGGGGTAGACCGGCCGCCGTATACAGCCCCGAAAAAAGAAGGGGTGTTGTCTTTCTCTCCCTCTCGTTTCGTCCGCCTTTCCCGGCCTCGGCCGCTCGGTTCGGATCCTTCTTTTCGTTGAGATAGCACGCTTTTCGGGCATTATTAGCAAGCCTCAACAAACTCTAAGAGCGCCGGGAGCATTCCCCCTTCGAAGGAGAGTACAGCCTCGACCTTAAGGCGAGCGATTGTGTCATTAACTCTCCTTCACACGATTGAAGACATGCGGACTTTGATCTACTCATTTTTTAATTTAAAAGTACGATGTCAGATGGGACCTCGTGCTTTCCAAGCCAGCATCTCCCCTGAAAAGTTCAATCAATTGGGATTGAGGGTAAACCCCTTTCAAGGTTTTTTCTAATCTTCGAGAAGATCATTTCTCAACGACCGCCAAGTATCCATGACCAATGGCGTTAGCAATAAAATAATGCTAATGAATAAGAGGAGAAAAACCGAAATCACTGCAGTTTGAGCTAGACCATACAATTCAAGAGTTGATGCAAGCGGAAACAATAATGCTAATGAAGAAAGTGCTACTGGGAAGAGGAATTTGCCTAGATTGAAAGGCGCCCAAAACTTATCCTTCTTCTCCCTATCTTCGAGTCGCTTATTTATCGTGTTTAGGAGTTCTCCATTATCGTTCAATCCTTTTAGAATCGCCTCTAAGGGTTCAATCCCTTCATCGTGCTGGTTTTCGGTTTGGCTCTGAGTCTCGCTCAGCAATTGTTTGTTGCTTATCTCTATGGGTGGGTCAATTGGCAGGTCTGTCATGGAAATCCTTTCCCCCATAAGGGGATTGTCGCGCCGGATAATGCATTTTCCGATTGCTCTCTCCTCGCAACGGTCCGAGAACCCCTCTCTCTAGTCTCCCCACGGAAACCCCCTCTCCGACGACGATCTACCTGCACATCAACAACGATGCGCGGAGATTGGCGTTCGATAAGGGAGTGCCCAGAATCTAATAATCAGGCGATTCAAAAACCATAAATCCTCCTTTGACGATTACGGGTGAGGTGGTTCCATAGACGCTTCGAGCAGCGAATGGATCGCATACTTGGGACGAAAGCAATCTGACGCAGAGGCAAATCGACGGATTGTTGGCCAGCAAATGATAGCCTTTGGAACATTTTTGATAGTCAGCATACTGTATCTGATTGCGGGAGGCGAGTGGTGGATAGGTATCTTGGGAGTAATTACGGCATTCACTCTAATGATATTTGGTGGCTTATCCGCTATCAGATATGCCTACTATATCGTCTTGGTTGATGGACTTATTAAGAAGATTCTGAAAAAGGAGATAGCCGATCTAACCGACATAAGCAAGAAACTGGATTCGATTGAGATACACACAAAGGGACTCACAATCCGCAAGGGCGGTGAGTTCGGAAGAGAAATGCTAAAATAGACATTTTTTTAAATGAGACATAACAGAGACTGGCTACACAAGAAATCGACTTGAAGCGATAACCCGTCTTCCCCTCAAACCCCTTTCAAGGCTTTTTCCAATTTATTTTCTCTGCCCAGTATAAGATTTTATCTGCTATCAGAACGTATTCCAGAAATAGATTTATCATAATTCGCACCTTACCGGCTCGTGGCTCGAATCCTGGTATGCATTGATGATAGCGGAACCCCAGTCGCGACTGAGAAATTATTCTCATGCGGGGCTGTATGGTGTGCCCCAATCACGGAAACGGGATGCCAAGAACCTTTAAGGTACACAGTTGACCACATCAGAAGAAGGATCTCAGAAGAATTGAGATGTCCCATCCCAAGAGAAATCTCCCATCATGATCATGAGAAGGTTGCGGCTTCGCTTTTTGTTGAGGGGTATGGAGTTGTCATGCAGGATAAATCGATTAGAAAGAGCGATCATCCCTGGGATACTCATCCGTTAGCATTCTCCAAAGTGAATTACAATCCACAGACTGAAATGAAGATTTACCCTGAGCTCACGGACGAAGAACTGGGGAATCAGATGAGGGTTAGAGCGGTCGCCAATCTTCTCAGACCCCTTACGCTCTTCTCAGGCGATGAACAACTCGATGTCACAGTTATACTTGATGACCATGTGTGGAAAAAAGCAGTTGATGTTTACGATCCTGACTTACAGGAATCGATTTCAAATGCCAAGATCAATCAGACCGTGGACTATGGGAAGAGTTCGTCAGTCCCTGGGTTGCAGATCGCAGATCTTGTCGCCGGCATCAACAGACACTATCTAATGACAACGGACGGCAAAACCGCCTATCGAACGATAGAAAGCTCTGAGTTGCATAGGATTAGAGGCTTCAGAGGAAGAAGAATAGACCACTTTTAAGAAAAATAAGCTGTGAAACCAAGTAGATGTTCTCGGGCCCGCAACTGCGGGGTCATTGCCCACCTACCCGCTTCACATTTCATAGACCGCGTTCCATTGGTATAAATGTATACATTAAACTTTAATACTATGATAGAACCGAAGCGTTACGGCTCTCGTAGCATATTATTCCTTACCGTGGTAAGGAATTATGCAGTACGTTCAGTGTTATCTACGCATCAAAGGAGATAAGGTTTTTCCGATGAGCTTGGAATCAGCTCAAAGTGATTGAAACAATCCCAATGAAAATATAGATGAATACCATCGGGAATGGTGTACCGGAAGTTCGCATGTCCCCGAACAGTCGTTGGAGATATTTTCATTTTAGTCAGCTTTTCTATATTGTCCATGAAGATAACGTCTCATCAATACTTCAGAGAGGGATTCTATCTCACGCGAAAGTTGAAGCAGATAATATCCAGCATAGGCCGATATATGACCATAGCATCGTGGAATTGCGTGGCAAGAAGCTAACTCCATCGGGGAGGACTCTCTCAGAATACGCGAATCTTTTTTTCGAACCGAAGAATGCGATGCTCTTGAGAGTCCTAAATGAATGTAGTCAAGAGAATGGAGGAATAGTCATCCTTGGCATCAAGAAGTCAATAGTTGATTTCGCCGATGTACTAATCACCAATGGCTTAGCTGCGAGAAACGAAACCCAGTTTTTCCATGTAGGGGACATAGAGAGAGTGCTGGGAGAGTGCGAGGCAGCACTCACCGACGACTTGTGGGATGGAAATACGAAGGGGAAAAGAATGGCGGAATGCCTTGTTCCAGATTATGTCCCTCCTGAGTATATTCAAATGATATACACCCCGGATGATGAATCAAAGGAACGCCTCCAGCAAATTGCCAAAAGCGTTGGCCGATCTGACATTAGGATCATCCAGGATAATGCGATGTTTTTCCGCCCAAGCAAGTTTGAGAAGATAACTGACAAGCTGCTAATCAGAAATGGTAATATGTTCCTATCAAAGATGCAGACTCTGACAATAAGCGTCAATTGCGTTGGTGTGATGGGCAAGGGTCTTGCATCAATGACTAGAGATTTGTTTCCGGATGTATACGGGGTTTATCGTGGCCTTTGCAAGAATGGAACTCTTCAACTTGGACAACCTTACTTGTACAAGCGGAATGAATCGTATGAATTGCTGGACTCTGTGGACGCAGCTAGTCCCATGAATCATCATACGTGGTTTCTTTTGTTTCCGACAAAGTATCACTGGAAAGATAATGCCAGCTATGAGGGAATCGAAAATGGCTTAGCATGGCTTGTGAAAACCTGCCGTAACGATGACATCAAATCCATGGCTCTTCCCGCCCTGGGGTGCGGTCTGGGCAATCTCGATTGGAATCGAATCAAGGATATGATGATAGCGTATCTAATTAAACTGGACATTCCGATTGAAATCTATTCTCCCGCATAGAAAATGGTTGAGTTTGTGCTTATTGCGATTTTTGAGTTTCAATTCGATTCGTTGTCTGACAATTAGATGGGGCTTTTTCTGATTACTTTCGAGTTCGGAACATTAGCCTGAGATGCTCGAGGTCGATCTCTTCGCCGAGCGGCCGGCGCAATCCCGAACCGGTTCACCATGCTCGGGGACCGCGGGGGAGATCGGAGTCTCAGGCAGGTGAGGCTTAGTTCACAGCGCGCGCGTCGTGTCGGATCATTGCGGCGGGAGCGAGCGCGAGAACCGGGTCGAAGCGGCAGGGAGCACGGAAGCATAGTCCGCCGCATTCTCGGGAATCCGAGGGGGGCCGAGAATCTGATGATTCTCTCTCTTCTCTCTTCTTAGGGGGACCCGGCGGTGGTGGAGGACTATTATTTGTGCATATCCAGTAAGTTTGAGGACGAAATAATAGTCCGTCACGCCCTGCCACCGAAATTGTGTATAACAAAAGTATAACATATATAGGACAATCGCACTATTTACTTCCCATGAAGTTGCGAAGGGAATGGGGGCCCCGCGGAGGCTTTCACGTGACCATCCCCCGGGACAAAATAGCGCTACTCGGTTGGAATGAGGGAGATGATCTCAGCGTGGACTGTACGGGCAAGAAGATCATCATCACCAGGATCCCAAAGCAGTCCGCGAAGGCCGGGGAGGATTCGGCGGCGGATGCGCCGGCAGGAGGGGATGCGGATGAAAGCCGATGAAGATGACGCGGTCGAGGGGAAGGTCGCGAAGTATCGCATGGTCGACTCGATAGAGATGAACCCTGAGAACTGCGATCTGGTGTACAAGGACCCAAGCCCGAGGGTCCAGTGGCTGCTTGCCATGACGTACGAATCCGCTCTGCCTGCAGGCCGGAAGATAATGCAAAAGGAAGGATATGTGTATCGCCCGTCGGAGTCTTTTCCGGCGGAGCCTGCATGGACGGAGCCTCCGTGGCCTCAAATAGGATTCATGATTGAAGACCTGGAGACCCGCAGTCTCCCGAAGAGGACTGAGCGGTTGGTCTATAAGGCCAAGGTGGATGGAATCAAGGGATTGGTCGAGATTGAATGGACCGCTGCGAACATGGCTCGAATGTTCCACGTCAGCGAGTCGTCGATCCGGAGAATGATGGAGAGGGTCGACCGCGAAAGAGCGGGGATAGAGAAGCGACTCGCCTTGATGGCTGACATCGGGAAGACGGAGCGAAAGGAGCAACGCGCCTTGAGCTACAGCCACAACGCTACGGTTAATTCGCAGACTCAAGGTGAGGATGAACCTGGGAGGGATGGATGATGGGTAGTAATGAGAATCGCCGTTCATGGGTGGAAGTGGATCAGGAAACCGGAAAGCCAACAGTGGTTTTCAAGCTCAAGGCTCGAGGGATCAAAGAGCTCGTCGAGGTCGAGATGAGCCCTGCCAATACAGCAACGATCTTCGATGTCCCTGAGACGACCGTCAGGAGATTCATGGAAAAGGATGAGACGAAAATCATGGCCGATTATAGAGCCAGCCGCGCCAATCTCCGAAATGAGGATTATATCGAAATCACCACTGACGGTCTTAATGCCGACTTCCCCCTTTACGAACTCGCCCGGATCTTGGACGTCAGCGAATCAAAGGCTCTGAAAATATTGAATGAGGACGAAACTGCTCTCAAGGAATGGCATGCCCAGACAACGGCCGAACAGAGGATTGCTATGCATGCTGCTTTCATGAAACGGATGGAAGAGCTCGGAACTCACGAATGAGAAGAGAACTTGAATGTGCTAAATGTTCAAGAACTTCCAATCGCCGAGATCGCTCTCATCGTATGTGTAGACCTCATTGTCGTTGTATTTCCAGCTGCCATTCACGGGAGTTACAATCCCACCCCATAGCTTCTTTCCTTTCTTGGTTTGCTCTTTTATGTACTTCCGCAGGCCTTCTGCCCTCGCCTTGGCATCCTTGGCGGTCATCCCGCTCTTTGTATCGAACAACCCGATCGAGCCGTCCTCGAACTGAACGACGAAGTCAACATAGAATGCTCTTTCGAATCCCCCGTCAGTATATAGTACGGCGAAATATTTTGTCTCAGTCTCGCCGTTCTTAAACCACCATTTGACGTTCTTGGAAGCATCCAGCATTTCAATGAACATCTTTTCGGGCTCACTCGGCTTGCTCATGTAGAAAGGTTTCATGATGGATTTGCTCATGTCATCTCTCTCGTATCTGCTGTTGTAGCTGATGATGATCGGCACTTCCCAATCTGGCGTCGGCTGTAGTTCCCGTTTCTCGCTAAGCTGCTCGACCACTTCCTTTCTATACCTTTCTTTTGCCTCGTTGATCGTATCTACAAATGCCTGGACGTTCTCCTTTCCCAGGACTACCTTCTGGGCGTTGGGATCCAGCTTCTTCATCTTGTAATGCTGGACGAAGAATTGGTATATTGCCGTCTTCATCCTGTCGCTCGAATCGACTGGCGAATATGGGACGCAGTTCTGGACTATGAATTTATCAAACCGTTGTTGCAGCTCCAACGGAGTTAGCTGGATGTCTATGGTGCCCTTCTTCTCGATCTCACCCGACTTGTCGATGTCGACAATCTTCCCATCGGCAATGATGGGGCTGACCACCTTAGAGGGGGTTGTTGTTATCTTCTTCTTTAGGTTCGTCTCCTCTGCTATTGCGAGGAATATCTTTCCAAACTCGCCTGATAGCCTTGTTCTTTCCCTCTGTCTCTTGAGGAATATGGAAGGAATCGATATTTTCTTGTAGAGCTTTTCGTCCCGTTTAGATTCGTAGATAGTGACATAGTCCTTCGCGTAATCCTCTGTGATCTCTATGTTCGGGAGGTTGGTGAATACATAGCCTTTGTTCAGCTCGGGCTCGCTGTAATACTTCAATTCCGGCATACGCATTATTCGGCCTATGGTCTGGATCGTGAAGACGAAGCTTTTCGACTCTCTGAACAGAACGAGGATTGATGCTCTGGGGCAGTCCCATCCCAGGGCCGGGGCCTGCTTGAATACAAGCACTTCGACTTCATTATCGCTCTTCTCGACATTCGCCAGCGTTTCTGTCTTCTCCTCAGAAAGCCATACGGCGAGTTTGCCGTTCGCTTCAGTAACGTCGAATTTGTCCTTGAGGATGGCGATGACGTCGTCTTTCTTGTTGATAAGGTTGCTCTTCTGGTCCGGCAGTTGGATGAGCATAAGCGGATTCACATTCGAGCCCTGCTTGGAGTATAGTTCCGCCAGCTCTTTCCTCTTCTTCAGGGCCTGACCGATGACCAGCTCGTCCGAGCTTTTAGCCTCCACTTTCAAGTCCATAAATTCCGGGTTCACGGAAATCTCGGACTTGATCATCTCTTCGGCCTTGACATCGCTAAGTTTCACTCTCACCAATCCGCTGAGATTCTCCTTTAGGTGCGGAGTCGCGGAGACTTCCAGCGTGACCTTCGGCCCTATGACCTCGATCAGCTCCTTCGACTTATCCGAACTTGCGGTGTGGTGGCTCTCGTCTATGATGAGGATTACCTCTCTTCCTTCCGCCTTGGTATTCTCTATGATGGCGTTCAGGTTGTTGTCCTGTTCGTTCTCTCGGATGTATATGTTGATGTCCTTCTTGTTGATGCTGTGCCAGTTTATGAAGAGTATTTCGTTCTCGCCTATCTTCTTGTCCTCCAGGTCCTCGAAGTATGAGCATTGGAGCAGCCTGTCGCTTTCATAGTATTTCTCCAGCTTTTCCTTGCTCTGCTCGTGCAGCATGCGCACGGAGACCCAGATGATAGAGAATTTCTTATCGTCCTTCCTGTCCTTCACCAGATTCTTGAGCAGATCGGACACCATGACGGTCTTTCCGCTTCCCGTGGGGGCCTGGAATACGCATATTTCCCGCTCTGAGGACTTGATGAGCTTCTCAATGGTTCCTCTCAGCTCGTTGATCGCTTCCTTCTGGTAGTTCCTGAGTTCGATCATTTGAATATCCTCCTGTAGACGTTGAGGATGACGGCGGGTATTGGCTTCAGTTCGACCCAATCAGCAATGTCTTCAAACTCCTCCTCCCTCGCGCTGTCGTCGAGAGAGAATACGTACACGACAAATTTCTTCTTGAGCTTCGTTATCTCCTTCTTGAACGGCTCAATGCCATCATCGTCGTATATGATGCCAAGGTTCTTTCCTCGATCATTCGTGAATATCCTGAAGTTGTGGTTTTTCTTGACCTCATCAAAGCAGTCTTCCTTGAGGCAAAGCATCTCCGTTGATTTATCGACCATCTTCTTCTTGTTGGCGTCTGTTGGTTCGGCATTAACGAAGTCTGTCTTGAAATATTTCAGATTCCCAGGAGCTGGTTTGCCTACCGATTGTTTAGCATCCATTGTTAGGTCCTGAATGACTTTTTTTAAACGTGGATAACAGATTTCAGAGGCAATCTTCAACCCTGATTCATTATTGTCCTGATTATCTGTGCACAGAATAAATCTCCTTGATCCTCCATCATCTCTGTTCAATTCGATAATTGCATGCCCAGTCGTGCCAGATCCAGCCATAAAATCCACGATCATACTATCCTTCTCAGTGGAAAGAATCATGAAATCTCTGATTAATCCGATCGGCTTCGGATTGGGAAATACCTTTTCACCGAATATCTCTTTGATCTGCGCGGTACCATTCCCGCTGCTATATTCTGGTTTATAGAAGATTGTTTTTGGTTTTACTGAGGGTAATTCACCAATAGCAGGTCGTTGCTTTTTGTATATGGTTACATTTCCGTTATTTCGTTCAATGATTACATTGTATTTTTCCTTCCGGAATTTTTGTTTTTCCCAACGCCAGGACATTTCCTTGCCATCCGTTATAGGATAGAGTGCGGTATCTTTAGGGTCTTTAGGCTTATCGTCCTCTGTTACATAGAAATCATCCTTCGTGATGAAAATTGGAAAGTATAAATTGGGTCTCTTATCTCTCGGAGCGTTCTTACCTGTTGATTTTAGATTAGCTCCTTTCTTGAAGTATCCCCGTTCATCATTCTGCCATTCCTCCAATTCTTCTTCGTCAATTTGGAATTTTCCAATTCTTGCATAATCAATATTCTTTGCATAGACCAGCGTATATTCATGGGTTCCCGCAAATCCAAATTGATCTTGATTCCCTTTCAAATTCATAATTGTCGGAAGTGCAGCGATGAAATTCTTTTCGCCAAAAATCTCGTCACATAGCAATTTTAGTTGTGAAAATTCATTATCATCTATACTGATTAATATTATTCCTTTATTCTTAAGAAGATGTTTTGCTAATCCAAGCCTTTTTGCCATGAAAGAAAGCCATTTGCTGTGTCGATAAGCATCCTCTATGTCAACGAAGTTATCATTGTAGATGAAATCCTCATTTCCAGTATTATAAGGGGGATCGATGTAAATGACATCGATTTTTCCTTTATGTGTATAATTTAGAACTGAAAGAGCATGATAGTTATCCCCCTCGATCAAGATATTGACCGGCTTCTCTTTGTCGGTCACGATTTCCTTGCTCTTGTCCTCCTCTAGGACAGGGAGTTTCTCCTTGCACAACGTCGCAACATCTTCGGGTTTATCTTCCCAGACTATTCCGTACTTCTTTCTCTTCTCAACCTTTTTGAGTTCCCTGAGTAGCTCTTCCTTCGACCAAGTGGAATAATCCTTCTTCATGATAGGAACCTCGAACCACATCCTTCCATGTACGTATTGATGGCATCGACGATGAGCTTCCTTCGTTCAGAAAGGAAAACTCTGAATCTTATTAGCTTATCAATTTTCCCTAATTTAGCCATATTTTCAACCACCCAGATTCGTTACCTTTTCCACGCAATTGGGTCAATACGGTAATGCCGACTGGAGCTTTTAAACATATTCCAGTAGCCAGGGGGTTATTTTCTGAATCCTCTCTTTAAAATTCCAGATTCTCTTTGCCTAAGAGTATCCAATTTCCTCTGACGCTCCTTGGTCCTAAGCTCGAAGAATCCTTGTGCCGGGAAGAATGTATCGAAGGATTCTGATTCGCGACGGCGATGACGGCGAACGGAGAAGAACAAGAGTAACAGCGTCAGAATGACAATCTCACCTCCAGCAAATATGATCCACTCGAGCGGACCTTTGAGTCCATAGACTGTCACAATCGGCAACAGCAACATCAATATGGGAAGCGTTATTTTGAGCGCGGTCTCCCTCGCCAGATCCTTCGCCACGATTGGCGACCTGGCCTTGAGCCCGTGCAACTCCTCTATCTTCTTCTTGACGATGCTTCGGCCAATTATCTCGTTTAGCCTATCACTCTCAGATGGATGAGGTTTCTCAAACCCCTCCCTCAAGAAATGATCGCTGGGAGCGGTGACGAATATGAACGGCTCTGTCAGCCCGTCGAATAGCTTATCGACCAATTTCCTGCCACTATTGATTTCTCTTTCGGATGCATCTTCGAGCGGGGGATTCCTGCTCGAAGCTCTGAGAAGCGCATTCCAGTCCCCTTCGCGCAAGAGTCGCATGGACCGAGCGTCCTCCGCGAATAATCGGATGAAGATGCGTCGTCTTCGCTCCGCAACCTTGCGGTCGACATTGTCAGAGCAATCCCGCATGGCTTTGTTCATTAGAGAACTAAATTTCAAACTGTACACGCGGTCAATCGAACGAAACAATTGAAGTTCGAGATCTGCGAGATCTTCAAGCATCTCGGGCGAGAGAGTCTTGTGATCGAGACCTATAAGAAAGCCACCTGCTGCGAATGGACGTATCTTGTCGTAACTGGTCTTCTGCAGATTCTCAACTATCCCAGATAGATGCTTGAGCATCGCTGCATAGAAGGCCATCTCGAGTCTATCCTTTGAGAAGCGGGATTCGTATTCCGGGTTCAATCGATATGTATGGTTATTCTTGTCATGTGATACGATTCCCAGGTCCACGCATTTATTCAATGCTCGATGCAAATCTTTCGGATAGAGATAGAGCTTGTTCAATCGTTCAAGATGTTCTGTCCTGAGCTGATCCCGTCCATCTTTCTTCCTCAACAGGAGGATTCTCTCGGGATCATGTGGGTATGGGAATTTGTATGCTCTCTCATTCAGAATCCAACCATCATCCTTCATGGAAAAGACGAGGTCCTTTATCAGCCTATGACGAGGATAGCCCTCTCCTTTGCGCTCTCTCGAGAGATAGAAGATGAGTCGATCATGCTCAATCTCGGCCTTTGTAAGTTCCTCGTATTTGGACATTTTCTCGCGCCGCTGGATATTTAACAGTGACAGATCTCGTTGCTCTATCTCTCATAAATATGCATGTTAGCCTTAATACATGATGACAACGAAATTCATAAGCTTCCGGCTCGAGGCAGATACCGCTGAGAGATTCAGAAAGGCCGTATTCGAGCGATATGGGGGGCTGTACGGCTTTCTCCAGAGGGAATTAAACCGAGCCGTCGAAGAACGCATACCTCTTTTACTCAAGGAGATCGAACTGGCCAAGAAATCGAAGGAGGGCTGAGATGGCTCAAGAGGGCCCGGGTTGCAATTCTTGTAACTCCGATGTAACCCAAAGCCCGACGTCTACCCATTCTCCTGCGGAAGAGAGGTATCCCGCCCGGGAGAAAGCCGAGGACCTCATCCTCAAGTGTCTCGCGCAATCTGATACCGACCTCGAACCGAAGATCATTGCCTTTCGGACCGGACTCTCTCACAGCACCGTCAAGGGGACGGTTCGGCGCATGGTCCGCAAGGATCTGATAATCAAGACAGAGTTCGGTTATGCCTTGGTCAGTAACAAAGTGGAGAATGCTTTAGAGCGAGATCTCCAAATAAACGGCCAAAAAGAATCCTTGCCCCGAATCCATGATGTCCATCTTTGTCTGAAAAAGGAGAGCATCAGGGAAGCTCTGCGAAATAATCCTGAGATTGCGTCGATGCTCTTCAAGTTCTGTTACCGGGGGCCAGCGTGCAAGAATGAAGGCAAAGCGCATATACGTAGTTACAAAGCGACCCCCTGCCCCTCTCCGCTTCAATCTCAAGGACTTGATCAGATCTCGGTCTCAAGATTCCTGGAGAAATTCTTTAACCCGCTCGACCCAGACTCGCTCTATCAGCTCTGGAAGGTCAATGGAGGGAATCTCGAGGAGTATGATTGGGGCTATCAGGAACCTTTCAATTCCGAGGTCTATCGAATCCTTGTCATGCTCTATGGGACAGGGACAGTCAAGGTGATAATCTCAAATTCTGAGCATCCGTTCACCTATCAAGGGTTCCGGCAATGTCTTGATAAGATTGATGGAATCTTCCTGGCCAAGACAGGGGTCTCCTTTGAGGAGATCTCAGATCTGTTCTATTTTGAGAAGCTTCACCTCAATAATGACGTCATCGGAGATCGTGAATACTCCGGCATCTCGAAGCTCAATTTCACGGTCAAACAGATGGATTCCTGGCTTTACCGGGTCTATGAGAAGGTCCTCGGTGACCAGCTCTACATCAGGAATGAAGCCTGTCTCGAGAAGGGAAATTATGCCGATCACAGTCTCAATGCAATGATGGCGATGATGGATGCGGGCGTCACCCCTCGTCTCGTTATGGCCCAGGGCTTCAAGAATACTAAGGACCTGGGCGAAGTCGTCAAGGCTACTCAGAGGCTCCAGAATACGGTCCATGAGACGCACGAGACTCTCAAATTGGCCATCGATGGGATCTCGAAGACGAATAGGCGGGTCGAGAATCTCGAGAACGTCGTCGATGAGATAGCCCGGACCAAGAGCCCAGTTCTGGGTTCAGGTAAAATTGTCCAGGTTAAACGAGATCATCCGGTCAAGTTCGAACCAGAGCCGAAGAAAGTCGCCGACGGTTCCGGACCAGACAAAGAGCTCGGTCCAGAGAGGGCTGGAGCCTACCTGAGCAAGCTTAAGGATGCTGCTCAGAAGAAGTCGTCGGAATTAAGCGAGGCTGAAACCGCTCAACTCCTCGAGGCGCTCAAGCGGAATCGGAAGGGGGCGAGTTCCTGAAGAACGAAGGCATGAAGACGCTTGGATGCAAGCTCTCCGATGAGATCTACTCCGCCTTCTCCGCAGCAGCGGTTAACCGCAATCTAACGAAGAGCGAGCTGCTCCGGGAGATAATCACCCGGTTCATGGAGGAGATGCGCCCATGACCACCAAGGTCGCGCTCTATGCCCGGGTCTCCAAGGAGGATAAGGACGGCGAGAAGCCACAGGTCCCGGAGAACCAGCTCATACCCCTTCGGAGATACGCGAAGGAGCAGGGATACGAGATATTCGACGAATATCCCGACCACCAATCGGGGAAGGACGTCGACCGCCCTCAGTTCCAGCAGATGATCAACGATGCTCTGGGTCATCGCTTCCAAATGATTCTCGTCACAGATGTGGACCGCTTCGCCAGGTCGATGATCCACCTTCATACGGAGATCAAGCGCCTCAACGACCACAAAGTGGCAGTTCGCTTCATCAATCAGCCAGAAGCAAGCACCGATACGCCGGAGGGGGAACTCATTCTCGGAGTTCTCGGGGCCGTCGCGCAGTTCGAGCGCAGCCTCATAAGCCGCAGGACGAAGAGCGGACTCGCCCGTGCCCGGGCTCAGGGAATAGCATTAGGAAGGCGTCAGAACGCGATCCCGACGCAAAGGATGCTTGAGCTGTATTCTCAGGGCTTGAGCCTCAAAGGCATCGGCAGAACGGTCGGGATGACCCCGCAGGGCGTGAAGAAGCGGCTGATCAAGGCGGGAGTAACTAAACGGGTCGAGAATCAGACATGAAGCCAGCAGAATCCTCAGGCCGCTCCGTTGAAGGGGCTTACCAAACGACCGATAAGTTCACGTCATTGGAGGTCCATTCACCCAGCGGGAGCGAGGATGGGGACAACTCGCTTTCACAGGGGATAAGAAATGAACCCGAACCTAACACCCAGCTCGGGGAAGACGGGGAATCTGCGTCAAACACCAATATTGGGATTGTCGATGGCGATTCATTGGTGAATGTCGAACAGACCATAGCGAACTTCAAGAAACTGGCCGGATTGCGATTGAGGGGAGATACCCCTAAGATGTATGAGCAAATCTTCCGGCGATTCGCGGAAGCTGCGAATCTTGAGCAATATACCAGAAGGCAACTGGCAGGGAATAAGGGAAAGGAGCTTCTTATCGGATTTCTTCTCGATAAGAGCAAGGTTCCCGAGCCGTCCAGACAGAAATATAATTCAGGATTGAAAGTCGTCTGGACGGAAGGGCTGAACCTACCTTATCCGATCACGCGAAGGCATCTCGGAGAATTGCCGGAAGTGCAGACACGGCAGAGCCCAAGGGATTCAGTTGTAATACCCTGGATCAATGCGCTTGAGCATGAAGAGGAGCCCTTCCTGAAAGCCCTGGTCCTGATGATCTTCCAGCTCGGAGTAAGGCCGAGCCATGCTTGCCTATTCCGATGGAAGCACGTCAGTTTCGGAATGGACGGAAAGCCCGAGATGATCATGACGACTGGAAGAGAACCGGGCAATAAGCGAATGACTCCGATCAAGGCACGGCTACCGCCTGATTTGGTCGAAGCTCTGATAGAGCTCAGGAAGGTCATTCCTAACGCGATGCCTGAATATCCAATATTGCCTCACCGGAAGAAAGACGGACAATTCGAGCGCAATATCCCGATGAAGCGAGAACTCTATGCGATTCAATGGTATCGTTTCAAGCGAAAGCATGTGCTCAATCATCTGAGGCCTGTCGATCTGAGGCATTGGGTAGCGACGACTTGCAGGAAAGCCGGGCTATCCTTGCCAGCGCGAAACGCCCTTCAGGGACACAAATTCAACGGTGAGAATCAGGGAGAGAGATACGACAATCCCCAGGACATCGACATACTTGAGGAGCAAGCGCGAATCCTTCCATACGGACCAATAGGTTTCATTTGCCCTAAGATGGAAGTAACTCAGGCATTGCCAGTAGAACTCACTGAGGCCTTGAGTAGCTGCTTGAACGGTGAGATAATGCCGTCTATGCTTCAAGAAAAGGTAACGGCTTATCTTGTCCGGCAGATTAAGAAGCCAGCAAATACGATGATCGCATGATGTATTCTGGAAGGTTCAGCCCAACCGACATGTTTTTCTGGAATGTACGAGCATCCGCTTCCCAATGAGGGTCGTCTTTCTCGGAACCGGTGGAACTTATCCTTGCACCGAGAGGAATGTCACAGCCATTGCTGTCCAGACAGGGAAGG
>Ga0315284_10004245_pt1 | contig 20384 bp, 17 predicted proteins | sample YL17G09_16_MG_FD_203696 | JGI IMG/M metagenome (GOLD analysis project Ga0315284, IMG submission 203696) | Sediment microbial communities from Yellowstone Lake, YNP, Wyoming, USA - YL17G09_16 | ecosystem: Environmental > Aquatic > Freshwater > Lake > Sediment | place: USA: Wyoming | collected...
CAACCAGCCCGATAACCGAAAGCGTCATTCACGGAAATACATGAAGAGGGCGGTGAAAAAGTATTTTTTCACGCGCCCGATAATAAAATATGTTGTCTAAGTGCTGTCAAGAGCATGTAAATCAGCACTTCGTGCTGACCCTTGACAGCATGTATCTATACAGATGATATTTTTCACCAGGCTTTGAAATGGTTACATCACCGTACCATGTCCGGTTTATGGCGGAGGAAATAAGAAACATCAACAAATATGATACTGGTACAGGTATTTGAACAGATGCGGTTTATTGCGTCATGTGGAAGGCATACTGGTGAATATAACATTCGCCGATTCGAGAGCCTTGACATAAAGCCCCGGAATCTTCGCCCGTTCCAGGTTGAGTTTGTCAGCAAATTCAAAAATCTTGTTCCACTCTCCTCTTTCATTGGCGATCACGAGTTCAAAAATATCTCTCAGACGCCCCTCATGTCCAAGCAGGGCATTTTTGATATCATCCTCCAAGGGCAGCTTCCCGAGAACCTCTTCCATCGGTCTGCCCATGAAGGTATCGACCATGGAAAACATCCCCATAAGGAAAAGTTCGGATCTTCTTTTTCCCAATCCGACAGCCTCGGCCAGGAGATCACAGAATTTCGCCCGCACGATCGACATCATCATGAGCTCATCGGGTTTGTCCTCTCCCATAGTCCGGAATATGATCAGCGAAACCCACCTCCTGAATTCATCAAGCCCCAGAAGCATAAGCGCCTGTTTTATCGACTGTATTTTTGAGGAGAAGCTGAAAAACGCCGAGTTGATAAACTTAAGAAGTTTGTATGAAATCGACACATCCTGCATGACAATGCTTTCAATTTTGTTGAAATCGATATTGGGACGGTTTATTTCATGGATAATATTCATGTAATTGATCTTGTAACCGGGAATATCTTTGCTTGAAACGATGACCGGTTTACTGAAAAAATATCCCTGGAAATAGGTGAATCCCAGATCAAGGGCATCGTCGAACTCCTCCTGTGTTTCAACCTTCTCGGCCAGAAACCGTATTTTTGACTTGTATCTGTCGATAAGGAGCTTCATATCTATATAGGTCGAGATTCTGAAATCAACTTTAATGATATCAGCGAGTTCAATGAGTGGTTCATATGATGCCTCAAACACAAAATCGTCGAGTGCAAGTGTGTATCCCGCCTTTTTCAACCGGGTGCAGGCGTCGATGATATCGGCATCCGGCTCAATATTTTCGAGAATTTCCACGACAAGGAGATCACGGGGAAGAATGGTAGCAGTATCATCAAGCAGCATTTTTTTTGTGAAGTTGATGAACGCCCGTTTACTACGGGTCAGCGAATCGAGCCCAATGGTGAGAAAGCTGTCAGTTATGACACTCGCGGTTGCCCGATCACCGTCAAGACTGGCATAGACGTTTTCAAGACTGGTGCGGAAAAGGAGTTCATAGGCGTAGACATTGAGTTTTTTTGCAAATATAGCCTGACGGGCAATAAATACTTCCATTCATCATGTCCCGGAAAATGACTGATCCATTGTGCAACGGTCGATTCATTTCCATAATGATAATCACGACTGGACACAAAGGCAACACAATTATTGCATATTCATAATTTCATCTATTTTTTTGATGACGTGTCCCACTGTTATGTCGTCCAGGCAGAACCGCCGCCCTTGCCGGCATGGCTTCGATCCGTGCAGGCTGCAGGGACTGCATGGAATACCGGTATGAATATACACACCCCTTCGATACCCCGGCCAGAATCCCAGGTCAGGGTGGGTCGGCCCGAACAGCGCAACGACCGGAATATCGAGTGCCCCGGCCATGTGCATGGGTCCGCTGTCATTGGTCACAACACAATCGAGGCGGGACATCATGCCGATAGTTCCGGCGAGTTCGAGCGCCCCTGCAAAGGAAACGGACTCCATGCACATACGAGCCCGAATCCGCTCAATCACCGGCAGATCATCACTGTCACCTATGAAAACCGGATGATCGCCGCGTTCTGCAACCGCATCGGCGAGCCCCGCAAACGATTCCTCGTTCCACCGTTTGGTGGTGTGACGGGCACCGGGTGCGATACCGATCAACCTGCCCGTCCGGAGTCCGGTCTGCGCGGTGAGCATGGCCTCGGCCTTCCCAACCGCTTCGACCGGGGGAACGAGTCTCGGCAGTACACGCTCATCGATACCCAGCGGCTTGAGCGTCTCGCAGTAACTGCCGAGGACATCGAACCGCCGCCTGTAAGTATTTCTCGTGAGAATCATCATCCTGCGAGCGAGCGAATTCTTCTTCACACGCATGGTGCGGCGCGAGGAAATGAGCATCACCGCCAGCCTGCTGCGCAGAGACCCGTGCAGATCGATTACACCATCGAAAGTGTGCGGACCGAATTTCGCCCGTATCCTCGAAATGGGTTCGTCGCCCGTAACGGTCACCAGCTTGAAAATCCTGTCGTCATGCTCGAAAACCTGGGCGTATATGGCCTTGGTCAGGAAAAATAGCCGTGATTCCGGTATATGTCGTTTCAGCGCTTCGACGATACCGGTGGCAAGAACGATATCACCGAGAGAACTGAACCGGATGATGAGAATATCCATTAACCCTGTCGATTTTGCCTTTTCTGAATTTGCTCCAGGACTTCACGGCCTTTGGGATAGGATCCGAGGAATTTGAAAAACCGTGCGATTTCCTTGAGATGAGAGATTGCTTTCTTTGATACTGTCTGCCTGATATCCCCACCGAAATCGATATAAAATATATACTCCCAGGGAGACCCCAATAACGGTCTCGATTCGATCTTGTAAAGGTCTATATCTCTGAGGGCAAAAACACTCAGGCTCTTATAGAGGGCACCGGGAATATTTTTTGTGGCGAAAACAATCGAGGTTTTGGAGTTTTCAACCTGTTTATTCAGCTCACGGGACAGAATCAAAAACCGGGTGAAATTCTTATGATTCGATTCAATACCCCGCCTGATGATCTCGAGGTTGTAATCACGGGCGGCCTGCTCGCTCGCGATTGCGGCTTCCTCCATTGATCCGCTCGTTTTGACCTTTCGTGCCGCCCCGGCAGTGTCATAAACGCTGACAAGCTCCACACCCTTCAATGTCGAGAGAAAATCCTTGCACTGATACAAAGCCTGGGGATGAGAATATATCCGTTTAATGGCTGAAATATCCACCCCTTTATTGACAATCAGGTTGTGGACTATCCGCAGTTTGACCTCTCCGGTGATGACAAGGTTGTGTTCGAGCAGGAGATCGTAGTTCTCATGAATACTGCCCGCAAGAGAATTTTCGATCGGAATGATCCCGTTATCGACGTCCTTTCGTTCCACCGCGGCAAATATGTCCGCGAACGTCTCCTTCGGAACTACCTCGACATCGCTGCCGAAAAATCCGTAGATGGCAAGCTCGCTGAATGCGCCAAGCTCGCCCTGGAATGACACTCTTCGCATAAACCGTCCATCGTGTTATTGGATAGGTTACTTATCCTTTTTCTTATCCCCGACTTCTTCCTTGCCTTTCGGCTCGCCCTTTTTCGATGTCAACTCTTTCACGACTTCGAGGAGCGAGGGAACGAGATCAATAATACGGGTCAGAGTGGCTTCACGGCTTTTCAGCGGCAGGAGCTGCGCTTTCCCTTTCGACACCACCACAAAGGCGACCGGCTCGATTATCGCGCCGCAGCCGGTTCCGGTCGCCGACCGTTTATTCTCTTCCCCCATGTCGGCTCCTCCTACACCGAACCCGAAGGAAACGCGTGACACGGGGATGATAACCGACTCCTCAGCCTGCACAGGCTCGCCGACAACAGTCTCCGATCGCACCGTTTCCTTTATCTGCTCCATGAGTGCCTTTACGATGTTGCTGATGTCCATGTCCCTACCTCCTGAAGATCATGTGGATGAACGTATTCCTGTTTCCGGGATTTTTTTCTGCGAGCCGCCGATACTATCCGTGGCGTGCTGAGAATGACTCTTTTCCATAACCAGACGGGTATCACTGTCACCTCAATAGTCAATTTTCCCCTGAGCGTCATCCGGGAAAAATCCCACGAAGGGGTAATGGCGAACGGTTCGGGTAGAACGGCGTTCACCGCATATATCAACCCGACTACCTGTCCCGTGAGTGCCGGATTTCCAAGACCGAGCACCACATCGGCAGAGCATGAATCGACCCTGACGAAATTCCGCATGTCATGAATCACCAGCCTGACGAGCCGCCAGACCTCAGTCACTTTATCACGGAAAGCGGAAAAGCGTTCGAGAAACGGCACTTCCGGTTCAGAAGGTTCCACCGCCGCCGGCCTGACCGGTGCTCGTTTTTTCCGCCGCCGCATGAAAAAACCGACCGGGGAAGTAATATCGAGGGTGATCAGCCGGTGCTCCAGAAAGAAAACCGAAAAGGTGTACCCGCTCTCCTTTCCGTAGCGGACTCCGAACCCGATCAAGCCCGCGAACACGCCGACCGCTCCCGAAACACTCAGCCGGCTTCCGAACCCGCCCGAAACCTGAAACGATAACTTGAACGGCACTATCATTGCGGCCAGAACGAGCGCCAGCGCACACACAGCACATATTCCGAGAACTGTCAACATATCCCACCTTAAAATGATGTTTCAATAAATAGAATACAAACCCGGGAACATGTCAAGCGCTTTCTTACCCTGCATTTCCGCGCTTTTACAACCGGCGCGAGGCAGCCGGTCAGCGCAGCTTTTCATTGGAAAATGGATTCCACCTTATTATTTTACCCCTGAATAGCAATTTCCCCGGCTGCCATTTCATTGCAACGCTTCGACCGATGGAATTGACGTGCAGATACTACCTTTTCTCATCTCCGCATTGTTCGCAGGAGTCTTCGGCGGGGTCGCATCGGGCAACCCCGCCCCGGTATCGGATAGCGTCCTCCTCACCGAGGCCTTCACACGCTGCCTGCGCACACTCCTTTACGCCTGCCCTCACACATCGGAGGATACGGTGTTCATGTCATTTACCGGCGGGACCGACCTGTCGCCGGAAGCACGGAAAACAGCCGAAGCGCTCTTCACGGAACACGGGTACATTATCGCCCATGAGCCCTACACCGCCGGTCTCACCTGCTCCATGACCGTTTCCGGAATCCGGGTCATCTACATGAAAACCGACGACCGGTTTTCACGTTCCGCCGGCATAACCGTTCATCTGACAGTTACCGACAGCAAACGCAGGGTCCTGTACTCCTCGGGGCGTGAAGAAATCCTCTCCGACTGGGTTCCGGAATACCTGACCCGGGATGCGGACGACTGCAGCCGGTTCTCGGAATCGCTTAAACGGATCACCCTCTCAAACCGGCACACCGGATTTTGTATCGTCTCGTTCCTTGTCATAACCGGCGTCCTTGTTTATCTGGCTTTCTAACCCTCATTAAAACTTCTATGATATGTGGTAAACAATAAGTTCTGCATAAGCTCAATTTTGTTTATGAATACTCCGGGCTGACAACACAATTAATGTAAACGGAATACAGTGGGATTACTGCACGTCGAATGACATGGTGAGGGCACGTTTATTGTTTAAGAGGAATGGTCACCTCCGCGTAAGGGAGATGTCCTTCCGAATCGGGCACACCGGTCGAAAAGACATGCATGCGGCATGTTTCTGCATTTTCACCCCCTGCGCTTCTTCGAGGCGCGCTCGAGTATCCGTTTCTCACGGTCGTCCAGACTGTCCATGCCCTCACGGGCTATCTTGTCGAGAATTCTGTCGACCTCATCATCCATATCGGCATAGGTGCCGTCTCTATTGGACTGTGGAGGCGAAGAGCTTTTCCCGCCCTCGGTGACAGTGAACTTCCGCGCCTTGAACCTGTTGACGGCGTTTTCGAGGTGGATGAAGATTCGCCAGCCGTATTTGAGGTAGATAAAACCTGTCACACCGCCGCCTACATGGGCGAACACCGCGATATTTCCCGCAGTCCTGCTCAGACCCTGAAAAAGATCGATGGCACCGAATATAATGACGAAGTGCAGCGCTTTCATCGGCAGTATCCCGAAAATGAAAATCAGCCGGTCGGGCCACATCATCCCGTACGCGACGAGAATCCCGAATATCGCCCCCGATGCACCGATTGTCGGGGATGTCCAGCTCGACAGCCCCATAAAGGCGGTCAGCCAGACCAGGATACCGCCGCCGACACCGCAGGTGAGATAAAACTTGATAAAATCACGGGTGCCCCAGTTGTATTCGAGCTCCACACCGAACATCCAGAGGGCGAACATGTTGAACAAAATGTGACTGAAACCGCCGTGAAGAAACATGTAGGTAAAAAACTGCCAGACCATGAATTTGTATGTGACGAGGGCCGGAATCAGCCCGAAATAGACGTTCCAGGGGATATGCGGCAGAAACAACGTGACGACAAAAACTGCCGCGTTGGCGATTAAAAGCGTCTTGACACCTCTCGGCAATCCCGTACTGTAACGATAATATGCACACATTTCTTTGTTTTCCTTATATTTGAGATAAAACTTATCAGATTAAATATAAGAACCATCGGTATTGAGAGCAACCGATTTCTCAGGCAATGTCCATAAATGACAGCACTCGTGATTTTTTATGTATTTTTACCATGTTTTTTAATTTACATTACGAAGTATCTATTCACACAGGATTCTCTAACAGGGAGCACACGTATGAACAAAACCTTGACGAGTGTTGTCTGCATTTTTCTATGGTGGGGTTTCGCTCTCCATGCGACGGATTCGTCTTCCCTGACGACGCTGTCACGGATTAACGCTATCGAGCAGGCTAAGAAGCACCCTATTGACGTCACACAGCCGGCTGTGAACTTCTTCGAGGGGGCGCTTCTGGGCAACGGGGGTCTCGGCGCAGTCGTGACGACCCGCCCGGATGCGGTTGTCATCCATTTCGGGCATAACGATGTCTGGGATATCCGGATTGCGGAAGATAACAGTGAGAAGATCGGCACATTCAGGGAATTGTTCGAGAAAATCGACGCGATTCCCGACACGCTCGAAAACCTCCAGGAAGTGACCTGGTACCGTGAGTATCTCGACATGGCGCGACAGAATTATGCGAAACCCTACCCGCGGCCGTTTCCCTGCGGGTCCGTGGTGCTCTGGTTCGACCGTCGCGAGGCGGAACTCATCGGCTACCGTCTCGATGTGGCAACAGGTGTGTGCGAGGTCGGGTTCCTCATCGACGGCAGACACTTTCGGCTCGAGCTTTTCACCGACATGGGCAGTGACTGTCTCTGGGCACGCATGGTGGACGACGGGGGAAAACCCGCAGTGTCGCCATTCGTTTATGTAACCGTGATCCCCGACCCCGAGACTCCGAAAGAGTTCCCGCAGTTCACCGCATCGAAAGATGTGAAGCGGGGCACGATCTCGTTCCGTCAGGTGCTCCCCTTCGAGGAGGTGACCGCAGAACGTCCCTACCGGGGCAATCCACGTGACCGGGCGTTCCGCCTGAGTGTCCGGGTGAACGGCTCTTTCCGGACAGACACCGCTCGTCAAACAGCCCGTGAAAACGTCGGCCTCGGAATCATCCCTTCCGGCGGCCTGGAAACCGGGACGCTGATGGGCATGATCGACCGCTCACAGGAATTCGCCGTATGCATTCGGCTCGATCAGGGCATGGTTTCGGTGGTCGGCACCGGTCTGGATGATATACCGGAACCTTCCCCTGGCATGTATGCTGAGGTCGCCGGTCGGAGTGTCAAGGTCTGGGAAGACTATTGGAGTAAATCCGGCATCACCCTCGATGACAGCGACCTCGAACGAACCTGGTATCACAATCTCTACTTCCTCAGGTGCGCGCTCAGACCGGGAGTGACCTGCCCGGGGCTTTTCGCGAACTGGAGCTACCGGAACATCGGCACGGCGTGGCACGGCGATTATCACATGAACTACAATACCCAGCAGCCGTTCTGGGTCACCTTCTCGAGCAATCACACCGAACTGCACCTCCCCTATGTGGACATGGTCGAAAAGACCCTCCTTCCGGTCAGCAGGAAGTGGGCGCGGGAATACTATGACATGCGCGGGGCGTTTTTCCCCCATTCCGCCTATCCGGTCGAGATGACCATGATGCCCTATCCGCTTCCCCACTGGGGCTGGGAGGTTTTCGAAACTCCCTGGTCGGTCCAGAGCCTATGGTGGCATTACATCTACACAATGGATGAAGTATTTCTCCGGGAACGGGCATTTCCCGTCATGAAGGAGGCGGTGCTGTTTCTCGTGGACTACATGAAACGTTCAGATGCCCACGGCGCGCGGTGGGGCGACAGCAACTACCATATCTTCCCGTCTGTTCCGCCGGAACTCTATGCCCTCCAGCCGGGATTCAGGAAGAATTACGATACCACCGCGGACCTGACACTCACCCGGTTCGTGTTCAACGCATTCATTGAATCATGCAGGATTCTGAGATATGAAAAGAACGAAAAGGAACTCCTGAGCGATATCAGGGAGATTCTCGGGCATTATCCCGACTATCCCACAGCCACCTCGAATCTCGGAAAAGTCTTCGTCTCGGTCGAGGGCGAGGACCCGGAAGTGGTCTACAATGTCCCGGCAAGCCTCATGACCGTATTCCCCGGCGAACATCACGGTCTCCATTCGCCTCCCGATATCTTCGGAGTAGCTGCGAATACCTACCGTAACCAGCAGAATGAGGGCGGAAACGATATTGTGTTCCTGAACCTCCAGGCGGCCCGCCTCGGATTTCTCGATCTCGACAGGTTCAAACGTCAGATCGACTACTGTCTTCTGCCGAACGGAACCTGCGTGGACAAGGTGCTTCAGATTCACGGCCGGTATACGAACAATACGCCGTTCGATTTCATGGAGCGCATGGGCATCTGGTTCGAGAACTTCGCCCTACCGGTGGTCATCAACGAGTGCATGCTCCAGAGCTATACCGGCGAGCTCAGATTCTTCCCCAACTGGCCTGAAGACAGGAAAGCCGAATTCCGGTCGCTCAGGGCAGTTGGTGCATTCCTCGTGAGCGCGTCATGGCGGAACGGCGCTGTCGAATGGATCGAAGTACTGAGCGAGGCGGGAGGAGACCTCCGTATTATCTCGTCCTGGGTGTCCGGAGCGGTATTGACGCGTTCCACCGGGGAAAGATTCCCTCTGACCGGTGAACTGCTGAGGGTAACGACACAACCGGGTGAGATGCTTCAATTCAGGGAAAGAGAAAAATGAAGTTATACCATTCGCATAAAAACTATTTCCTCTCATGCGTAATCATGAATCGGACACACCTGAGGACAGGACCATAATCACATAAGGAGGCCGCAATGACCGAATACCTGAACGGCCGGGTAATCGTCAAAGTCGGCGATATTACCGAAGAAAAAGTCGATGCTATAGTCAACGCCGCCAACTCGTCGCTTTTGGGAGGTGGGGGAGTGGACGGCGCCATTCACCGTACCGGAGGACCGGAAATTCTCGAGGAATGCAAACAGATACGGCGGACGAAATACCCTGACGGGCTGCCGACCGGCCACGCGATTGCCACGACTGCGGGACGGCTCCCTGCACGGTATGTGATCCATACAGTCGGGCCGATCTGGCGCGGCGGCGGACATGGTGAAGAAACGCTTCTCGCTGAATGTTATGCGAATTCGCTCAGGGTGGCGGTGCTCAGAGGCTGCTCGTCCGTGGCGTTTCCCGCTGTCTCGACTGGCGTCTATGGTTTCCCGAAAAAACTCGCCGCGAAAGTTGTATCGGGAGCGGTCAAGGCATTTCTCGAAGGGAACGAGACGATTTCCCGGATAGTGTTTGTCTTTTTCAGCGATGAAGACGCCCTTAATTTTAACCGTGAGCAGGTATTCTGACATTTACTAATGCTTTTCAGGGTGTTTGTTCGAATTCTTTACCCATGTATATTCTTAAAGGAGGGATCATGAAAAACAGCAGTTTTATCAGATGTGTACCGGGTATTGTTATGTGGTGCACTCTCATGGCGGCGGTCTTTATCGGTGAAAGCACAGCTCAGACTGATGTGCGGACCGAAATCTTGATACCCGACATCCCCGGGTATCTGACCCTGAAATGCGATTTTCACACCCATACAGTTTTTTCCGATGGTTCTGTCTGGCCTTCCATCAGGTCTGCCGAAGCCTGGCGTGAAGGACTCGACGTTTTCGCAATCACCGATCACATCGAATACACACCCCACCGGGCGGATATCCCCGTCAACTACAACAGGTCCTATGAAATCGCCCGCAAAAGCGCCGACCCGCTCGCGGTGATCTGCATCAGAGGTGCTGAAATCACCCGTGACATGCCGCCCGGCCATTTCAACGCCATCTTTCTCGAAGATATCAACACGCTCAATACACCTGATTTCCTGAGCGCGGTCAAAGCGGCTGCCGATCAGGGCGCGTTCATCACCATGAATCATCCCGGCTGGACAGGACAGCAGCCTGACGGTGTACCGAAATGGTACCCGATCCATACCGAAATATATGATAACAAGATGCTGCACGGCATTGAAATCGTTAACGATAAAGACTATTATCCGCTCGCACACCGGTGGTGCCTCGATAAAAAACTGACGATGCTCGGCTGTTCGGACATTCATGGAACAACAACTCTGGAATTCGGCACCGAAACCGGCGGACACCGACCCATAACGCTCGTCTTCGCGAAGGAGAAAACACCCGAAGCGGTCAGAGATGCCCTTTTCTCACGCCGTACAGCGGTTTACTGGAAATCGACGCTTATCGGGGAGGAAAAATTCCTTCGGCCTATATTCACACGCTCTATCGAGGTTACGACCACTAAGACTGTCATCGAGGGAAGGGGCTCTGCAACGGTGCAAATCAGGAATATGTCGGATATCCCGTTTGAGCTCGAGTATATGGGTGGATTGACAGAGTTCTCGGTACCGGCATCGATTACGATTCCGGCCGGAAAAACTACCGTCATGACAGTCAAGGCAACTGCCGATACACGCCCGGGATCACAAACCGTCAAACTCCCGTACCGTGTAAACAATCTGTATATTGAACCGGAAAAAGGCATGCCCGTGGAATTGAACATAAACGTCAAATACGTACCGGAAAAAGCACCCACCCATGAATGAGCGGAGATTGTGACATCTCAGGATTACCTGCAGTTCGCGGGGGCTCTGACGTACCATATGAATTCATTGTCTCATAATATGCATAAAGATAAGATTGACAAGAAAATACGACAGGATTAACAGGATTGACGAGATTAACAAGAATGAAAATACTATATAAAAAATATCATGTAAATCTTGTAAATCCTGTCAATAAAAAATGTAAATCATGTCTATCAGTAGATGGTAAGAAAAGAATGGGAGATTGCCGGTAATACTTATATTTCTTGACTTTTTGCTGAAGTTATGGTATTATAAACACTGAATATCTGGATTATGTTTTGTGTCCCCTCGAAGCATAATCCCATTGTCAGAAGAGGGGGTTTTTGATGTACTCCTCAAGAATACATCGCACAGTAAAGGAGCACTATGCCAACGGGTAAAGTCAAATGGTTCAATGAACAAAAAGGGTTTGGATTCATCACCCCTGATGATGGCAGTGACGATCTGTTCGTGCATCACACAAGCATCATGGTCGAGGGGTTTCGCAGTCTTCGTGAAGAGCAGAAGGTGGAGTATGAAGTTGGAGAAGGTCGTAAGGGTCCTGTTGCCAACAATGTTCGGCCTTTATAAGCGAACCATAGATTGAATTCTTCAAAGCCCCTGTCCTCATGCAGGGGCTTTTTTTACACCTGAATACACGGTCCCATGCCCATTATAATAAATCCTATTTGTCAGAAAAATGGTTAAAAGCTTTTTATATATAATAATGTGTTCACTTGGGCATATCAATGGATATTTGTACATGTGATTACCCCCATTAATTAATGAATTGCATTCTTCCTTTTCCTCCGGGCACTCAAAGAAAAGTCACCTTTCACAAGGCACTTTGAAAAAAAATAGGGTATAGCCAGCAGATTTTTTCAGCACATTGATATGATAATTTTCTATATTAGTGAATAACCAGACGGGCCCATGAGCATGACAGATGGCACATCGTACTCAAACGCCATGACACAATATGATAACTGATAATCAGTATTTTGTTATATCCCTGAAAAGGAGTGGAACGTGAGACCTCTCGCTGGTATTCTCGCCATTGTCCTTTTGTGTGTGATTTCCGGATGCGGCACGAACGTGTATTCGGTGAGGCTCGACCGGTCCCGTATGCTGGTGCAGAACAGTGACTTTGAAACGGCCATGCGGGAGTTGACAGCTTTGATACGTGATTTTCCGGCTGAACCTGAGCCCTGCTATTACCTCGGCATCGTGCAGTATTCCCGGGGAAATTACAGGGAGTGCCTCCTGAATTTAGACCGTGCGGCCAGGCGGGGATTTTCGCCGTCGTTCGAGTTTAATTACTATACGGGACTCTCGCACTTTTATACAGGCGATTTCGCAGGGGCGGAAAAAAGCCTGAGCACCGCGGTTTCAATGCGGTCCACCGGCGAAGCCTGGCGATACCTCGGGATAGCACGGTACCGGCTTTCGGATTACAAGGGTGCGGTCGAGGCGTTCAGGAATGCTGCGCTCGGGAACGATGCCGGGGGTTATGTAATGTACGGTTCGGCGTTGTTCAAACAGGGATTGAACGACGAGGCGCTCGAGGTGTTCATGAAGGCGTTCAATCTCGAGCCCGGCGACAGCGACATCGTCTTCCGAACTGCCGGACTCCTCATGCTCAACGGCATGGATGACGAAGCCGCCGCCCTGTATGAACGTATTCCCGAAGGCTCGGCCTATTATCCCGAAAGCCTGTACAACCGGGCAGAAGCGTCCATCCGCCTGAAAGATTACTCCACAGCGGAAGCCCTGCTCGACGAGTATCTCCGAATCCGGCCAGGCGATCCCGAAGCGCTGTTCAACCGGGCTTCCTGCGCCATTCAGACGGGTGATTATGTTTACGCAGCCGGTATACTCGAGCGCCTCCTGGAACACAGGAGCAACCGTGTCAGGACGCTGTACAACCTTGGGCTTGCCAATTTTCACCTCAGGAAATATCCCGAAGCGGTCCAGTATCTTTCAGAGGCGGTCGGTCTCAATTCTGGAAACGCATCGTTCCTGTACGCGCTGGGACTAGCCCTCTCAGAAGACGGGGACAAAGATGCGGCTCGTGAGCACATGAAAGAGGTCTTGAGGAACGACCCGGGGTATACCAATGCGTCGGAGTGGCTTGAGAGAAACCGGCCCCATGAAGTTGACGTACAGAATGAGAAAAAGTAAAATCCATGCGTTTATTTAAATTGACTTTCAATCTCTAAATATTTATGTTAACAACCTTCATTATATGTCCCCTTCGTCTAGTGGCCCAGGACTCAAGGTTTTCATCCTTGCAACAGGAGTTCGATTCTCCTAGGGGACGCCACAATTCAGAATGACCGTTTTTTTTCATTGAGATACGGTCATTTTTTATTTTTTTGGAAAATCTTTGTTGCGGCTGATTGATCGTGTATACTTTGGTACAATAAGGAGGGAAAGGAAACATGATAAATTCACCGACACACTTTATAAGGAAAGGAGTATGCACGTATGTTTTGTATAAAAGGCAAAAATAGTAACAGTTATGTGAGATTACCAAGTATAGTGTTTGTTAGTTATTCTATAATCTTTTGTGTTATAAATAACTACGGTATAAGCAGTGCGGATGAAACAGCATCCGGCATGCCTGTTCCGTTTAACGGGCATGTTTCTGGCTACTGGACGAACGATTCACAGGCGATTTACCTGTCGGATATGACACGGTGCGAGCCATCAACCGCCCTTGCTTCAGGGCTCAGTAAAGGCCGCTGGAAAGTAATTCCCTATGAAACAGTGGATGGAATGGTCGGCAAGATGGTTTGGGCTTCACCCAATACCGGTGCGCCGGAACTCAGTCTCCCGCTTCCTGTTGAAGGATGGTATGCTATCTACCTTGGAGTATTCAGCTCCCCTGCTGCTTACAGTAAGCTCTGGTTCAAGCTTGATACTGATCCTGCAGCGGTTCCCCGTCAAAATAATCTGACAAGTTTTGATGACAACGGGAGTGCGGAGGAGATTTTCTTTAAAGCGGCTCATTTACAAAACAATAGTCTTATCATTCGTCAAAATAACGGTTCATGTTTGACAAGCGGCGGGATAGTCTATGTCAAACTCATTCCTCTGACCGAAAATGAAATTACTTTTCTGCTCAATGATCGAAATGACCGATCGCATAAGACTCTTGTGTTAAAACATGATACCGAGGCGGTCAATATGTATAACGGTTACCAGACGGAAGAGCACATTCTTTCGGCAATTGAAGTTCTCCGTGACACCGATTTCGGTACCATAATCATTGAACTGAGTTATCCGGGGGTATTTGATTTTCATGGTGACATGCGAACAAGAGATGATGCCGATTATGCCATGGTTGAAAGCAAGGTGTTACATGAATCAATTAAAGTTCTGGAAAGCAAAAATATCGATCCAGTTAAAGTACTTATCGATGGTGCTCACAATATCGGGATTAAAGCCGTTGTTGCCGTTCGCCCGGGATTCTGGGGATTCTGGCACGAACCCTTTGCCGGGCAGGAATCACCCTTTTATAAAAATAATCCACAGTGGCGGTGTGTCGATCGCGATGGGACGATTGTAGAACGGATGAGCTGGGCGGTTCCGGAGGTCAGAAAACACGTCATTGATTGTCTTGTTAATGCGGTTGCTCTTGGGGCGGACGGTGCTCATATTCTTTTCAACCGTGGGTATCCGTTGGCATTGTACGAAAAGCCCGCTGTCGATATGTTTATGAAAAAGTATGGTGAAGATCCACGGACAATTGACGAGTCTGATCCCCGAATTGTGGAACTCTGGTCGGACATCATAACCACTTTTTTCCGTGAATTGAGAGCACGGCTCGATGAGGAGGAAGCCAGGCGCGGTGATGGGAAACGCATCGAGATAAGTGCCACGGTCTTAGGCAATGGGGAATTCAACCTGCAGTATGGGGTCGATGTTGAGCGTCTTGCATCGGAAGGTCTGATTGACACAGTGTATCCTTTTAAATGGAACTGGGGTGCAGTAAAGTTTGGTATATGGGATTTTACCCATGGTGTTTTTCAGAAAAAATACGATAGTATTACCTATAAGTTGGATTATTTCAAAAATGCCTGCGGTAAATATAATGTACCGTTCAAACCATATTTCTGGGGCATACCGGACATAAAAGACCGTCTCACAGAAGCTGTCGGGTATTATGAGAGCGGTGCCAGTGGATTGGCGGCCTGGGATGCGGGATACAATTGCTTCGATATGCATGACTGGTTCATCTTGACCCGTATGGGGCATATCGAGGAAACAAAAGTACGCTCGCAATCGGAACTACCACCCAAAATTTACAAAAGATTTCATCGTTTGGGTACCCATATAATGGACGGCCGGTTTCCGGTCAACTGGGGCGGGTGATAATATCAGGAGGTTCCTCGGATTTTGAAATTATCAGGGCAGTCCCGCACAGCACTGATCGATTTATGATTGCGGATTGCGGATTGCGGATTGAACAGAAAAGATAAAACGTTGCTGAATCGTTTCCGGGAGTACCCGTGCGAGTCTCTGCGCAAGCGTATATCCGGACGAGTTCAACAACCCTTCGGGGGCTGTAATTATCGCCCATGCGAGGAAGAGTCCTATCGCGATGAATACTACTCCCATTCCGATGCCGAGAAAAAATGCTTCGCTGTCGAATCGCGGAGACGAGTTACTTTTTTTTCTTATCTGCATTACCTCTATGCTGGGCGAAATCTGTAATGTGCGGCATTTATGGTGTAACAAACGCCTTTCATGATGTCAGGAGGTGCTTTAAGGAAGTTGTTTTTTCCAATGTTTCTCAAGTCGGCTAATGCTACGGGTAAGCGGTTTCAATGAAGCGCATCGGAATTGCAATCCTACTTCAACCGATTGTTAAGCAATTTCCTTTATACTATTTTTCCTTTTCAATATTCATAAAAAATGCTGCGGGAAAACGGTCTGGAAAGCGTCTCCGTCGTTTAAATGAAGCAGCGAGGGTGGTTGCACCGACCGCCGCTGCTGCAGCGCCGACAAATAACCCATGTCCTGCTGCAATCAAAGGCCCTGCTGCTAACAAACCAGCACCGACTTCACCTCCAAAAAATTTTAAAAGGTCTTGATCTATTTTCTCCCATTCCTCTTCTGCCAAAGAAATCTCTTCTCTTAATTCTTCTGCAAACAATCTGGCATTTGTTTCGTCAAATGGTTCTTCAGTTCGTGCATGTTTCCAAACCTTTAACAAAAAACTACGAAGTGATTCCAAACGACCTTCATTTCTTAGTTTCAGCGCATGTTCCAACTTGAGATTGTTGAGAAATTTGAGAGGTGACTCCTGAAATGCTTTGGCAAAAGGCGACCAAACACGACTCTCTGCATTGTTTAAGGAACGGTCAATTTCTAACTCCCGCCATCTGACATACAAGTCAGTTACGAGGTAAGAACGTGTGAGACTAGCAGTTAATTGCGCAATATCATAACTAGCCCCCGTAGACATCAAATAGAGTTGACCAGATTCTGAATCTGGCCCTATTGGTTCTAAAAAATTAGGATCACGTTCTCGTTGCTTATGCACATATTTCAAGAAATCTTTGGCGGTATAACCGTCTTTTTCCAAACCTTGCTTTTTTATCAATCCTTCGATATAGGAATCTGGCGCGCTTAGTAGCAACTCAGTATGCGCCAGTCTTTTCATATGTCTATTTTTCATTTCCTTAATTGAAACTTCAGAAGCCTCTTTTAACTCTGCTATTTCTTCAAATTTTCGTTTCTGCCTATTCATTGACTCCCAATTCAAGCGCGAGTCAAAATCAGCAGGAGTTCGTATGACCTCTATAATTCCAGTTTCAATCCAAGGAAGGAGTGACAACCAGAAATTAACATTTTTTAGGGTTTGGGTCCTGTATTGATACGGTTCAATGATTGGGTTGTATTCATCCCTTACGCTCTTGGGGTATATGAAAGGATCAACGACGAGAATCTTATTGGCATAAATTGAATGTCTTATTATACCTCTTAAAATATATTCAATGTCGTAATCTCCAATATACAGTCCTGAAACATCGTCGGATGTTGATTCAAGAATGGTTGTAATGTCCGAATCTGGTGGCCACGCTTCCAAGATTGCTTCGTGAATCTCACTAACAGCCTTCTTTGTGAACCCTTTTTTGTAATCAGAAAGATTTTTAACTTTTCCTTCATCAAGTTGCAGAATCTCAGCCAGCCTATTAACAAAATAAATATTACGGCCTCTTATAGATAAATGAGACCTCCAATCCTTCCCTGAGAGGAAAACATCATTCCAATCGACCTTTCCGACGCAGCACTGTTTATATTTTTTACCTGTACCGCAAGGGCAAAGGTCATTACGACCTATCTTTCTACTTTTTCTCATTGGATATCAGTTGTTTAACGTCAGGAGTCAGGCGAGCGTGTACCGCGTCACCTGCACTCCTTGGTTCGGTCTTAGATTCCTATTTCGTCAAGGGGATGTGGCCTGCCGCCACCCACGCGCCCAGGAATGCCATGATCAACGAAAGCCCACTGCCGATCAGAAAGACGTTGTAAGTTGCTCTTTCATCCCCTCCCCATCTCTTCCATTGGGACGCCACTTTCAGGGCCAGCCACACAGCAAAAAATCCCGGTTGGTTCACAAGAAACGCCGTGGTGTACAGGAGGCGTTCGACAATGCCCACAGGTACGGTCAGGATTCCCGGCTTCTTGCCGGGGATTCCTTTCTTCGCCAGATAGCCCCAAGTGCACTTATCAATGGTGAGCCAAAGCACGATTGCGCCCCCGAACATCGAGATCGCATACCCAGCGACAATGCCAATCACGTTCATATTGTGGCCTCCTTTTTCTTGTGACCCAACTATGGATTATACAGATCATGTATAAGAACCTATATAGAGCTCATAGAGCTCTATAAACCCCCAAAGAAATATCAGAAAGAAATGCGTATAATTATAAATATCAATCTGTTGAGACATAAGGTACAAAAATGTCTCGGGATTATTTACAGTGTAATTCCTGCACTGTTATATCGGAAGAAGTATATACACATTTTCACGCCTTGTCAAGTAAAATGCTTATTAAAAATTGATAACCGGATTAAAATATTCTTATCGGATTATCCCTTTAAATCAGCAAAGGTGTTAAAACTATCAATATTTGTTCGTTAAAAAAAGCCCCCTTTCCGTCCTTACGGACACCTTTCCCCCAATGGGGGCAAGGACTTCACCAGTTACACCATAGTGGAAGAGTTGGGTGGTTTGCCCCCTTTGGGGGAAAATACAAAAGGGGGCATTTCTTATGTAATATAAACAGTCGCACATAGTATGATATACCAGGCTTAATAAAAGGGATAACCGGGTATTCTTACATGTGTGAATAATTCGAGCTAATCATGTTCATCGATCAGGGCGTTCAGACGTTCACGGTAATACCTGAATTCTTCCCAGTGCACATCGGGCGGTATCAGATGATCCCCGAACGGTATGTATCCTCCGGTTTTCAGCACATCGGCGACCGGCTCGAGAATCTCTTCGATCCGCTGTTTCCCGCGCCGTATCTCCGACTTTGGTATGCCGCCCATTAACTGCAGGTGCGGGAAGGTGCTCCTGACCCTGCGGAGATCCATGCCGCAGCTCGCCTCGATGGGGTACATGCCGGTCACGCCGGCTTCGATAAAGAGCGGAATCAGCTCGAAACAGTCACCATCGGTATCGACGAATATGGTCTTCACACCGTGCTGTTTCAGAAAACCGGTCAGGCGCCTGTAATAGGGAAGCATGAATTCCCTGATCATCCCGGGCGACACCATCGATCCTGTCCCGGCGGATATGTCCTCCCAGACGACAAAAAGGTCCACATCAACCTCGGAGAGCACCTCCTCGTACACGGCGAGCCAGAGGTCGGTGAACGTTGTCTGAATGTCATGAATCAGTCCGGGCTGGTCGAAATAGTTATAGAACAGGTGTTCGTAGCCCATCAGGTGCGCCAGGGTCCCGAAATAGCCATGGGGGTACCCTCCCAGTGTGACCACATGATCCCCCGAGCGGTATTCATCGACGAGGCCGCTCCAGTTCGCGGGGAACCTGTCCCGGATGGAATCGTGACGAAGGCGTTCTGCCTTCAGCCGCTCCCACCCGTTCCAGTCATTGAGCACATTTTCGACCGCAGAGGGGATAACCCCGGATTTTTTCAGGAACTTTCTTTTAACGCCGTCTACATCGGTGTAAACAAGCTGTTCGTCATTCTCCTCATGAATTACAACATCGAACATCGGATGGAAGAGCAGGTTGACATCCACCAGCCGCTGCCCGGTGTCCATACCGAGCGCATCCTTCACATCGGTGTCCTGCGCGAACCCCTGGGTCGGCTCGTAGAGACCGCCGCCGAGCACCGCGATACCTGCGGGGAGCCTGCCCCCCCTTATCGAATTCCAGCATGTGGTATAGAGCGATGATGTGGGGGTGGAGATTCCGCGGGGAAGTTCCGGGTACCGGCGGCGGGACAGACCCTCGTCGTACCAGGTGTCGATGGTTTCGCCCCAGTACCCGAATTCCCATTTGGGAGCGCTCACATCCGTATTGAAATGTTCCATAACTTCTTTGAACCGTTCACGAACGTTCATCGGCGTCCTTCCATGTCAATAACGTTATACCCTGAAAGTCAATACTCGTGTTTCCGTATCGAGATAAAAGTCAAATCCGATGCTCCGGTTATAGAGGAGGGTGATAAACTCCGGATAATCATATTCCGAGGGAGGCAAGGTAATTCCCCAGGCCAATCACCGCTGTCGATGCAATTAGAATCAGGATGCCGGAAAGAATCAGCACCATCGTTTTTCTTCCGGCTCCCTTCCATTCCCTGAAAAACAACCCCCAGATGTTGCTGAACACGATAATGAACGCCATGTGGATGCTCCAGCTGGAGAAATCATAGGCCCCCATTTTTGTCGTGCCCATCCCGTAGAACATGAACTGGCAGTACCAGACAGCGCCGGCACATCCGGAGAAAAAGTAGTTGTTCGCGAGCGTCCTTGCCCCGCCAGTGCCGTAATCACGGTGCGAGCGGTTCCTGATATTGAGAATCAGGCACCAGACCAGGTTTGTCGTGAATCCGCCCGCCATGATCAGGATAAACACCGGCCCGTTCTGCCACAGGGATTTCGTTCCGAGGGCGACCGCATGCGCCGCGACCGGTTTCCCCGCAGTAATCCCGAACGCGAAACACGCGCTCATGATCCCGCAGATAATGGCTATCCACACACCG
>Ga0315284_10004246_pt1 | contig 20380 bp, 12 predicted proteins | sample YL17G09_16_MG_FD_203696 | JGI IMG/M metagenome (GOLD analysis project Ga0315284, IMG submission 203696) | Sediment microbial communities from Yellowstone Lake, YNP, Wyoming, USA - YL17G09_16 | ecosystem: Environmental > Aquatic > Freshwater > Lake > Sediment | place: USA: Wyoming | collected...
GCCGCTGCAGGCGCCAGAAAAGTACCTGGACCGCTTCAACCACATCGAGGACAAGACCCGGCGGTCCTACGCCGCATTGATCAGCGGCATGGATGACGGCATCGGGCGGGTGCTGGCGACGCTCAGGGAGCTGAAGCTGGACTCCCAGACCCTGGTCTTCTTCCTGAGCGACAATGGCGGGCCGACGCAGGTCACCAACTCCTCGAATGCCCCGCTGCGCGGCGCGAAGGGCCAGGTGTACGAGGGCGGCATCCGCGTGCCCTTCGTGGCGCGCTGGACCGGGCGGCTGGCGGCGGGCAAGCTGTACGACCATCCCGTGATGGCGCTGGATATTTTCCCGACCGCCGCCGCGCTGGCCGGCGCCCGGCTGCCGCAGGAGCTGAAGCTCGACGGAGCAGACCTGATGCCGCACCTGCTCGGCAAGTCGTCCAGGCCGCCCCACGACCGCCTGTTCTGGCGGACGGCAGGCGGTGAGGCATTCGCCGTCCGCGAGGGCCGGTACAAGCTGGTCAAGATTGGGGGACGTACCGAACTGTACGATCTCGAAACCGACATTGGCGAGACCAGGGACCTGGCCCCAACCATGGCGGATCGGGTGAAGAAGCTAGACCATGCCCGCGAGCAATGGAACAAGGAATTGGCAGCGCCGCTGTTCGAGAGCCGCCGCGCTGCAAAGAAGAACAATTAAAACCGGGGGAAAGAGAGTGTAAACGGGAGAATGATTTGCTCCAAGAAACAACGACTGACGAGGTTGCAGGGCGCGGCTGGCGTGTCAGGAGCTGCGGACGAAGGGGCCGGCTTTCACATGGCGGAAGCCAAGCTCCAGCGAGATGATCTTTAGTTGCGCCAACTCCGCCGGCGTGTAACAGCGCGCAATGAGCAGGTGCTTCTCCGACGGCCGCAGGTACTGCCCGATGGTCACAATATCCACCCGGGCGTCGCGCATCGCACGGCCCGGCCCACATCCTGTGCCGGACGGCAGCCGAGGACCCCAACCAGCACGCACCTGGCTGGCCTACGACGCGACATGGCCTCTATGTTCTTCGACCAGGTATAGCTGGCCTGCAGGGTATAACCCTGGCTGAAGCGTTTCTCGCTGCGCATCTGCAGTGCGTTGCACCATGAGGCGCCAACATTTTCCGAGGCGATGACGCTGGTGAGCTGAGGCATCGGGCGGACTAACTGGCTTCGCCCACTCGTCTTCTTCACGCCTTTCAACAGCAGCGCCCGATTATTGGGCGTCGACGACGCACCGGAACCCGACTGCTCCGGAGCGGTCCTTGCTCGGTGCCATGAGCAGGTACTTTCCGTGTTCGCTCAGTCTATGGGCTTGAGGGAAGTACCAGTGCGAGCCTTGCGGCTGATAGTAACTGCCTCCGCGCAAGATCGCCGCACGAGTGTGATCGTCCACGAACTCGTCGGTCCATTGCCAGACATTGCCAACCATGTCCCGGACCCCGAACGGGCTTGCGCCGTCTTCGTGCGAATTGACGTCGGCCGGTCCCGTCATAGCCCGGCCGGTTTGGGGTGGGGGGATTCGGGCAGCGTCGAATACATTGCCCCACGGATACAGGCGTCCATCCGTTCCTTGTGCAGCGTATTGCCACTCCCATTCGTGCGGCAGTCGCTTGCCGGCCCACCTGCAGTAGGCGCGGGCGTCTTCCAGCGAGACCCAAATCACCGGCTTGTTCCCCCATTCATTCGGATAAGTGCCGTCCTTCCAGTGCCTCAGGAAGTTGTGATCGTCGATGGGATGATACTTGGTGACATCAATGAATTGCTTGAATTGAGCGTTGGTCACTGGGTACTTGTCCATGAAGTACGGCGATATGGCTATCGTGTGGAGGTGATGCCGGCGGGGCGAGTTCTCCCATGGATACTGCACATCGACACCGATCTCGTTGCTGCCTTCGATCTCGATTCCTGAAACCCGAAACTCGAAAGTCGCCGCTGGTATCCGGATCATTCCGGGCGGGGCAGCAGTCTTTAGTTCCGTCCTCGGGATGGCAGCCAATTGCTGCGATAGAAGCGGGCGCTCCCGAGAAAAGCCACTCAACGGCTGCTTCGCCAGTTCCTTCATTTCAGCGAGAAGAACGGGCAGCCCATGCCTTTCCCGAGGTGACGCAAACAACGCTGCGAACCCCTGCGCCTCCATCTCAAAGCTCAGAATGGCGTGGTCGCCCTTCATTTCGGGCTTCAACTCTGCGCCCTTCCAAACGTCGTAGTACCGCACGCCCGCTCTATGAGGCACCGCGATCTGTTGTCCTCTTACGTCGTATTCATTACGGTTGACCACGGTCCACAGCGTTTCCTGGTCTGAAGGAAACTTGCTGGCGAAAACGCCATACTGAAGAGTCGGAGTATGCGGTTCCCAATCTGGACTAGCCGTTAGATCGGCAAACTGCCGTTCGATCATGGCGACTCGGCGCAACGCTTCGCCATCGCGGGACGAAAGCTGGTTCCAGATGCCCCAGACATTCTCCCAACTTTCGAAGCCGACCCCGTTGAAGAAGGCATGCTGTAGATCGTCCGTTTTGTCGCGGGCCCATCGCCGGCAAAGGTGCACCATGTGACGGGGCTCGATCCATTTGTAACGGCTGACGGTTGGGATGAATGCGTATTTCCAGTAGCCCCAACCCATGTGGTTCCAAGCCAAAGCTTGGTCGGATTCCAGTCGGAGCTCTGGTTCCAGCGCCAGGGGGTGTCCAATCTGATCCGAGGCCTCACGGTAAGCCCGGGGGACGCCGAGCATCGTGTCGCCATTCAGGCCGTCGGCCCCGATTTCAGCCAATAGTTGAGCGGTTGCCATCCACGCCGAAACTCCTTCGCCGCGCGTGCCCTGGTCCCACGGCATCACGGGGAACAGCACTTTCACGCCGCGCCGGTGAAAATCGGCAACCATTTGGCGCAGGCCGCGGATACCTCCGGGCATGTCGCGCAGCAGATCATTCTGGTTACGGTCATCAATCCCAATGTTCGGGTAGACGTGCCAGATGAGCACGCTGTCGATTCCGCCGTATCGCTTTTCCACGTCATCAAGATAACGATCGACGGTGTACGTTCCTTTTGCCAGGTCATAGAAATAGCGGTCCTCGACCATCATCTGCGACTGAACGAAACTCTTCTGGGTCCACTTCAGTTCCGGCCGGTCGTATTGGGAACCGTCATAGCGGATGCGAACAAGGCGTTCCCGCCTCCAGTGCTGAATGTCAGCAAGCCAGGCGGCGAAACTCCCCCGATCGGGCGGGCCCGGGATCTCCTGTTCAACGGGTGGATACCGGACCTGCTGAGCGCAAAGGGCGGTTGCCAACGTCAGGAGCAAGAGTATGCGGATTAGAAAACTCATGCTGAATACCTTTCTTGGGGGCACGAATCTTGGCAAATAAGGTAGGCTGCTGAGCTACTACCCCGGAAAAGAATGCGGCGAACTGCACCATCTGGAAAGCGATCCCCACCAGTTGATCAACCGATGGAACGACCCATCCATGCAGGCGACGAAGCGGAGATTGAAGGATAAACTGCTTGATCGTGTCTTGGCGACCCACGACCCGCTTCCGGTGAGGGAAGAACTTTATTGACGCGCGCCCACCGAACTGGGACGATCCGCGCGCCACAATAGAACTCGTTTTCATCAGCGCATGGGCCGGATCGTGGATTCGCGCACCCTCAGCTCCGTCTCGAGTAGAATCCGCACCGGCTTGTCTTCCTTAATGGCACCGTTGATTCGGTCGAGCAGAAGTTCCATGCCGCGCTGCCCGATGCCGTAAGCTGGTTGTACTACAGTGGTCAGGCGGGGCCGAAACACCTCGGCGACAGTGAGTTCATCGAAACAGGCTACGGATGTGTCCTCCGGGCAGTGCAAGCCGGCCTCTCCGAGGGCCTGAAGCATGCCGAGCGCCATCATTCCGTTGGCAATAAAGACCGCCGTCGGCTTCCGAGCGCGGGCGAGCAGTTTTCGGCCGGCCCTCAGCCCGCCCTCGACCCTGAAGTCCTCATCGAGAACAAGGCTTTTGTCTTCCCGCACGCCAGCGTGAGCCAGAGCTTCGCGGTAACCGGCGAGACGGTCTTCCGCGTTGCACAGGGAGCGCGGTCCGCCTATAAACGCGATGAGCCGGTGTCCGAGCGAGAGCAGATGGTACATGCACTGCCGGCTGCCTTCGCGATTGTCCGATAACACGCAGTCGACATGCAGGCCGACCGGCGTTCGATCCAGACAAACAAGCGGCATCCCCGCCTGTCGGGTTGCTTTGATCTGGGCCGTGTTGCCCTTGCCCGGCGCAACCACGAGAAGCAAGCCGTCCACGCCGTGTGAACGGCAGGAAGCTATCGCTGATGCCTCACGGTCGAGGCGGTCGTCGGTATTGAACGTCGTCAGAATGTAACCGCTCCGAGCCGCGCATTCCTCGGCGCCACGCACCAGTTGCGGGAAAAAAGGATTGGTAATATCGGGGATAACCATCCCGATGATTCGCGTCTGCTTCGAACGCAGGCTGCGCGCCGCGGGATTCGGCTCGTACCGAAGTTTTTCAACCGCTCGAGCCACCCGCTCGCGCCTGGCATCGCTGAGCGAATCCGGATCGGTGAGATAGTTCGAGACGGTGCCGACGGAAACGCCTGCCTCGCGGGCAACTCCTTTAATGGTAGCCATTGGTTCGCACTCGCATCAGGCCCAACCGGCCCGCAAGCACCGAGTATTCCACGAATATCCCGGCCAGCAAAAACAGCACTGCCGCCGGGGAGCGTCGCGCTGCCCGGGCGGCGTCCATATCGACGAATTGAACCGATTCACTATACATCCGCATTTCAGGCTTGACAATATGAATCGGTTCATAATATAAACCGTTTTTTTACGGTGCGGCCGGAAGCAGCCGTTTTTGGCGGCCCGGTTCGGGAAGGAAACCATGAAGCCCCTGACGTTTTCCGTGCTCTGCGTCGCAATGCTCGGGATTGCGACGGGGGGGGTGGATCAAATCGTCGGCGCGGGTCACCGTCCTCGAGGGTCGGGCTTCTTATTGTTCCGTTGAGGAGATCAAAATGAGAGAGGTCACGTTCGTTCCGAAGCTTGGGCGTTGGTTGATTGCCTCCGCCTGCCTTTTCGTGCTCTTCTCCGGGATATTGCTGGCGCAGGAATTCCGCGGGGCGATTCTCGGCCGGGTCACCGACGCGTCCGGGGCCGTCGTCCCCGACGCGGTCGTCAAAGTCAAGAACGAGCAAACGAACGTCTTGGTGGAGACCAGGACGAATCAAGAGGGGAATTATCACGTCCCCTACCTGACGCCTGGCCGGTATACGGTTACGGTTGAGGCACGCGGGTTCAAGAGAACTGAGCAGCCCGGCGTCCTCGTACACATCAACGACCGGATCGAGCTCGACATACCGGTGCAAGTCGGAACTGCTTCGCAAAGCATCGTTGTGAATGCCGAAAATCCTATGCTGCAGACGGCCACGGCGGAACTTGGGCAGGTCGCTGACCGGGCCATGCTGGAACCGATATTGCTCACCAGCACGGTCATGAGTCTCGTCAATATGGCCCCCGGCGTCATTGCCGGCGCAGGGCTGGGGTTCGGCAACACCATGGGGAACGCTCAGAACGATATCGCGGCGAATGGCGGAAGCGGCATGCAGTCGGGGAACGATGTGACCATCGACGGTTCCCCGGCGCTGGCCCCCCGGCAGGCCGGCCTCGCCGTCGGCGTTCCGATGTCCGATGCCGTCCAAGAGTTCAAGATTGTGACTACCATGTTCGACGCCAGCCTCGGGCGATCCAACGGCGGCGCCATCTCCATCACCACGAAATCGGGCACGAACGAGTTTCACGGAAGCGCGTTCTACTACACACAGAACCAGAGCCTGAATGCCAACTCCTGGACGAATAATCGCAATGGCATAGCGCGTGCCCCGGTCGATACTTACGCCTGGGGCGGCACGGTCGGCGGCCCCGTCCGTTTGCCGCGCTATGACGGTCGCAACCGGACATTCTTCTTCTTTGCGTACGAGAAGGACCTGAACGGCCTCAACCAATCGGCACTGGCATTCGTTCCCACGGAGGCGATGAGGAAGGGCGATTTTTCGGAGGTCGCGTCCTCTTCCGGAGCTCCGCTCGTGATTTACGACCCGTTAAGCACCGTAGTCAACGCGGCGGGCACGTTCGTATCGCGCAACGCCTTCGCCAATGCCACAATTCCAGCCAGCCGCCTGAATCCGATCGGGCAGGCGGTGCTCGGAAAGCTGCCGCTCCCGAACATGAATGTCCGTCCGCGAATCAACACGCCCAATTGGAATTCGGCGATGGAGACGAACCAGGTGACGAACAACTGGATGGCGCGCGTCGACCATTCGCTCTCGGCCAAACACCGGTTGTTCGCACGGGTGGCCATGCCTCAGTATGCGGGCTTCCCAACCAACCCATACTTCCCAGGCGCCTATAGCGTGCAGCCGAACGGCACGACCAGCCTGAATAGCGACGTCCGCCATCACCGCGTGGTGAACCTGGAGGACACGGTCGTATTCTCCCCGAGCCTGGTCGGTTCCTTCCGGGCTGGGTACACTCGGGTTTTACACGACACGCATTTTGACGGCGATAACCAGGATCCGGCGGACCTGGGCCTGCCCGCCGCGATCACGGCGCACCAAATCTCTCCGGGCTGGCCCATCTTCGACATCGGCGGCGACGGAGCGCCCTTCATCGGCAGCCGTCCCCGCGCGAGCGTTAACGATATTTGGTCCTTCATCACCAACTTCACCAAGGTGAGGGGCAGCCACAATCTGCGATTCGGTTCCGACTACCGCGTCGTTCGCTGGAATGAACGGAATCCTGGCACCCAGGCCAACGGGCAGTTCACCTTCAACAACGCTCTTACACGTTCGAACCCGACGCTTTCGTCAACCGGTAACACGTCCGGCAGCGCCATGGGATCGCTGTTGCTTGGCCTCCCGGCAACGGCTTCGGGCCGCGGAATCGGCTATACCTCGCCGGTCTCGTTGCAGGTGCACTATGGCGGGTTCTTTTTCCAGGACGATTGGAAAGTCGCGCGCCGGGTGACGCTCAACCTGGGTCTGCGTTATGAGCTCGAGACGCCGCCAACGGAGCGGTTCGACCGGTTGCTCTATAGTCTCGATCCTGCGCTGAGCCTCGGCATTACCGTTCCCGGGTGGGGGCCTCTTCGCGGAGGCGTGCGTTTTGTAAACGACCAGGGCACAGGCAGGCGGCAGGGCGAATTAGACAAAAACAATTTTGGGCCGCGGGTTGGCATCGCCGTTTCGCCAGGGAAGAACCTGGTCCTTCGCGGCGGGTACGGTATTTTCTTTGCGAGCGGCATCAATAACATGGGCGGTGTGGAGACCGACGCCTCCTTTGGCGCCCTCACTCCTTATGTTGGATCCACGGGCAGCGACACGCTCCCGATTCCGGGCGTCAGCATCAGCAACCCGTTCCCCAATGGGTACGTGCAGGCTACCGGGAAGTCGCTCGGCGCTGCCACCGACTTGGGAAGCAGCGTCAGCTACCGGAATCCGTCCCGCGTCCTGCCGTACGTTCAGCAATGGCAGTTGAGCGTTCAGAAGCAACTCAGGGGCCAGATGCTGACCGAAATAGCTTATGTCGGCGCGCACAGCCTCAAGTTGTTCGAGGATCTCAACCTCAATGAGCTGCCCGACAAATTGCTCAGTAACGTAACGAACGTGCCGAACCCCTTCCTTGGCCTGCTGCCATCGACCTCGACCCTTGGTCAAGGTTCGACCGTCAGGGCGACGCAGTTGCTGCGCATGTATCCCCAGTTCAACACGGTGACTCAGCAACGGAACAACAACGGGCGGGTCCTCTATCACTCGCTGCAAGCGCGTGTTGAGAAGCGCCTATCACAAGGAGTGCAACTCGTAGCCAACTACACCCATTCGAAGTCGATGCAGTACAACCAATACAGCGCCGTGAACCCGCGCCAGTGGCGAACCGCGAGTTCGATCGACTACCCGAATACGTTTAACACCTATGTAACCTACCAGCTTCCCGTCGGACGCGGACGATACCTCGGAAAGAACTGGGGCCGCGCACTGGATACAGTGGCCGGCGGCTGGGGTACGGCCTTTATCGTGCACTACCAGAGCGGCGACCCGCTAACCGTTACCGATACAAACGGCACGCCGATTCCGATCAGCAACCCGACCACGTCGGGCGGCATGCACGACCGCATGGGCGACCGGATCGACCCGGTGACGCGCCTGCCCCTCAACCCGTTCTTCAGTCGGGATGTCTGGTTGCGCATGCCCAATTTCAGCATCTCGCCCGAGCCGCCTCTCTGGTCCTGGTTGAGGGGCCCCAGCCAGTGGGTGTCGTCGCTGACCATCTCGAAAACCGTACCGGTGACGGAGCGGTTTAAAGTCGATTTGAAAGTGCAGGCCAACAGCACGTTCAATCACCCGATTTTCAACGACCCGGCGACGAATTTGGCCAGCCCGGCAACGTTCGGCGTTATCACGTCCACCCGCAGCAACGCCTGCACGCGGACGATTACGTTTGGGGCCAAGGTGCGCTTTTGATTTCAGCGAGACGTGCGCCCTTGATGTTCTTTTCGGCCGGGTTCGCCCGGCATGGCCGTTTCCCACGCCATGCCGGGTAAACGAGGCGGGCTCATCCGTTCAGCACAACGGCCACGTTAAACGCGTAGCGGCGGGCTTTACGCCGCCAGTCGCGATACAAAGGGGTTCATGCACAACGTGACTCGCCGCAACTTTCTCAAAGCAACGGTCGCCGGTGCATCCGCAGTCCGGGCGCTGTGCGAAGCCTCGCCTGCGCGACGTCCTAACATCATCGTGATTCTGGCCGACGATCTCGGCTATTCGGATGTCGGCTTTCAGGGCTGCTTGGATACCCCTACACCGAACGTCGATCGCCTGGTGCGCGAAGGGGTGCGATTCAGCAACGGGTTCGTCTCGCATCCTTATTGCAGCCCGACACGCGCCGGCCTAATGACTGGGCGCTACCAGCAACGTTTCGGCCATGAGAACAACCCCAGGTATGACCCGAAAGACGAGGTCGCAGGACTCCCGGTCGACCAGGTAACCATGCCGCAGGTGCTTGCCGCTGCTGGCTACGCGACCGGGATCGTGGGCAAGTGGCACCTGGGCGCGGCGCCGAAATTCCACCCGTTGAAGCGCGGCTTCAAAGAACAATTCGGTTTCATCGGTGGCGGCCACGATTATTTCAAAGCCACGCCCGACTACCGCCGCGAATACTTGATTCCGCTTGAGCGTGACGGCAAGCCGGTGGTGGAAAACGAATACCTCACCGACGCGTTTTCGCGCGAAGCAGCGGCGTTCATCCGGCGTCACCGGAAAGAACCGTTCTTCCTCTACCTCGCTTTCACTGCGCCGCATACCGCAGCTGAAGCTATGCTGCAGGTGTCCGACAGGTATCTGGAACGAGTCGCCGGCATCGAGGACGAAAAGCGGCGCAAATTTGCGGCGATGGTCAACGCGCTGGACGAGGGGGTGGGCCAGGTACTAAGCGCGCTTGAAACCACCGGACTCGATTCGAACACGCTGGTGTTCTTCCTGAGCGACAACGGCGGCGAGATGAAAGTAAGCGCCGGCACCAACAGGCCCCTGCGCGGTCAGAAGGGGGAGGTATACGAAGGAGGCATCCGGGTGCCATTTGCGGCCCGCTGGTGTGGCCGCGTGCCGGCCGGCAAAGTTTTCGCCGACCCGGTGATTTCCCTCGATATCTTTCCTACGGCCGCCGCCCTCGCCGGCGCCCGCCTGCCCGCCGGCTTGAAACTCGACGGCGTGGACTTAATGCCCTACCTGGCAGGCAGACAATCGAGCGCGCCGCATGACCGCTTGTTCTGGCGGACCGGCGGCGGCGCCGCATTCGCCGTGCGCGAAGGCCGTTACAAGTTGGTCCGCATCGGCGAACAAACCGAGCTGTACGACCTGGAAACCGACATCGGCGAAACGAAGGACATCTCCGCAAGCCACCCGGAAATCGTAAAGAAGCTGGACGAGACGCGCGAACAATGGAACCGGGAGCTGAAAGCGCCGCTGTTTGAAAACCCGCGCCCCGCCGCGAAGAAGAACCCCTGAGCCGCAGATTTCGCAGATTCCCGATCGGCGAAATCTGCGCAATCTGCGGCTAACGGCCTGGAGCCAGCTTGGGCGCGCCCGTCAGCGCCACGTCTTCCCAGCGATAGAGCAGGAAATTGCGGGGGCCGCTGTTCATCACCACCAGCAGGCCGTTGGGGAACACAGGCCCGAGCGGGGCCGAGGTCACCTCGATGCCGTCGGTGGAGTCGGCGCCGCCGCGCACGCACTTGAGCATCGCGGCGTGGTCGTGCGGCCCGCCCGGTCCCCCTTCCCGCCGATAGATGTGGTAGTGGCTGTTGCCGGCGATCTGGTCGGTGCAAACGATGTAGCCGGTGCCGTCGTCGCGCGCGTAGATGGCGATGCCCTCGTGGTCGGCGGCGAACTCGGTGCGGCCGAAGTGGGCCAGCTCGCGGGCGGCCTGGGAGTGGTCGGGGTCGGCGTGCCACTTGTGGATACCGTTGCCCTCGTCGCCGTAGTAGACGTAGCCCAGGGCGTCGTCCACGGCGATGGCCTCGATTTCCTTCAGGCCGCTGAAGCTGCCGAAGCGGCGCACTCGGGTGGCCTTGACACGGCCGGCGCCGTCATCTTGCAGGCGGTACTGCCACAGATAGCCTTCCCGGGGGCCAGTCTTGGGGCTGATGATGGCGAACACAGCGCCGTCGCGCGGCCGGCGATAGAGCGCGATGCCCATGGGCTCGGCGCGCTCGCCGGTCTCGCCGTCGAGCACCGGCGCGCCGCCGCCCGAGGAAATGTCGACGAGCGGCCCGCCGTCGCGCGGGATCTTGAAGATGCGCAGCCGGTGCTGCAGCCGCTCGGTGGTGACGGCGATGTCGGTGGGTTGTCCGCCGACCGTCAGGCCGTACTCAACATCGACGTTATTCGGCCGGTCGAGCCCGGCGATGGTCTGCCGGATTTTGCCATCGAGGCCGAACACCACCAGCGCGCCTTTGGGCGCTTCCACCTTATTGGTTCCGATGATCAGGCTCTGCGCCGGGTCGGAAGGATTGACCCAAATGGCCGGGTCGTCCGGGTCGTCGGAGACCGGCGCGGTAGCCACGGCCGCACGAATATCAACGGAAAGATGCGGCGCGGGCTGCGAACAGGCGGCCAGCGACAGCAACAAGAGGATGATCAGGGATGTGCTGCTCGACATGATGGGAAATGAAACCACAAAGGCACCAAGGCACCAAGACTTCGTGTCTTGGTGCCTTGGTGGTGAAAAAGCCGCTGGGACCGGCAGGAATGCCGCTCCCTGCTCCATCCGGCTAAAAGTTCAGGCGTAGTGCGAGTTGAATCTGCCGCGAGGTGCCGGTGCCAATGGTGCGGTTTAGGCCGGAGCTGATGATGCCAAAGGTCGCCGGAGACGTGAAGTTCCTTCCTGGGTCGGCTGCCTGGGTGCGGTTGAAGATGTTAAAGGCTTCCAACCGGAACGTGATGCGCGTGTGTTCGGTGATGCGGTTGACTTTTTGAAGCGAGAAGTCCACCTGAGCCAGGCCGGGGCCGCGGCCGATGTGGCGCCCGAGGTTGCCCCAGGTTCTGCTTGCGGGAGCGACAAAGGCGGCCGTGTTGAACCATTGGGCGAAGGTCGAGCCCCCTGCCGGGTAGATCGAGGCGCCCGGGACGAGGTTGGGCCGCGGGTCGCGGCTGTTGCCGTCCGGAAGGTCGTTGCTGCTGCGCGCCATGGTAATGTTGAGCGGCCGCCCCGTCCGCATGGTCCAGATGCCGCTGATCTCCCAGCCTCCCACGATGCGCGCGGCCGGGCCGCTGTTCGCGTACTTCTGGCCAGGCCCGAATGGCAGCCCGTAGACCCAGTTGCTGGTGGTGGTATGCCGGATGTCGTACGCGCCGTTGCCGCGGTCGCAGGCTCGGCAACTGCTGTTCTGCGGCCGGCCGCCTTCGCCGGCGCCGGTGCTGTAATCGTTGATGGAGTGGGACCACATGTACTCGGTGCCCCAGGTGAGCCCGCGGCTCACACGCCGGTGCAGCGAAAACTGCAAGCCGTGGAAGTTGCTGTTGCCGTCCTGCCGCTTCTCGTCGATGCGGCCGAAGGTGGGCAGGAAGCGCGTCCGGGTCACGGGGTCCAGGCGGTTGATGTCCACACGCGCGAACAGGTCCTTGCCGACGCTGCCAACGTAGCCGACCTGGGTGACGAAGCCGGCCTTCAGGTTCTGCTGGACGTAGAAGCCCCAATTAATGCTATACAGGTCGCGACGGTCGCGCTGCAGAGAGCGGGGAGTAAGACCTATATTGCGGGCCAGGGCCAGGAACGGCGTCACTGGAAACGAGAGGGTCGGCGCTTCAGCCCTCGTCAGCGAGTAGTTGTCGGCATAGTTATCCAGGGACGTATTGACATCGTCCAGTTGGCCCGGACCGTGATAGACTCCGGCGCCGGTGCGAATGACGGTGTTGCCCTTCAGCGCCTTGGGCGCCCAGGCCAGGCCCAGCCGCGGGTCGAAGTTGTTGCGATCGGGGAAGTACCACGGCGACCCGTGCGCGCAGAACCCGCGGCATTCGAAGATATCGAACACGCGGTAGCGGTCCTTAACCTCCCTGTTCACTCCGTAGTACTCGTAGCGCAGGCCGAGATTCAACGTCAGCTCAGGCTTCAGCTTGAAGTCGTCCTGCACGAAGACGAAGTAGTACCACTTGCGCGTACCCAGTACGGCGTTGCCCGCGCCGATGGACACGGTGTCTACCGCGTTGTTGAGGAAGGCTGTACGGTTCGGGTAGCTGACCGAAAAATTCCCATACAGCGGATCCCCGAAGTTGCCATGCACGCGCCGGATTTCGCCGCCGATCTTCAGGGTGTGCCGGCCGCGCGTGATCGCCACGTTGTCGATCAGCGCATAAGACGTACCCGTCTCGACTGCCTTGTTATTATCGTTCAGCGATGTGAAACCGGAGATGTTGATCGTTTCTTTGAAGGGTCCAGTCGTGTAGCGGGTGAGGGGGGCACGGTTCATGCCCGCCTTCCACTCGTTGACTACGGTGGGTTTGAATATTCTCTGGTATTGCACGACGATGTGCGTCGGGCGCAAGTAAGCAATCTCGCGGTCTCCTGCCAGCGCCGTGACCGGTTCGTCAACCACGCCGTTGTCAGTGTTGAAACGGCCGTAGACGCTGTTGTTGTCGTTAAAGCGATGGTCTATGCGCAGCGTCCCGGAATCCTCCCGCCAGGAAGTCATGCGGTCCGCTTCATAGCGGTCAATGTCGGCATCGGAACTCCGGATATTACCCGCCGGATAGGCGTTCAGGATTGGCTGGATGCCCGGATTGGTGGCCCGGGCGCGAAACGCGGCGCTGGGCACGTCGGCGCGCAGCGTCGAGGAAACACGCTGCCGCATGCCTTCAAAGTTCGCGAAGAAAAAGGTGCGGTTCTTGATGAGCGGTCCGCCCACGTTGCCGCCGAATTGACTCAGCCGGAACGGCTGCCTCGCTGTATCGAAGGGGTTACGCGCGTCCAGATGGTCGTTTCGGAAGAACTCGAAGATACTGCCGTGCAAGTCGTTGGTGCCGCCCTTCGACACCAAGTTGACTTGCGCCCCGCCGGCCATGCCGGATTCGGCCGTATACAGACTGGAGTTCACCCGGAATTCGGCGATGGTATCGGTGCTGACAGTCAGGCGCAGATCCGCTTCCTGGGTCTGGTCTTTGACGCCGGTGGCGTCGAGGCCGTCGTACAGGAAGTTGTTGTCGTCGTTCGACCGGCCCGAGAACCGAATGCTGCCCATGTCGCCCGCGCCGTTATTCACAGCGCCGGGCGCCAAGGTCATCAGGCTGGCCCAGTGGCGGCCATTGAGCGGAATCTCCCGCATCTGCTGTGAGCCGATCACGGTGCCCACGGTGGCCGACTCCCGCTCCAGCGCCGCCGCTTGAGACTCGACCGAGACCGTCGTCGTTCCCCCGGCGACCTGCAAGGTGACGTCCAAGGTGCGGCTATCGCCGACCTGCAAACGCACATCTTTGACCGTCGCATCGTTGAAGCCCTTCTGCGACACAGTCACCGTGTAATTGCCGATAGGCAGGGAGGCAAACACATAATTTCCCGAGGAGCCGGTTTTCACATCGCGGTGCAAGCCCGTAGCCGACGACCTGATTTCCACCGCGGCGCCGACTATCACGGCCCCGCTGGCATCGCTGACGGTACCGACCAGCGTGGCCCGATCCGATTGTGCCAGCGCGCAGGAAGCTAGAACCAATAGAACGAAAACAAGCGACCAGAATCGCATGCCAACCCTCCTTGTTGCGCCCGTAGGCGCGTCAGTCTGCGGCTCCCTCCGGAGCTGCGGGCATTATGCCGCAAAGAAGGGAAAAGAGCGAGAAAAAAAATGCAAGCGTGTGCAATTGCGACTTCTCACTCGTCAATTCTCCAAGCGTAGGGGCGCCGCTTGCTGCGCCACCCCATGAACCGTTCGCCAGCATCGGCAAGGGTCGCAGCAAGCAGCGCCCCTACACGAAGCCGTCTCAGGGCGGTGACCGCACCACCCCAATCGTGTCTTCGCGATCAAAATCGGTCTCGAGCATGGCGGCCAGCGCCGTCACCGCAGCCGCTTCGTCTCCTCCCTCGGCCTCGATGGTGACCTCCATACCCTGCCCGGCGGCCAGCAACATCAAGGCCAAGACGCTCCTGGCATCCGCCTGCTGGCTGCCTCTAAGCACGCGGACGGTCGAGGAAAAGCGGCCCGCCGCCTGGGCAAAGATCGCGGCCGGCCGGGCATGCAGCCCGGTGCGGTTCAGAATTGTTACCGTTCTCGATACCATGTTTAATCCGCGGTCACCCGGCTCAGCAGCTCAACCACCTCCGCGGCTTCTTTCGACTTCAGCGCCTCAGATAACAAACTCGCCGCATCCGCTTTGCGCAGGCGCCGGATCGCCTGCTTGACCGCCGGGATCGAGGCCGGTGCCATGCTCAGCTCACGCACGCCCATGCCGACGAAGAGCGGAGCCGCCAGCGGATCGGCGGCGACCTCGCCGCAAATGGCGGCCCACTTCCCGGCCCGGTTGGCCGCCTCCACCGTAGCTGCCACCAGGCGCAGCACCGCCGGGTGCAGCGGCTGATACCACTCGGCCACGGCCGGGTCGGTGCGATCGGCCGCCAGGACGTACTGAGTCAAATCGTTGGTGCCGATGCTCAGGAAATCGGCCTGCTCGGCCAATTCCGCGGCCAACACCGCCGCGGCCGGCGTCTCCACCATCACGCCCAGACCAATAGGTCCAAGGTCGGACCGCTGCAACTCGGCATGGACGTGGGCAATCAGCTCCCTGGCGCGCCGCACTTCTGACACGTCGCAAACCATCGGCAGCAGGATGGCCAGGTTGCCAAAGGGTGCGGCGCGCAACAGCGCGCGCAACTGCGTCCGAAACATCGCTTCCTGACGAAGAGAGAGGCGGATGCCCCGCAAGCCCAGCGCCGGATTCTCCCCAGTGCGGAATGTGGAGTGCGGAGTGCGGAGTTCGGACTGCGGGCTCGGAAGCGCCAGATAGGCGGCCTCCTTATCTCCGCCAATGTCGGCGGTACGGATGACCACGCGGCGCGGCGCCAGCGCGCGAAGCACGGCGGCGTAGGCCTGGAACTGCTCTTCCTCGGAGGGCGGCGTGGTGCGGTCCAGGAACAGAAACTCGGTGCGCAGCACGCCAACGGCCTCGGCGCCGGCAGCCAGGGCGGCCGCGGCCTCCTTCACGCTGCCGATGTTCGCGGCCAGTTCCACGCGGAATCCATCGAGAGTCACGGCGGGAGAATCGTCGCCGGCGGCGGCCGCCGGGGTCTGGCGCCGGCCCGCATAGCGCGCCAAAGCCTCCTGGTCAGGCTCGACCAACACCTCGCCGCTGGCGCCATCCACGATCACCAGTGCGCCGGCGCGGAGCCGATGGCACGCGTCTTGCACGCCGATGACCAGCGGGATGCCGAGGGCGCGGGCCAGGATCGCGGCATGCGAATTCACGGCCCCTCGCTCGGTCACCACGCCAAGCTCTTGTTCCGTGTCCAGGGAGGCGATTTCCGAGGGGGTGGTGTCCTCGGCGCATAAGATCGCGCCGGCTCCATGGCCCGCGACCGGCGCCGCGTCCGCTTGCCCGCGCAGGTTGCGCAGCAGGCGCGCTCCCAAATCCCTGATGTCGTCGGCGCGGGCGCGAAGAAGGGCGTCGGGCAGCGCCAGAAAACGCGCCGCCAGTTCGGCCACCGCCCGCTCGACGGCCTGGCCGGCGGCAAGTCCGTCGCGCTCGATGTAGGCACGGATGGCGCCGGCCAGCAGCGGATCGTCCAGCATCGCCAGGTGAGCGGCGAAAATCTGCGCTTCGCGCTCTCCGGCTTGGCGCCTGACCGCTTGCGCGATCTCGGTCAACTGCCGTCGGCTTTCGGTCAGCGCAGCGGTGAAGCGGGCCGCTTCCTGTTGCCTGTCGCCGGGCGGCGGCTCGGCGGGCGGTGCAGCCTCGGCCGGGCGCACCACCACGCGGCCTGCCGCGATCCCCGCCGACGCTCCGGTTCCCTTGAGCACCAACATCTGTTGCGCCCCGCTCCTCAGCACTCCCTCAAAACCGAAATCACCTCTTGTTCATTCCTGGCCGCGCGCAGCTTGGCCACCTTTTCGGGTTGTTGCAGGATGGCGGCGATCGAGGCCAGCAAATCGAGATGCCGCTGGTCGCCGGCGCCGGCAAAACCGAGCGCCAGGTAGACGGTCTTGCCGTCGCCCCAATCGATGCCATCCGGGAACTGCACGAAAACCACCGAGTCCCGCATCACTTCGTTACGCACGGCGGCGGTGCCGTGCGGCAAGGCCACGCCCTCCGTGATGCAGGTGTTGAATTGCTTTTCCTTTTCGAGCATGCCCGCCACGTAGCGCGGCGTCACGTCGCCGCGGCGGACCATCACTTCTCCGATGGCGCGAATCGCTTCTTCCTTCGAGCAGCGGCAGCCGATCAGGATTTGCTCGGGATCGAGGCAAACAGGCATCGTGGCATCAAATGCACAGTGGGGAGCGCGGAATAAACTCCGCGCTCCGCATTCCGCATCCCGCATTTTAGAACACGAAGCGCAGGTTGGCCTGAATGATCCGCGACAGGCCGCGCTGGGCGCTGACCCGGCCGAACGCCGAGTTGCGCGGGTCGACGTTCGGCGCGGTGAAATTGGTGTGGTTCATGGCATTCAGCAGGTCCGCGCTGAGCTGAGCCTTCAAGCGGTTCTCGCGCAGTAGTTTGAAATTGCGGAGAATCCGCAAATCCAGGTTATTGATGCCGTCCATGCGCGCCAACCCCCGGCTCTGGGGAAACACCCGGACGTGGTAGGTGCCGGGCCGCTTGGCGCTGTCTTTCTCAAACGGCATCTTGGGGTCGAACCACTGGTGGAAATCCGTCTCCTGGATGGAGCGGTTGAGCGCCGTTCCAAAGTCTTTCATGTCGCCGTAGTAAAACTCGTTGCTCCAGGAGATGGGCGGCCCCGACTGGATCTGGTAGACCGAGCTGAGCTGCCAGCCGCCCACCACCTGGCCCAGAACGCTGCGGGCCAGGAAGCGTTTGCCCTGGCCGAAGGGCAGCTCGTAAATGGCCGTGAAGGCGAAGCGGTGCGGCATGGTGTTGGCGTTGGGGCGCCAACTGGGCAGCGGATCGAATTCGTTGGCGTACCAGTCGCGCGTCTGGCTGTCGGTGAAGGTGTACATGAAGTTCAGTTGGAGGCCGCGCGAGAAGCGTTTGTCGAGCTGCATCTCCAGCGCGCTGTACCGAACCCGGCCGTCGGGGCCGGCGCTGTTGGAGACGCTGCTGAACTGCGGGAAGGCGCGCAGCAACTGCTGAACTTGCAGGGTGGTGCCGGTAAACCGGCTCTGGTTGCTCAGGAAGTTGTAGAGGACCGCGTCGGAGGTGCGCAGCGCGGACAGGTTGTTAATCCGCAATGGGTTCGGCGCGGTCGCGTTCACGGCCGTGTCGACGGCGCTGTTGCGCACCGCGCCGGTGGCCCAGAACTGTTGCGGCAGCGGATCCATGCGGCGCGTGATATTCGTCTTGCTGTAAGAGCCCGTATAGCCGACCTCAAAAACCACGTTGCGGCTCAGCTCGCGCTGGATGGACACGCGCCAGCGCTGCTGGAACGCCGCCTTCCAGTTCTTGTCGATGAAGCTCACGCTTTGTCCCACCAGGGCCATCGGTCCCAGGGCATTCTGCAGCGGTTCAGTGAAGCGGGTGCCATCGGCTCGGACCGGGAAGGGGTCTTTTAGCGTGGTGGTGAAGGTGAGGCCGTTGTCAGGGCTGATCTGCGGCGAGGTGGCCTGGCTGTAGCCCGATTGATTGATGTCGAAGTTGGTGACGTTGTTGCTATCGAAGAACCAGCCGTAGCCGGCCCGCACCACGGTCTTCCGCGTTACCTGGTAGACCACGCCCAGCCGGGGAAGAATGTTCTTGGTTCCCGAACTGACGGTGCCGGGGCCGTTCTGGCCCAGGTAGCGGGTGCCGCCGCGAATCTTGAAATTGGCGGCCGGCAGTTGCGCGATGGGGCTTGTGGCGTAGGCGGCCTCCACCGGATCGCTGATCGGCAGCTTGTCGGCATAATAAAAACCGCCAGCCAGGCCGCGGTTGTACCGCTCGCTTGCCCCGCCTTCGATCTCCACCCGCAGCCCCAGGTTGAGCCGCAGCCGGCTGGTCAGCCGCAGGTCGTCCTGCACGTAAAACGAGGTAAACGGATTCACCAAGTACGAGGAATCGTTCGTGTCGATCGTAATGGTGCTGGGATAACCCATCATGAACGCCGCCCACTCCAGGCCCGTGTTGGAAGCCGTGGTGGTGTCGTTGGCCGCCCGTGTGTAAGCGTTGCCGAAGATGAACCGGCCCGAGGAATAGCCGGCGTTGTTGAAGGCGCGGTAGTTCTTCCGCGTGTCGAAGCCGAACTTCAGGCTGTGGTTGCCCTGCATGCGCAGCAGTTGGCCCTTCAGCGTGCCATTCGAGGCCCTGGTTACGTCTGCGATCGGGTAGCTGATGTCCACCAAATTCGAGAAGTCGACATAGGGCAAAATCGCATTGGCGCCGGCGCGCTGATCCAGGTAGGCCGGCAGGCCAACATCGGAAGGTTTGAACTGCGCCGGACCCGGCTGGCCGGAATACTCGATAAAGCGGTTGTAGGCGGCCGTGAGATTGAACACGTTGGTGGCGTTCATCGTCCACACCCAGTCCAGCCCGGCGGCCTTGTTGAAGCGGGTGGTGCCGCTGGAGTGCAGCCCGGGCACTGTCGAGTACGTCCAGTCCTGGGTGTCGGCCTTGCGCTGGTTCCAGTACCAGCGCCCGGAAACCTTGTGCCTGGCCGACGCTTCCCAGTCGATGCGGTTCAGCAGCGAGTGGTGCCGGTCGATTTTCGGCATGTTGGCCGCGAAGTAGTTGTTCGCGCCTTCCCGCGTCACCAGCCCGGCCACGTTGTTGGGCAGCGGGTAAATCTTCTCGTAGGAGGAATACATCGGATTCAGGATCGGAATGCCCTTGTTGTCCGGGAAGGGATCGCGGATCACGCGCGTCCCCGACAGCCGCGCCGTTCTCGGATCGTAGATCTGGTACAACGTCTTGTCGATGGCCAGCAGGTCGGAAAAGTCGCCCTTGCGCCAGGCCTCTTTGGGGACGCTCTTGGGCAGCCGGCTGGGCTGGTCGGTGCTGTTCGCGTAAATGCCGCCGTAGTTAAAGAGGAAGAACAGCTTGTCGCGCCCGTCGAAAAGCTTCGGGATGCGGATGGGGCCGCCGACGGTGGCGCCGGGGCTGTTGGAGCGCCCGCTCTGCTGCTTCTGTGAATCGGGGCTGACCAGGCCCTTCCGGACCGAGTCCTCCCACGCCAGGCGGGCGAAGTGTTGCGTGGCATTCCAGCGCTGCTGCCAGTGCTGGTCGTAGACGGTGCCGTGCAACGTGTTGGTGCCCGACTTGATGCTGAGGTTCACCGTCGCGCCCGAGGTATGCCCAAACGAAGCGTCGAAGTTGGCCGTCTCCAGGCGAAACTCGCCCACCGCATCGGTCGGCGGAATGAACGCCACCCGCTTATTCGAGCCGGTGTTGGGCGCGCCGTCGATCGAGTACTCGTTCATTCCCACTCCACCGGCTGTGTTGAACGCCGACGTCCCGCCGCCAGACCAAAGCGTGCGGTTAGCGTCGGGCGCGCCGGTCCATTGCATGCCTGGCGCCATGCCCTGCAGTACGTAGGGGTTCATGTCCGAGTACGGCAGCTCCATCACCTGCCGGTGATCGACCACGCGCCCGGCCGAGGCCGTGCTGGTCTCCAGCAGCGGCGCCTCCCCAACCACGTTCACGGTCTCAGCCAGGCTGCCCAACTGCAATTGGATATCGA
>Ga0315284_10004247_pt1 | contig 20377 bp, 10 predicted proteins | sample YL17G09_16_MG_FD_203696 | JGI IMG/M metagenome (GOLD analysis project Ga0315284, IMG submission 203696) | Sediment microbial communities from Yellowstone Lake, YNP, Wyoming, USA - YL17G09_16 | ecosystem: Environmental > Aquatic > Freshwater > Lake > Sediment | place: USA: Wyoming | collected...
TCCGACACTGTCGAGATGGCCGCGGGCGACAACTTCACCCACCATCAGAGGATGCCACGCGTATAGCAGTACCCACTTGCGCGGCCGGCCAAGGGCGACGAGCAGGCCCGGGAGCAGCAGCAGCGTTCCGATGTCGAAGAGAGCGAAGATCAGCTTCAGAGCGATGATGCGGTCGGTGGGGAGACGGTCCGACAGCGCGAACACATATTGCGTCACCGGAGGGTAGGCCGCCGGGACGTCCTGGAGCTGCACGAGCCGCCACACCCAATCGTGCAGGCGGGAAAGCCGCGGTGAGTTCGGCGGGTCGCGAAACGGGTTCTCACCCGCATTCACCACCCGGCCCTCCCACAAGTACCGGTAGATATCCGAGGTGGTGACCGGCCGCACCGGGGCTAGGCTCAGTCGAAGGAGGACGCCGACGGCGATGATGAGGACGACCACGCGGCGGGAAGCCCGTCCATCGAGGAGGCCGACGACACCGACGGCGATCAGGAAAACCAGGAATGCCGAGAAGAACCAGGCGATCTGTGCCGCCCGCATGTCCAGGGTGAGGTCGGTGTGGCCGAAATGCCAGAGGAGATACCACAGCGCCGCGGCAAGGACGGAGAGCGCCGGCACTGGATGGCGCAGGAGGTTCGCCCGCAGCGATGCACCTCGGTCGCCGGTCACAACCCTCGCCTCCCCTAGCTGCTCCCTAGTGAGTTCCGTTCCGCTGGTTATTGGCCGCACAGGCCGGGCCGACCTTCCCTCTCGACAGGTTGGATTCGCGGCGGAAGGTGGCGCGAGGGGGGCCGAGTAAGAATTGAGATGAGCGGTCGAGGAGGAGCAGGCGTGTTCATCGTTCACGTGCATGTCGTGGTCAGGCCGGAGTATGTGGAGTGGTTTCGCGCTGCTACCAGCGAGAACGCCCGCAACAGCGTCAGGGAACCCGGGGTGGCGCGCTTCGACGTCGTCCAGCAGTCCGATGACCCCACGCGGTTCGTCCTGGTGGAGGTGTATCGCACCCCACAAGACGCCGACAAGCACAAGGAAACGGCTCACTACCAAGTCTGGCGCGACACGGTGGCGGAGATGATGGCCGAGCCGCGAACGAGCGTCAAGTACGCCAATGTCTGCCCCGAAGATGCGGGGTGGGGTTGAGAGGTAGGTGGGCACTATGAATTTCGTCGTGATCGTGTCCGACACGTTTCGCCGGGACCATCTCGGGTGCTATGGGAATCCGTGGATCCACACCCCGCGACTGGACCGACTGGCCGCGGAGTCGGTCGTTTTCGACCGCGCATATACGGCCTCGTTCCCGACCGTGCCGAACCGGCGGGATGTGTTGACCGGCCGCTACACCTTCACCTACTCTGATTGGGCTCCGCTTCCGTCCGACGAGGTGGTGCTGGCAGAGGTGATGAGCCGGGCCGGCTATTCCACCATGATGATCGCCGACACCCCCCACATCCTCCAACGCGGGTTCAACTACAGCCGCGGCTTTGCGGGGTGGGAGTGGATTCGCGGACAGGAGAACGACCAGTGGCGGACCAGCCCGCGCGACCCTGCCCTCCCCTGCGCGCCGGAGAAGCTGCGGCTGCCCGAGACTACCGTCAAGCAGTATCTTCGCAATGTGTCGGACCGCAGAGGCGAGGAAGACTACTTCGCGCCGCGCACCTGCGCGAGAGCCGCGCGATGGCTGGAGGAGAACAGGAATGAGGGCCCGTTCCTGCTTTACGTCGACACTTTCGATCCCCACGAGCCGTGGGACCCGCCCCAGTGGTACGTGGATCTCTACGACCCTAGCTACCAGGGGGAAGAGGTCATCTACCCTCTCTATGCGCCCTGCGATTTTCTGAGCGAGTCCGAGCTGAAGCACGTCCGCGCGCTCTACGCGGGTGAAGTGACGATGGTGGACCGCTGGGTGGGGAGGCTGCTGGATCGCATTGATGACCTTGGGCTGCGGGACGACACGGTGGTGATCTTCACCACTGACCACGGCTTCTACCACGGCGAGCACGGGCTGATGGGGAAGTCGCTGCTGTCCGGCGGCTTCTACTCCACCGTGCCCCTGTACGAGGAGGTGGCGCGCATCCCGTTGATGGTCAGACTCCCCTGGCAGAAGCCGGGACGGAGAGATGCGTATGCGCAGCCGCCAGACCTGATGCCGACCATCCTGCATCTGGCCGGGGTGGACATCCCCGACAGCGTGCAAGGCAGGTCTCTCGTGCCCGTGCTGCAGGGCGAAGCGGAGGAGCATAGGCCGCTGGCAGTGACCTCGCCCTCGATTATTCATGGCCCCCGGTCGGTTCAGTTCACGACCATCACGAAAGGCGAATGGTCGCTGATCTACCCTGGCGAGAAGTTCGAGGAGGGCGGCGAGGCCGAGACCGCGATGGTGGACAGCATCAAGCGCGTGCACCGGCGACTGTGGGCGGGGCAGGGCGGCCCGGAACTCTACCACCTGCCGAGCGACCCGAAGCAGGAACGGAATGTGTTCGCCGAAAACCGAGCGGTCGCCGAGCAGCTTCACGCCGAACACGTGCGAATGCTGGAAGAGTTGGGCACTCGCGAGGAGTATCTGGGGAACCGAAGGAACCTGGTGGGCTGAAACGGCGGAGAACGCCTGGGAAAAGTGGAGACGCGTGAGAAACCGAGGAGAGCAGAGCATGTTCACGTTGATGGTGGTAGCTATGATCGCGATGGTAGCGCTGGCGGCAGGAGCCGCCCAGCCGATGAAGGTGGCTGACCCGAAGGACCGACAGATCGTCGACGGTTTCCTCGAGCAGGTGGCGGAGGTTCCGGCGCGAATCACCCCCGCTCACTGCCGGGCGATGGCTGAGGAGGATTCCGACGAAACCGAAGCGATGACCTGGCGGGTGATGCCGTATCTGCGGATGCCGCTGACGGCCTACCAGCTAACCGGCGACCCGAAGTACCTGGACATCTTCGTGCAGGTCTTCGACAACATGCGGTCGGCGCTGACTGTCGGGCCTGACGGGTTCCTGGGCTGGTACGGCAAGGTCGAACCCGAGTCCGTCGACCCGAGTGACACTGAGCGTAAGGTCGACGCGGTGATCTCAAGCTTCAGCGCGACGGAGACGGTATGCAACTTCCTGTCAGTGATCGCGACGGATGAGACGCTGAGCAAGAAGTACGCCGAGCAGCGGGCCGAGTACCTCGACCTCATCGTGAACCATCTGGTCAAGAAGCACGATGTGCGCGGGGACTACGTCGATATGGGCGAGGCCGGGGCGATCTACCGCATGCCGGCCCAGGGCTTCAGGCCCGACCTGATCCGCTTGACCATGCCCCACAACAAGCATTCGATCATTGTCCGCGGTCTGCTCGCTCTTTACCGAGTAACGGGCGATGATGAGTACATGAAGAAGGCGGCCAAGATTGGGACCAGGTTCAAGCGATCCCTGACTCTGAAGGACGGACACTACGAGTGGAACTACTGGGACCCGGCCGGAGCCTGGGACGTGAGCGTGTTGAGTCCAGCGCGCTGGAAGCACTGGATCGGGCCCGAGCACCGCGGGGGGTACTATGCGAGCAGCCTGGAGCAAGCGCTGGTCCTCTACGACTTCGGCCTCGTCTTCGACAAGACCGACATGGACCGCTTCCTGCGCACCCAGCTCGCGATGTGCTGGAATGGTGATGCCGAGCATCCGCAATGGTCCCGCGTCGATGGTACGCGGCCGCCGGAATATACCCAGGGGGCCTACATGGCTTCGGGACTTGCGCCGTTCAGCGAAAAGGTGGCCAGTTTCGTGTTCTCCCGCGCTCAGCAGGACTACTACCTCGAGCACGGGGGCGACAACTGGACAGGCGGCCCGGTGCTGAACTACTGGCTGAGAGAGAAGCTGATCGACTACCCGGCGGCAGAAGGCGGGAAGCAAACGCTCATCGACCTGGGCAAGCAGTTCCTGGCGAAGCCGGGGAATCGCGAGTTCCTGAAGCCCCTTACCTTCGAGGTGACGCTCCCGGGCTACCAGGCTCCGATGGCGCCGTCTGACGCGAAGAGCATTTTCCTCGAGCCGAAGCGGTGAGGAAGTGACGCCGAACCGCTCCGCGGGGAGCGAGTCTGGCATGACAAGGGGAGCGCCGTGATCGAACTCGCAGCGATGGCGATGGTGGTACTGTGCGTGTGTCTGGCGGAGATGGGCTCGTCGCGCCCTGGCCGTCAGGTGCCCGATGGGCGAATGGACGTACTGCACTCCATGGAGGTGGTGACTCCTCATGTGAAGTGGGCCGATCCCTACAGCCGCGGGCCACTTCGCGCCTGGCTGATGCCAAACGTCATCGGCGGGCGCGATGTGGTGGAGTTGGCGCAGCGCCTCGGCCTGATCTACGACACACTCACGCTCGACTCCGGAGGTTACAACGCGTGGGGCTTCGGCGACTTCTACGGTAAGCGCGGGGGGCCCCACGACGCGCCCTACACCATCGACTACCAGTACCTGGTCGAGGACCTGGAGTCCGATCAGGCTTACGATGTGCTCGTGATCCCCGGCACGCACCCTTGGCACGACCTGCCGGAGGTAGCACGCGCGGCGATTGCCCGCCGCGTGCGCGAGGGCGCAGGTCTGGTGCTGATCGCCCCCCGGTGCGACCCGGAGAGGCTGGCAGAGTTGGCGGAACTCAGCCCACTCCTGCCGCAGCGTGCCGAGGAGCGGCCGGTCACGGAGGATAGCTGGAAGGAGCCCCGCCCCATCTCCGGCGACGCCTGGAAGGCGACCCAGCCGCACTACATTACCTCCGGTGTGCCGCTGGTGGCGCTGCCTTTCGACCACATGAGTCACCTCGGCTGCACCGCGGCCGGAGAGGTGCTGGTTAAGGCGGGATGCGCGCCCGTGATTGCGGTCCGGTCTTACGGGAAGGGCCGAGTGGTCGCGCTGGGGTACGAGAACTCGTGCTTCAGCCCCCAGATCGCTGACCCGTGGCGGTGTGAGTTGGCCTATCCCTACTGGGAGTACTACTACTCGCTCCTCTGCCGAGCGCTGGTCTGGGCGGCGGACCGGGAACCGGAGGCACGACTCAGCGCGATGTCGGCCGCCGACGGCGTAGTCAGAGTCTCTCTGCAGGGATCACCGCAACCGGTGACGGTGACGGCAACCTTCCGCGACGAGCGCTACCATGCGCAGCGTGTGATCGAGGTGAAGGGTCAGGCGGGAGCGGAGATGCAGGTGGCCATTCCGTCGGACCTGAACGGCGGCCGTCAGTTCGCCGATGTCATCGTGCACGGCGAGGCCGGAGTCCTCGATTGGGGAACCGTCATGTTCGAGGCGCCGCGCGGGGTGTCCATCGCATCACTGACCGCAGGGCCGGAGGTGGTTCCGGCGGGCGACACGGTATCGGGTGTGGTGGGACTCTCCGCAGCTTCCCCGGCCAAGGTGAGCGTCAGCATCTGGTTTGAGGACAACTATGGCCGGGTGCTTGACAGGGCGCGGCACGAGATCACAGTAGAGCAAACCACTAGTCTGCCGTACCAACTCACTACTGCCCACTGCCTGACGCGCCTGGGCCGCGTGGTGTGCCAGGTGAACGAAGGTGACCGAATCCCCGACCGGAAGTCCGCGCCGCTATTTGTGCTGATACCGCAGGTGTGGGACGATTACGAGATCATCATGGACCGCTTCCTGCCGGAACCCGCGCCGGGGCGGTGGCCGGAGATCGCCAAGAGTCTGGACCGAATGAACGTCTCGGTGATGGGCGCGATCTCACCCGAGATGTCCGAGCATGTGAATTTCAAGATCCAAGCGGACGTCGTCTGCTATGGCTTCCATCCCAGGTACTACCGCGAACGCTGGAATGCCAGCCGAGAAGGCTACATCGCCACTCGGGACAAGCAGTGGCTGGTGCGCGAACCGTGCTTCTACGACCCCGAGCATCGGAACCGATTCCGAGACGACCTCGCCTCCAAAGTTCGGCGGTTCGCGCGATTCTCGCCGGTCAGCTACTACGCCTACGAGGAACCGTCGCTCACCTACTTCGGGGGCATGCTTGACGTCTGTTGGTGCCCGAGTTGCCTCGAGGGTTTCCGCGAGTGGCTCCGCAAGGCTTACCGCTCACTCAAGGCCCTGAACCAGGAGTGGGGGTCGAGCTATCGCTCCTGGGACGCGGTTATGCCTCTTACGACCGAAGAGGCGCAGGGGGCCGGCAGATACGCGCCGTGGGCCGACTACCGCACCTGGATGGAGGCGATGTGGGCGGATACCTACCGCGAGGGCCGAGAGATCATCCGCGGTCTTGATCCCAACGCGGTCGTCTGCCTCTCCGGCAACCAGGAAGGGAATCCGTTCAACGGCTATGACTATTCGCGTCTCAACCACCATGTTGACCAGATGCAGCAGTATACGGGGGAAAACCTGGACGAGTTCAACCGTTCCTTCTACCCCGGCATGCGATGCACCGGATGCACCGGCTACGGCGTAAGCGACCCCGACCTGAGCCTGCAGCTCTGGGGGCGGCTGCTCAACGGAGACACCGCGGGGTGTGTGATCTTCTGGGAGATATCGTGTCTGAACCCCGATCTGACGTTCTGCAAGAGCGGCGCCGATCTCGCCAAGCACTTCGGGGAATTGCGCGGCGATGGCGTGGCCCGGCTCCTCAGCAATGCCGAGCGGGACAACTGCGGCATTGCCATTCATTACTCGTACCCCAGCATGCACGGAACCTGGATCACGGACGGCGAGATCATCGATAAGGAGTGGAGCAACCGGAGCAGCAGGGCCCTCGAGCTCTTCAACCGCGACCGCATCGCCTGGACCAATCTGCTGGAGGGGCTCGGCTATCAATACGATTTCGTCGCCTACTCCCACATCGAGAAGGGCGACCTGCTGAAGCGCGGCTATCGCCTGCTGATACTGCCCCATTCCGTCGCCATCTCGGAGAAGGAGGCGGCGCGGATCGAGGAATTCGTGGCCGCCGGCGGGGTGGTGATCGCCGATATGTGGCCTGGGGTGATGAACGAGCACTGCACCTGGCGGCGCGGAGGAAGACTGGACGCGCTGTTCGGCATCGCCCACGAGTCGCTGCAGCCGTCGGACTTCCAGCGCACCGAGGCGGGGGAACGAGTGCGGATAGCTGGAGCCGAGAGCGGCTGGTGTGCCGGCCATCCAGGGGTCGCCCGCAAGCGCATGGGCGAGGGGAAGGCGATCTACCTGGGTCGCTCAGTGGCGCCTCTGCTGCTGGGCCGAGGGCTTGGGGACCGGGAGCGGCTGGCCAGCTATGTGTCGCTGGTTCAGCGGCTCATGGAAGAGGCGCGAATGGCCCCGCCGGCCTCGGTGGTCGACTCCCTGGCGAACCCGGCTCTCACCTGCGAGTCCGTGCGATACCGCGCTGGCAGCGCGGAGTACTTCGGAATCGTACGATACCCGGCTGTTCCCGAGGAGAAGGTGAGCATTGGTGATGAGACGGGCATTCCTCCGCTGGAGGACGCCCGCGCTTCCCTGGGCCAGGCCGGCGACGAGGTGAGCATAGCCTTTCCCGATACGCGTCACACCTACGATGTCCGGCAGCGGCGCTACCTCGGGCACACCGATCGCGTCGCCGCCCGGCTCGGCTACGGGGGTGCCGCGATCTACGCTCGGCTCCCCTACACCGTCTCCTCCGTCGAGATCTCCGCTCCGAAGACGGTTCGGGCTGGGAAGGCGGTCAGCTTCGCCGTGAAGCTCGGCGTCTCAGGGGAGGCGGGCGTGGGCGATCATGTCGCGGCCGTGCGGGTCTATGGGCCTGACGGCGTCGAGCGGAGACACTACGGGTTCCGGCTGGCGCTGCCGAAGGGGCGGGGGAAGGGCGCCGTCCCGCTCGCGCTCAGCGACGACTCCGGCAAGTGGCGCATTGCCGCGCGCGACGTCGCGACAGGCGCCGAGGGAGAAGTAGAGGTTGCGGTCACCGGCTGACGGGGGTTGTGACGACCGGACCCGATGGCGCGAGGCTTCAGGCGCGCCATCGGCGTGGAACTAGCCTGTACATGGCAAGGCGCCAGATTGCCTCCGGCAACCACTTCAGATTGGCGCGGCGCAACACCACCTCGCGATAGGTGGTACGGCCCGAGACACAGTCGAAAAGAACCTGCCTCAGTTCGGGGCTGCGCCTGGCGTGGGCGATGATGGGGTCGAGAAGATCGAGCTTTCCAACTAACCACACTAGCAGACGCACCAGCCGCCCGAACCAGACGTCACGAGTCAGGCTCCGTTGGCTTCTCTCGACCTGGCAGAGAGCCTGGCGCGAGAACCCGCCCGCCAGAATGGCCTGAGCGCAGCGTAGGCCGCTCTCCAGCGCGCAGTTGATCCCTTTCCCCTTGAAGGGTCGCACCAGTCCTGCAGCGTCCCCGATCATCACGTGGCGATCGCCGCACAGCCCACGCGCGGGGCCCAGCGGAAACGCGCCCTTGTAGTAACCGCTGACGCGGCTGCCCACAGCGATGTGCTGCGCTACCTGCTCCTGCGCCAGGAACCGGCCCATGTCTCGCGCGTTGAGCCGTGCGCCGGCAACGACCACGGTGATGTGGTTCCCCTTCGGGATCAAGGCACCGAACTCGATCCCAGGCTGTCGTGGGAGGAAGACATGGATGCAGTCCTCGAGCAGGCCGGGAATGAAGTCGAGACCCGCGGGATGGATCTTACAGGCGAGGGTTTCGAGCGAAGCGGGAGGGCGGTAGCGAGTGCGATGAGCCAGGGCGCGGGCCATGCCTTCGTCCAGCGCAAAGGCGCCGATGAGAGCGTCGCCGCGGAAGCTGCTGCCTTCGGTGTAGACCACCACTCCGTTCCGGTCAACTTCGACTGCGGTTGCCCGCGCCTTCACCACTTCCGCGCCGCTAGCCCTCGCCCGCTCCAGCAGCAATGAGTCGAGCTCCACGCGGCGGAGCGCGAGCGAGATCTCGCCCAGCTCGTTCCCGTCCAGGCGAATCTCGCGCTCGCGACCATGGAGAACATAGCCCTCGATCCGACGCTGGAACAACCCGGGCGCGGGGTCTTCGCCTAGCACCTGCCGCAGCAGCTCGGGGCCGGGTGGCGAAAGGACGCCGGCGTCCTGGTTCTGGTGCTCGCCGAACTGCTTACCCTCAATCAGGACTACCTCAGGAGCCGCGCTTGCCCGCGCCAGAGCGATGGCGCAGGAGGCGCCGGCCGGACCCGCGCCGATGATCAGGACTCGCCGTCTTCGCACCACGGTCGTCCGCCCTATTGCCGGCCGGGATCGCCGGCAGCAAGCGAACCTGGGCAGGGGGAAGCTGCATATCATGGCGGCCAGGGTAGCCGTGAGAAGCCGGAGCTGAAGTGCGGGATTCAGCACTTCCAGCAGAATGGTGCGGTAGGGCACGCTCCCAGTGAACAGCCCCCAGAGCACCTCCGAGAGCGGCTTGCTGGGGCCTGGAGACCGCTGCTCCTGCTGGGCTATCTGAAGGTGGGCGCGAGCCATGATCGACGACCGGGAGATGAAGTCGTGCAGTCGGAAGAGCAGACGCCCATAGTGGTTATCGCTCAGGTAGGCGCGGTGGCACACGAACACGTAGCGCCTTCGCAGCGCCTCGCGACTGAAGGGAGGCCGGGAGGACGGCGCCGTGACGCCGCCATCCACATCGCAGCCCAGTTCGGCACAGATAGCCTGGGCGGCCCACATGGCAGTATGGAAACTGGATTCGATGCCGTTCTTCAGATACCGCGCAATGTTCGTGTCGCCGATCATCAGTAGCCGGTCGCCCACGGGGTTGTGAGCAGGTGACACCGGCATTCTCGGGGCACAGGAGCAGTAGCGGTCAGGCATCTCCCAGCCCGGAGGGAAGTGGGCCCTTAGCTCTCGAGACTGCAGGAATTCCTCGAGCATTGCCTTATCGGGGCTGTCGCCGATCAGGGTCACCGTCACATGCTGTCGCTTCGGCGTCACCGCCGCGAATCTCAGACCCGGCCGACCGGTGGCGAAGATGAGCACGCGATTGCGGAGTTGAGCCTGGATGAACTCGGGGTCGAGCGGGATCTCCGCCTGGCGCGCCCGGACAGTGCGCGGAGCGCGATAGCCGAGGCTGGAAGAGGACTCGCCAGCGGGACCTCCCTGGCCCAACTGCTCGAAGACGCTGACCAGATTGCTGTTGACGCCAAAAGCGCCGACCAGCAGGTCGGCCTCATAGCTGAACCCGTCGCGAGATATCACGGCGAATGGTTCGTCCTGGCTCTGCGGTGGGCGCACGTCGGTGACGAGCTTGCTGACATGGCTGGCGCCGGCCCGCTGCGCCTCAGATAGCAGCCACCAGTCGAATCCCTCCCGGGCCGCTGGATACATGCCGAGAGGACCAGGGCCGCGAAATGTCGCGTAGATGGTTGTCGCTGGAGGCGTGGGGATGTCTACTGCGCCTCCGCGCGTGTGCAGGAGATAGCCCTCCAGCCGTCTCTGGATGACGTGCTCCGGTAGGTCGATGTCCAGCGCACGCAGGTTTCGGACCAGCGAGTCAGGTATCACCCCGGCGCACATGTTGCAGCCGGCCGGCCCCAGCTTCTCGAAACTCTTGTAATCGAAGACCGTGACCTCAAGGTCGAGTCGGAAGCGCTGGGAAAGCCGGCAGAGCCCAATGGCGCAGAAGCTGCCCGCCGGCCCTCCGCCGACGACCCCGACCCTGAGTGACCTTCCGCGTAGGCCCAGGGCGGGTGGCGACGTCCCCCCAGTGGACAGAGATGTCTGATTCCCATGTGTAGGGATGTGGCGACTCCTCTGGAACACCTTGATCAAGGATTCTTCCTATAGGCTACAAGCCCTGTGGGAAAAGTTGTGTGGTGTCGGCAGGACAGCCCCAGCCGGTACAGAACAGCGCTGAGGAAAGGCGCTCAAGTGTATGAAGTCTGGTTTGCGCCCTCGGCCACGACGGTATGGTACTGATATGACTCGCAGACGGGTACAACCGCTGGCAATCGCACTGATTGCCGCATTGGTTCTGGCGGGGGCTGCTTCCTTTGCCGGCCCAGCGGTAGGCTGCTCCTGTGGGTCGCACGATAGCGGTGCCCCGAACTGCTGTGACTGCGGCGGTCACGCTCCTGCGGTCACGCCGGCAGCGGCCGCTCTGCCATACGAGGGTCAGGACGCCCAATCGCCCGCGTGCGCCTGCGGCAGCGCCACCCCCGACGGGGTGGAAGCGGCGATCCCGGCGCTGCCAACGCCGAACGCGCACGACGGGCAGGACCCGTTGCCATCGGTTGGCATCGCCTCGCCACCAGAGCCCGACCTCACTGCGCTTCGGGCAGAGCTGGGACGCACCGAGGTCGCCTTCCCCGTCTCGATCGTGCTGGCAGCAGCAGACACCGGCCGCCGCGCGCCTCCTGCCGTCTGATCGCGGGCGGCTCAGCCTGATTTCCCTCCCCGCGCTGATTCAGATCAGCCCTCCCTGTCATCGAGCCGTCCGCGCGGCATTCTCGACGATTCCCTGTGATGGCGTGATAACGACTAAGCGTTCGCCAATCACGCAAGGATTGTTGTGGTACGGGGGCAAACGGTCGGTAAGCAGACTGGAGAGCGATGAGGTGAGAACATGAATAGCCCGCGGAAGCGTCGCTGGCTCTGGCTTCTCTTGTTGATTCCTGCCTTGGGCATCGGGGTCTACGTCTACTGCGGCGTTCGCATGCCGCCGACATCGGCGCAGGCAGGCAAAGGGAAGGTCCTCTACCACTGCCCGATGCATCCCAGTTACGTGTCGGATCACCCCGGGGATTGCCCTATCTGCGGCATGTCGCTGGTGCCAGTCGATCAGGACAAGAGCGGCGAGCGCGCGTCCACCACCGGCAACGTCGCTGAGGCCGGTCCGGCCGTGGCCGGCCAGGCGACCATCTACCTGACCCCGGAGAAGCAGCAGTTGATCGGGCTGCGCGCGGAGGAGGTGCGGCGAGAGTCGCTGACCAAGGTAGTGCGCGCCGTCGGTCAGGTCACCGCGGACGAGACGCGGGTCAGCCGCGTGCAGTCGAAGGTGAGCGGGTGGGTGGATAAGCTCTATGTCGACTTTACCGGCGCCATGGTGAAGAAGGGCCAGCCCCTGCTCGCAATCTACAGCCCCGAGCTGGTGTCTACCCAGGAGGAGTACCTGCTGGCGCTGCGGGCCGGCAGCAAACTGAAGGAGAGCCCGTACACGGAGATCGCGGAGAGCGGAGATAGCCTGCTGGCCGCAACCCGAAGGCGGTTGGAGCTGTGGGACGTGCCGGCAAGCGAGATTCGCCGCGTCGAGCAGTCGGGCAAGCCGATCAAAGATGTCACCCTCTACTCTCCGGTTGGCGGCTATGTGATGGAGAAGCCGGTGCTGGCGGGCCAGAAGATCGACCCGTCAACCTCCCTCATCGTCATCGCCGACCTGAGCACGGTCTGGGTGCAAGCCGAGTTCTACGAGCAGGACTCATCGCTCGTGCACGTCGGGGATCGCGCCAAGCTGACGGTTGACTCCTATCCGGGACGGAACTGGTCGGCTCTAATCGACTACATCTACCCCGCGGTGGACCCCCAGACGCGGACACTGAGGGCGCGGCTCCGCCTCGCCAATGGGGACATGGCTCTGAAACCAGGCGCCTACGCCAACATCACCATCGAGAAGCGCCTTGGCGAGTGGATCACCGTGCCCGAGGACAGCGTCCTGGATTCCGGCACGCGCCAGATCGTGTTCATCGACCGGGGCGATGGCCACTTCGAGCCGCGGCAGGTGACGGTGGGGGAACGAGCCGACGGCCGGCGGGTGGTGCTCAACGGACTGAAGCCGGGCGAGCGAGTCGTGAGCAGCGGCAATTTCCTGGTGGACTCCGAAAGCCGGTTGAAGTCGGCGATGCAAGACATGTCGGCTCAGCAGGCCCCACCCGGAAAGGCGAAGGAAGCCCCTCCGGCCGCGGCCGCCCCGGACCACGCAGGGCACGGGAACTGAGCGAGCCATGATTGAGAGGATAATCGAGTACAGCGCCAAGAACCAGGTCGTGATCTTCCTGGCGGTCCTCTTCGCCCTCGTGGTGGGGATCTGGGCGGTCAGGGGGGTTCCACTCGACGCCATCCCCGATCTCACCGACACCCAGGTCATCATCTTCACCCAGTGGATGGGGCGCAGCCCGAACCTGGTTGAGGATCAGGTCACCTACCCCATCGTCTCGTCGATGCTCTCCGCGCCGAGAGTCAAGGTAGTGCGCGGCTTCTCCATGTTCGGGATGTCGTTCGTCTACGTGATCTTCCAGGACGGCACCGATGTGTATTGGGCGCGCAGTCGCGTGCTCGAATACCTGAGCCAGCTTCAGGGGAAGTTTCCGGCAGGTGTTACCCCGCAGCTCGGTCCCGATGCTACGGGCGTCGGCTGGGTGTATGAGTACGCTCTGGTGGACGAGTCCGGGAAACATGACCTCGCGGAGCTGCGCGCCTTTCAGGACTGGCACTTGCGCTATTGGTTGGCCAGCGTCCCCGGTGTGGCGGAGGTAGCGAGCGTCGGCGGATTCGAGAAGCAGTACCAGGTCGACCTCGACCCGGACCGTTTGCTCGCCTACAACCTGCCGGTGTCCGACGTGGTATCGGCGATCCGCGCCGGCAACAACGACGTCGGCGGCCGCAGTCTGGAGATGAGCGGAAAGGAATACGTGGTCCGTGGGCAGGGCTACATCACTTCCACCGGCCACCTCGACCAGGTGGTCGTGGGGCGGAGGCCCGATGGCACCCCCCTGTTACTTCGCGACGTGGCGAACGTGCACCTCGGGCCGGAGATGCGCCGCGGGCTGACTGAGCTAGACGGGCAGGGCGAAGTGGTGGGCGGAATCGTCGTGATGCGTTACGGCGAGAACGCCCTGAACGTGATCGACCGGGTGAAGGCGAAGATCAAGGAGGTCGAGCCGGGGCTACCGGAAGGGGTGAAGATCGTCCCCACCTATGACCGCTCCGACCTGATCCGCCGGTCCATCGCCACTCTCCGGCGCACCCTGACCGAAGAGGCGATCATCGTCTCACTGGTGATCATCGTCTTCCTGCTGCACGTGCCCAGCGCGCTGCGCGCCATCATCACTCTGCCCATTGCAGTGATACTCGCCTTCATCCCCATGAAGCTGATGGGGCTGACCGCCAACATCATGTCTCTCGGTGGCATCGCGATCGCCGTTGGAGCGATGGTCGACGAGGCGGTGGTGATGATCGAGAACGTGCACAAGAAGCTCGAGCACGCGCCGCCCGATGCAGACCGGACAGCTCTGACCATCGAGGCCTGCAAGGAGATCGGCCGGCCGCTCTTCTTCTCCTTGCTGGTGATCACCGTATCGTTCCTGCCTGTGTTCACGCTGGAGGCGCAAGAGGGCCGGCTGTTCAAGCCGCTGGCCTACACCAAGACCTTCTCGATGGCGTTCGCCTCGCTGCTCTCCATCACCCTGGCGCCCGCGCTCATGGTGGTGCTCATGCGAGGCCGCATTCGCCCCGAGAGCGAGCATCCGGTAAGCCGCTTCCTGCAGCGGATCTACCACCCCTGGGTAAGCGCTCTGATGCGCCGGCGGCTGATCAGCATCACCATCGCGGCGATCGTCGTCGGCTCCAGCATTCCGGTATTCTTCAAGCTCGGGTCGGAGTTCATGCCGCCTCTCAATGAGCGCGACATCCTCTATATGCCGACGACTCTCCCGGGCATCTCCATCACCCAGGCCGGGCAGCTATTGCAGGTGCAGGACAAGCTGATCAAAGAGCTTCCGGAGGTCGAGCGCGTGTTCGGCAAGACCGGGAAGGCGCAGACCTCTACCGACCCCGCTCCGCTCGACATGATGGAGACGACGATTCTGCTCAAACCGGAGGACCAGTGGCGCAAGAAGCACATGCATCGCTGGTATTCGAACCGGGCGCCGGAATGGATGAAACGCGGCCTGCGCCACGTCTGGCCCGAGGAGCGCTCTCTGTCCTGGGAGGAGCTGCGCGATCAGCTCGATGAGCGGCTCAGGCTGCCGGGGGTCACGAACGCCTGGACCATGCCGATCAAGGCCCGTATCGACATGCTCACCACTGGGATTCGCACCCCAGTGGGCATCAAGATCTTCGGCCCTGACCTGAAGCAGATCGAGAGGATCGGGCAGCAGTTAGAGACAGTGGTCCGGCAGGTGCCCGGCACGCGCAGCGTATATGCCGAGCGCACCACTGGCGGCTATTATGTCGACATCATCCCGCGGCGGGAGGAGGCCGCGCGCTACGGGCTTTCCGTCCAACAGGTGGAGGACATCGTCGAGACAGCCATCGGTGGGAACCCGATCAGCACCACAGTAGAGGGGCCCGAGCGGTTCACCATCAATGTCCGATACGCTCGCGAGTTGCGGGACAACCTCGACGCACTGAGCCGCGTGCTCGTGCCCATCCCTTCCGCGAGCGGCCAGATGGCGAGTGCCGCCGCGCCCTCGGGCGAGATGGGTGGTACGGGCGGCTCCATGGGCTCATCGGGAGCCGGGACGGGAATGGGAGGCGGCATGGGCGCGGGTCCGAGCGGGCCGTCCATGGGCGGAACCGCACCAACTGCTGCGTCATCGACTCCTGCCGGCGTGCCGGAATGGAGTCGCGGCTTCGGTGCGCCGCGGTTGGGCGCGGCGGTGCCGCTCGGGCAGATCGCCGACATCGTCATCAGCACCGGCCCTCCGATGATCAAGGACGAGGGCGCTTCCCTGACCGGATGGGTCTACATCGACGTCGTTGACCGCGACATCGGCAGCTACGTCGAAGACGCCAAGAAGGCGGTTGCGAAGATCGCTCTCCCGAGCAGCTATTACCTCTCCTGGACGGGTCAGTACGAGTTCATGGTGCGCGTGCGCCAGCGGCTGATGCTGGTGGTGCCGATCACGCTCGTGATCATCATCGTGATGCTCTACCTGAACTTCGGATCGGTGGGGCAGACAGTGATCGTGCTTCTGTCGGTGCCATTCGCGCTCACCGGCAGCATCTGGATCCTCCACTTCCTCCACTACAATCTGAGCGTTGCTGTGTGGGTGGGCATGATCGCACTGGCGGGGCTGGCAGCAGAGACCGGGGTAGTGATGCTGGTGTATCTCGACGAGTCCTTCCATCGCTACCAGGCTCAAGGCCGGATGAACACGCAGCACGACCTCTTCCATGCCATCACCGAGGGCGCCGTGCAGCGGGTGAGGCCCAAGCTGATGACGGTGATGTGCATTCTCATGGGTCTGATCCCGCTGATGTGGGCGCATGGATCGGGGGCCGACGTGATGCGGCGCATCGCCGCGCCCATGATCGGCGGTGTCATCACCTCCAGCATTCTCACGCTCGAAATCGTGCCCGCGATCTACTCGATCTGGCGGGGGCGCTACGTCACTTGGGTGAAGGACCCACCGCCGGCTGACCCAGGGCAGACGGCGTCAGGCGCGGAGTGAGCTGACATGTGCGCCCTATCCCTGCGCTCTCGGGTCTCTTATGCGCGCCTGATGCCGGCCTGCCGGCTCGTAGCCGTTTCGGCTGCGCTGTTCGGACTGCTCGCTTCGGCGCAAGCGGCCGGCGCCAGTAGCAGCGCGGGACCATCGGAGAGTCGGGCTCCCGACCAGATCTGGGCAGACGCGCTTCGCCTGTATGACCAGCTATCAGGCAGACCGGCCGACGCCTCCGCGCCGGCTATCGATTTGCGACCGCCTGACCCGCCGGTGGGGGCGGCAGACAGAGAGACCGCGCCGATGGAGTCGGAGGGCGCGCCCTTGCTGGAGCTGGCGTTGAGCTATCGTGGCGTGCCCTATCGTTGGGGCGGCGCCAGTCGCGACGGGCTCGACTGCTCCGGGTTGATCGTGCGGGCCGCGGCCGACGCGGGCCGCCTCCTCCCCCACTCCGCGGCCGGCTTGTACGAGCTTGCTCAGCCTGTGCCCGATAGCGAGCTGCGGGCGGGCGACCTGGTGTTCTTCGCCAACACCTATAAGCCCGGCATCTCCCATGTTGGCATCTACCGCGGCGGGTCGCAGTTCCTCCAGGCATCCAGCGCCACCGGGCAGGTCAGCACCGGCGACTTGAAAGCGCCGTACTATCGCGCCAAGTACGCCGGCGCGGGGAGACTCTCTCTGGCAGGGGCAGTCGGAATCGCGCCCTCACCCCCGCTCACCTTCGGTCGTACCCTGGCGGCGCCGCTGCGCCTGGGGTTGCCTGAGTAACGCCGGCCAGTCCGGCAGCGCCGGGCGGACAGGATGAGGGGTGGCCGGCAGAGAACTGAATGTGCAGCCGCGGTCGGCTCGCTGGGGTCGTCTGCAACTGGCCGCGTGGAGCAGTACATGCGAGCACGTCGCATTGCTTTCGTTGTCGGCGTATCCCTATTGACTGCCCTGTGTGTGGTTGCCATCGTCGGTTTCGTGAGCGTGTGGCCGGCTCGTCGCCGCGCGGCCGCAGCCGATGAGAGTGGCGCCTTCACACCCCTGCACCGCGCGGCGGAAAAGGGCCTCATGGGATCGGCGAGATCGCTGCTGGCGCACGGCGTCGATCCGAACGTCAGGGATGAGTTCGGCATGACCCCCGCCCACTATGCCGCGGTGGAGGGGAGATGCGATCCGATCCTGCTGCTCGCCGCGCATGGAGCCGATCTCAATGCTCGCGACGAGCGCGGATGGACGCCGCTTCACCTGGCCGCGGGGATGGGCCGGAAGGACGTGGTCGAGCTTCTGCTTAGCCATGGCGCCGATCCCAATGCTCCAGACGCCGCGGGGTTGACTCCGCTTCACCACACGGCCGACGAGGACCAGACCGGCGTAGCCGAGGCGCTGCTTGCCAGAGGCGCCGACCCCGATGCCAGGGATAGCCAGGGTTGGGCCCCGCTCCACCATGCCGCGTACGAGGGCCACGTCCGCGTGATGGGGGTCTTGCTGGCGGGGCGCGCTCGCGTGAATGCCAGGAACAACGACGGGCGGACGCCTCTATACGAAGCGCAGGTACAGAAGCAGGCCGACGCGGTCGCGCTGCTCCAGCAACGGGGAGCGACGGAGTGACTTCGGCTCGCAGGAATCGACGATTCGTTTCCGCGTTGGCGTTGGCAGCGCTCCTTGCGGCCTCCGTTGTAGCCTGCGGCTGCGGGCCGAGAGCGAGGGTCGAGCCCGGGCGCGAGTCACGGCCGAATATCCTGCTGATCGTCATCGACGCGCTCCGCGCCGACCGACTGGAATGCTATGGCTATCAGCGTCAAACCTCCCCGAACCTCAACGCACTGGCGTCCGAAGGCGTGCTGTTCAGCAACGCCACGGCGCCGGGGCCGGAGACCGCTCTCTCCATCCCCTCGCTCCTGACGGGTCGTCGGCCGCGGGAGCACGGGGTGCTCTGGATCCAGCGGGGAAAGCAGGTCTACGCGGGGCCGGGCCTGCGCCTGCCGACGCTGGCCGAGATGCTCGGACAGAACGGCTACGTGACCGCGGCCGTCTCCGCCAACCCGCTCGTTGGCGCTGGCACCGGGGTCAACCGGGGCTTCGACACCTTCGACCAGAGCACTGGGCGGGTCTCGGTGTGGCAGCACCTATCGGGCGCTGACGTCAACGCCTCTGCCTACAAGTGGCTCGACACCTACCGGCCGGAGAGCGGGCCATTCTTCCTCTACCTGCACTACATCGACCCCCACAACCTGTATCGGCCCCCGTCTGCCTTCTGCATCTTCGGCCGCCCTGGCTATACCCCCAAGGATAATGAGGTGAACGAAGCAGTCAACGACGTCTTCGACGCCCACGTCGACCCGCCCGTCACCGGTGCCACGCTGGCGAAGCATGGGCTGACGCGGCGAGACGTGGAGCGGATGAGCGACCTCTACGATGGCGAAGTGCTCTGCGCCGACCACTACGTTGGCGAGCTGCTAGAGAGGCTGAGGCAATCCGGGCTCTATGAGAATACCATCGTCATCGTTACCGCCGATCACGGCGAATCGTTCCTCGATCACGGGAACCTGGAGCACGGCGGATCGCTCTACCAGGAGCTGATACACGTGCCCCTCATCATCAGACTCCCGGGGGTGCGCGGTAGCCAGGAAGTCGACGAACTGGTCGAGAGTATCGACCTGGCCCCCACCATCCTGGAGGCGGCCGGCATCACGTCGCGCGCGGTCATGTCCGGGCGAAGCTTCTATCAGCCGCTGACAACAGGGCAGCCCATTCCGGCCGAGGTCGGGATGTCGGAGCTTCCTGCCAGGAAGATGTACGCGGTTCGTTCAGGTGACTGGAAGCTGATCGAGTCACCCGCGAAGACGGAGCTGTACGACCTGTCGCGCGACCCGCTCGAGACAAGGGACCTGGCGCCCGAGCGGCCCGATCAGGTGAGTCACCTCAAGCGGGAGCTTCAGGATCTGCTGAGGAAGCACCCACCCGCGAAGGAGGGCACCGAGCCGGTCGATCAGACGGAGCTGGACGCGCTCAAGGCACTGGGGTATATCAAGTGAAGCGACCGGGTGGCTGACTCAAGCGCATAGCCAGTCGACGAGGGGGCCGGCCAGATCGGATATCTCCGGTTCCTCCGGCACCGGCAACAGGCTCCAGACTAGGGCATCGCTCCAGGTGTGCATGCCCTGGAAGCGCGTGCTGGTGAAGACGCTCTCCCCGCGCGTCGTGCCCTTGAGGTCGAATCCGTCCCTTCCGACCGCAATAAGGTCCGGGCCCAGTTCCGCGCGCGGCCCGCGGAAGGCCTGCTCGCGAGTGAACACTTGGTCGATCACCGGCTCGCCCTCGAAGTGCAGCTCGCGCAACCCCTCGGCCAGCTTCGCCCGCAGGGCGTCGGCATCCGCCGGCAAAACGGAACCGTGGGTGAAGCGACTCTTCGCATTCAGGTAGACCCGCCCTGGATCGAGGGCGAAGGCGCGCGAGCTGGGATCAATGTCGCCGACCGAGGTTGGGTCAGCGGTCTTGTAGGCGAGGTAGCCGCGCTCGCGCAGCCAGGCGTTGAGCCGCACTTCCTGGCGCACCCCGGTGAACCCATGGTCCGAGAGGAGGACGAACCCTTCGCCCTCGCGGTCACCTGATCCGCCCCGATGGAATCGATCCCACATCTCTCCGACGAGCGAATCAACGGCGCGGTAGAACCGCATCGCTCGCTCGTGCCGCGGGTCATCCTCGCGCTCGACCGCGTTCCATAGGAAGTGGTGCAGCCGGTCGGTGCCGGTGACCACTAGCTGAAAGTAGTCCCAGCGCTCGCGCTCCCACAGGTAGACGGCCGCTCGCCGGCGCGCCTCGAGAGTCGCGTCGAGGTCATCCAGCAGCCGATCCGGCTCCTCGTGAGCCTTCTGCGCATCGACATCGATGCGATAGCCCATCTTCCGCAGCGGAAGGAGGAGATCGGAGGGGCTGACGCTCTTCGCCAGGTCCGGGGCGACGAAGCCCGCGATCAGCGCGCCAGGTATCGGCCGCGCCGGGTAGGTAGCGGGCTGATTGATGACGCAGCAACGCCGTCCCGCTTCCCCGAGCCGATCCCAGAAGGTGGGGACGGC